>Ga0272442_10010838_pt1 | contig 11184 bp, 10 predicted proteins | sample SSMForm2O_FD_200262 | JGI IMG/M metagenome (GOLD analysis project Ga0272442, IMG submission 200262) | Marine sediment archaeal communities from Little Sippewissett salt marsh, Falmouth, MA, United States - SSM-Form-2O | ecosystem: Environmental > Aquatic > Marine > Wetlands > Sediment ...
TTCGGGAACAGATGAAGGGGCTCTCGCTCGAGCAACAGAAGTGCTGGACCGAAGAACGGATCTTGGCCAACCCCACTCTGGCGCCGCTCTGGGAGAAAGCACGGCGCCTACGCGGCGCGGGCCTGGTGGGGCAAGATGCCTGATGGGAGGCACATGCTCAGGCTTGCGCTGAAGCGCTTTGCCACAATCCCATCGATGGGCCCGTGTGCCGTCCGGTGATCGCGTGCGGTCTACCTCACGTCCCCCGAGGAATGGCGGTGTGCTTGTGCCGGGACCACCAAGTTCTCCGGGGATTCATACACGAGCACCGGGCGTCAACGGGCGCGCTTGTTCGTGCGAAGATGGAGACAGCTTGAGGGAATTGCACAGGACATGCGCCTAAGTCAACTCGTGGGCAACCGGTACAAGGAGCGGCCGGCCGAGGCCGTATTGGACAGCCATGCCTTCCTGCTGCGCGGGGGCTATGCGCGGCAGGTGGCGAACGGGATCTACTCGCTATTGCCGCCGGGCTTGCGCGTGGCACGGAAGGTCGAGGCGATCATCCGCGAGGAAATGGACGCTATCGGCGGGCAGGAGGTCCTGATGCCCGTGGTGTTGCCGCGCGAGCTGTGGGACGAGTCGGGGCGCTACGACACCGTCGGCCCGGAGCTGGCGCGCTTCTCCGACCGCACGGGCCACGACATGGTGCTCGGCATGACGCATGAAGAGGCCGTGGTCGCACTGTGCCGCAACGAGATCAAGAGCCACGCGCAGATGCCCTTCCTCGTCTATCAAATTCAGACCAAGTTCCGAGACGAGCCGCGCTCGCGCGGCGGCCTCATCCGCGTGCGTGAATTCACCATGAAGGACGCCTACTCCTTCCATACCAGCCAGCAGGATCTGGAACGCCGCTACTACGAGTGCTTCCATGCGTACGAGCGTATCTTTGCGCGCGTGGGATTGCCGGAGGTCGTGGCGGTCGAGTCGGACACGGGCATGATGGGCGGCAAGGTCGCCCATGAATTCATCCTGTTGACCGACGGCGGCGAGGACACGATCGCCGTGTGCGACTCGTGTTCCTACCGCGCCAACCGGGAGGTGGCCCGGGCGCGATTCCGGCCTTTGCCTGAGCAACCGATGCCGCTCGAGAAGGTCCACACCCCCGGCACGAAGACCATCGACGAGGTGGCCGGCTTCCTCGGCGTCGAGGCTTGCCAGACCGCCAAAGTGGTCTTCTATGAAGCCGACCACGAGGGGAAGCTGGTGGTGCTTCTGATCCGTGGGGATCTCGAGGTCAACGAGTCGAAGGTGGCCAAGCTCATCCGGGCCGAGCCCGTCCCGGCATCCGAGGAGAAGATCGCGGCCGTGGGCGCGGTGGCCGGATTTGCCACGCCCATGGGCCTCGAGGCGGCCCGCTGCCGCATCATCGTCGACCATACCGTTGCGGAGTCCAACAACCTCGTCTGCGGCGCGAACGAGGTCGACCACCACTACAAGAACTTCAACCTCTGCCGCGACCTGCCTGGCGTCGAGCCGGCCGACCTCGCGGAGGTGACCGACGGCGCGGGATGCCCGGTGTGCGATGGGACGCTCGAATTGAAGCGCGGCATCGAGGTGGGCAACATCTTCCAACTCGGCACGAAGTATACCGAGGCCATGAACATGGCCTACACGGACGAGCACGGCGAGGTCCGGCATCCGGTGATGGGCTGCTACGGCATCGGCGTGGGGCGGCTCTTGGCGTCGGTGATGGAGGCCCGCCATGACGACTACGGCCCGCAGTGGCCTATGTCCATCGCGCCGTGGCTCGTGCACGTCAACGCGCTCAAACGCGACGCAACGCCCGTGCGAGAAGCGGCCGACGCCCTCTACAAAGGGCTGCGCAACGCCGGGGTCGAGGTCGTGTACGACGACCGCAACGCCAGCCCCGGCGTGCAGTTCGCCGACGCCGACCTTGTGGGAGTCCCTATTCGGATCGTGGTGAGCCCACGCAACCTCGAGAAGGGTCGCTTCGAGTTCAAGCGCCGCGACACCGGCGAGCGTGGCGAGATCGACATGGACGGCGCGGTGGATACGATTCGCGGATGGATCACGGAGGGACAGAGCGCGTTGGCGGCGAGTGCTTCCATAGGGACTGAGGAAAGGGGGTAGCGGCATGGCCGCGGAACACGTCTGCCCGTGGTGGCTGGCCTACACGTTCGACCATCCGGGGCGATATCTGTATCAGCGACCACAGAAGATGCTGGGGGGCTACGTGGCCCCCGGCATGACCGTCATGGACGTGGGCTGCGGCATGGGCTTCTTCTCGATCGCCATGGCCAGGATGATCGGCGAGCGCGGCGCCGTCATAGCCGTCGACCTCCAGCAGAAAATGCTCGACGTATTGATGAAGCGCGCCAAGCGCAAGAGACTCGCCGCGCGGATACGTCCGCACTGCTGCGAGCAGCACCGTCTGGGGGTCCTCGAGCCCGTCGACTTCGTGATCGCCTGCTACGTCGTGCACGAGGTCCCGGATCCGGACAGGCTGTTCACGGAGATCCGGGCGTGCCTCAAGCCCAACGCCAAGTTGCTGGTCGTCGAGCCCGGCTGGCATGTTCCGCAGAACGCATTCGAGAAGAGCATGGCCGTGGCCCAGTCCGTAGGACTGCGCGTGGCCGACCGGCCGCCGTGCCGCGTCGACCGCGCCGTGTTGCTCGAGAAGACGCCAGAGAGGGAGGACGGGCCGGGGCCGGTGTGTTGACTCTTCGTGGTCCGCGTCGCAAAATCAAGGCTGCGCGTTCCAGGACCGTCGGGAGAAGTGGCCGTGTCGCTTCGAATGAAACGGGCGCAGTTGCTTGCCGAGAACACGATCCCCGCCGCGTCGGCGCTGGTGCAGGACGAGGGCGACGGCGTGTTGCGGTGTTTGGCGTGTGCGAACCGGTGCCGGATCGCCGAGGGGAAGACGGGAATCTGCTGCGTACGGACGAACCGGGGCGGGGAGTTGCGGGTGCCGGGGGGCTACGTCGCCGGACTCCAGGTGGATCCCATCGAGAAGAAGCCGTTCTACCACGTGTTCCCCGGTCGCGAGGCGCTCTCCTTTGGCATGCTGGGCTGCAACTTCCACTGTCCGTTCTGCCAGAACTGGATATCGAGCCAGGTGCTCAAGGACGATCAATCCATGGGCGCGCCGCGCCGGGTCGATGCGGACCACATCGTGGAGGTGGCGCTTCGCGAGAACGTGCCGGTCATCGTGAGCACGTATAACGAGCCGCTGATCACGGCGGACTGGTCGGCGCAGGTCTTCGAGAGGGCCAAGGACAAGGGCATCCTGTGTGGATTCGTGAGCAACGGCTACGCCACGCCCGAGGTGCTCGACTTCCTTCGGCCGGCAATGGATCTGTACAAGGTCGACCTGAAGTGTTTCGACGAGGACAGCTACCGCCAGGTCGGCGGCGAGCTGAAGACGGTCCTCGATACCATCGAGCGGTTGAAGGAAAAAGGCTTTTGGGTCGAGGTGGTCACGCTGGTCGTGCCCGAATTCAACAACACCGACGAGCAGCTCAACGGCATCGCGCGGTTCTTGGCAGGCGTCTCGCCCGACGTCCCCTGGCACGTCACGGCGTTTCATCCCGACTACAAGATGCGCTCGGTCCGTCGCACCAGCGCCGCCGACCTCGAGCGCGCCTACGACGCGGGCAAGGCCGCCGGTTTGCGCTACGTCTACTGCGGCAACCTGCCCGGCGGCGTGGGAGACACGGAGAACACCTACTGCCCCTCGTGCAGCGCGATGTTGGTCGAGCGCCATGGATTCTACATCCGCAGCAACCGTATGCAGAACGGCCGCTGCCCGGAGTGCCAAGCCGAGATTCCCGGCGTATGGCAGCAAGACGCCCCCGGCCAGCCCAACGGCCCCGGCGCCCCCCGACCAACCTGGTAGCCCACCCCCTCTTCATCTCCATCTCCACGCCCTCCGCCGGCCCCCGCACAAAGGCGCCCGCCGATCGGTCTCCTGGTCACGCGGTCACGCCCCTGGAAGTAGGCCAAGAGAAGCGCAAGAAAAGCCTTGACTTCTGGACAAGATGGGGCATAATGTATGGCGCTCTTGAAGTCAATGCATCTGGCCGTGTAGGCATCATTTGCCGACCCCAAGCCTCAGACCTCCCTTGAGCAAGGAGACCAAGCGTAAGGCGGCGTTAGGTTTCTCGGCATTTCAGAGGAGGGTTTATGAGTTGCACAAGGGCAAACACCTACTGATCGATTGTCACCGGGTCGCGCGCGAGTTGTGCCTGAGCGACAAGCTCGTGCTGGACGTGATGGCGCGTGCGGCGGAACGGGCTGGCTCGACCGTCATCTCCCAGATCCGCTACCGGTTCGGCACGGATTCCCCCCCAGGCTTCGCGGCCGTAATCATGCTCGATGAGAGCCATTGCTCTGCACACACGTACGCGGACCTTGGGCTCGTGGCCTTGGATATCTTCACCTGCGGCGACACGGATCCACACGACGTGTTGCGCTTCATGCGGGAGGAACTGGACCTGGGCGATGTGACCATCCGGGAAGTCTCTCGTTTTGGTGTGTTTTCCGGTCACGGAGAGAGGCCTGACGTGCTCGATGCGCTTGCGCTGACCTGAGCCGTCGCAGAGACACATTCCTCCATGTCAACCCGCGATTTACATGATGGGCGGTCTGACGGTCTGCTCCCCCTCGAAAGCCTGGACGTGGGATCGGTGCATTGCTTCGCGGACTTGGTCCGCGCCATGGGCAAGACGGCCTTCGGGGGACGTCAGCTTGGCGAGGCCCTGGACATTCTCCTTACGATGGTGCGGGACCCGGACTGCCGGGTGGTGATGACGGTCTCGGGGGCCATGACGGTCGCCAAACAGGGCGCGATCATGTGTGCCATGATCGACCGGGGCCTTGTCGACGCCCTCGTGGCGACTGGGGCGCTGGTGGCGCACGGGCTCACCGAGTCGATCGGCCTGACCCACTACGCCGCAGACCCGGCCACGGACGACGCCGCGCTCTTCGAGAAGGGCTACAACCGCATCTACGATACGTTGGAGATGGAAGCCAACCTCAACGACGTGGCGGCGCTGGTCGCCGATGTGCTCGACGGGAGTCAGCCGGACGATGGGGTCTGGTCGTCGGCGCGGTTCTGTCGGGCGCTGGGTCAACGCCTGGATGAAGCGGACGAGGGTCCGGGCATCCTTCGCAGCGCCTGGCGGCACGGCGTGCCGGTGTTCATTCCGGCGTTCACGGACAGCGAGATGGGCCTGGACTTCTCGACGTGGGCCATGAGCAAGGCCCTGCGCGAACAGGGCATGGCCGCGGGAACGGGCGCGCGAGATCCGGACGCGGTGTTCCGGGCGATTCCCGCGTATAACCCTTTTTTGGACTTGCAGGAATACGCCCGCCTGATCGGAAAGGCCGAACGCCTGGGGATCTTCACCGTCGGGGGCGGGGTGCCGCGGAACTGGGCGCAGCAGGTCGCCCCGTACTACGACATCACGGCCGATCGGCTCCAGATTGAGTTGGGGAAACCGCGGTTCCAATACGGTGTCCGCATCTGCCCCGAGCCGGTTCACTGGGGCGGCCTATCCGGGTGCACGTATGCCGAAGGGGTAAGCTGGGGCAAGTTCGCCCCGCCGGGACAAGGCGGCCGGTATGCCGAGGTCCACGCCGACGCCACGCTGGTCTGGCCGCTCCTGATGAAGGCCGTTTTCGAGGAACTCGGCCGGGAGTCTGTGTCATGACGACCGTGGACGGGCCGAACCGGCAACCGGTGTTTCTGGACCTGCCTCCCGAACAGGCCAATCCTCAAACCGCCGGAGTGGTGGTGCTGCCGGTGCCCTTCGAGCGGACGTCCACCTACGGCCGAGGGTCCGCGCGCGGGCCGGCGGCCATTATCGCGGCGTCGCAGGAGGTCGAGCTGTTTGACGCCGAGTTGGGTTGCGAACCCTACGACACGGCGGGCGGGATCGCCACGCTTGCGTCGTTGGACGTGGCGGACTGCGACGGCCAGGCGGTGGCGGAACGGCTGCGCCATGAGGTGGGGAAGTGGCTCATCAAGAATAGGCTGGTGATCACGCTTGGCGGCGAGCACACCTCGGTTGTCGGCGCCATTCGGGCGCACTGCGAGGCGTATGCGAACGTGACGGTGCTGCAGCTCGATGCCCATAGCGACCTGCGCACGGAATACAACGGCGATCCGTGGAACCATGCCTGCGCCATGGCCCGGGTGCTCGATTTCAACGACCACCTTGTCCAAGTCGGAATCCGAAGTCAGGCAAAAGCGGAGCGTGCGACCGCGCAAGAGCGTGGTCTCACCGTGGTCTATGCCCACGATATTCACCGAAAGGACCACGAGCGGGCGGACTGGATCGAGGAGATCATCGAGGCCACACACCACAATGTCTATGTCACCTTCGATTGCGACGTCATGGACCCGTCCTTGATTCCGGCCACGGGTGCGCCCGAGCCGGGAGGAATGACCTGGCGCCAAGTCAACGCGTTGCTCGGGCGTCTGTGCCTCGAGCGAAACGTCGTGGGCCTCGACGTGAACGAATTGGCCCCGATTGAAGGGATGACGTTCCCGGAATTCACCATGGCGAAGCTCATCTACCGGTTCGTCGGATACCGGTGTCCCTGTCGGCACCGGTTCTAGCCCTTGGGCCTGGAAGGCGCGCGGCGGGGCGTCCGCGCCGGATCGAAAGCGGAAACAGAGATCTTGAGCAAGAAAGACGGTGGCGTTTGGCTGGGTCGCTTGGCGCGCCCCAAGCTGCCGCAAGGGATAGCGTCATGCGGCCCGAGAGGGGCCATGGCAAAGGAGAGGCAACACAATGTCGAAGAAGCGTAGCAGGCGGAAGGAGGGACTGGGTGCCGAGCCTGGGCTACAGAGGAGATCCAGGCGCAAAGGGGCGTCGCCATCGAAGTCGAGGCGAGAGGATGATTGGGAGGACAAGCTCGATCGTCGCGACAGGCAGCGGTGGAAGGCCGCCCACAAAGACGAGGGCCTCGACGATGACGAGTTCGACGTGGATGACGAGCTAGAGGAAGAGCTTGACTTCGATCACCCAAACCGTCGCGACGTCTATGATGACTATCCTGATGACAATGACTATGGCGACGGCGACTATGACTTCGATGATTAGGGCTCGTGGGCGGCGACTGCCCCCATGAATCCGCAAGCCCGGCCGAATCTCCCCGGCAGGGATAGGTTCTTTTTATCCTTTTCACCTCTTCCCCGCTTCCCGTGTGCCCGCCATCTCTGACGGGGTCGCCAGAGGCCCGACACCAAGCTTGAAAATCCAAGCTGCTGGTAGCAGAATCGCAGCAGAGTTCTAATGGAGGCCAGGCGATGAGCACGGAACTGGGCGGATACATGGGGAAGGTCCTGAAGCTGGACCTGACCAATCAGGAATCGAGCGAATACCCCTGGACCGACGAGGAGCGCGCCAAGTGGCTGGGCGGCAAGATCATGGCCGCCAAGATCTTGTACGACAACCTCGAGGCGGGCACGGAGCCGCTTTCCCCGGAGAACATCCTGGTCGTGTCCACGGGCCCCATGACGGGTACGGGCGCGCCGTCGTCCAGCCGCTTCAATGTATCCACGCTGTCGCCGCTGACCGGATTCATCGCGTCCTCGAACTGCGGCGGCAACTTCGGCATGCACCTGAAAAAGGCGGGATACGACGCCATCGTGATTGTAGGCAAGGCCGCGGCGTGGACGTGGGTCGAGATCACCGACCAGGAGGTCCGGTTTCACGACGCCGACGACCTGATGGGCAAGACGACGAGCGAGACGCAGGAGGCGCTCGGGGGGAACAGCGGCAAACTCGTCATCGGTCCGGCCGGCGAGCACCTGGTCCGTTTCGCGGGTATCTTCAGCCAGGAACGCACGGCCGGGCGCGCGGGCGTGGGCACGGTGATGGGGTCGAAGAACCTCAAGGCCATGGTGGCGAGCGGGACCAAGAAGGTCGAGGTTGCTAAGCGTGCGAAGATGAAGAAGGTCTTTCAGGGCTGGATCAAGCTGCTGAAGTCGCATCCGCTGACGGGTGAAGCCTTGCCGAAGTACGGCTCCGGATTCCTGTTGCGTTCGATGCAGGCCCACCACATGCTGGCGACCCGAAACTACCAAAGCGGCCAGTACGATGATTTCGACCGCGTGTCAGGGCACACGCTGGCCGAAAAGCACCTGGTCAAGAACTGGGGCTGCCCAACCTGCATCGTCAAGTGCAGCCGCATGGTCGAGATCGACGGCAAACGTGTCAAGGGGCCCGAACTCGAGACTCTGGCGCTTCTCGGGCCGAATCTGGACAACAGCGACCTCGAACAGATTCTCCGGTGGAACTATCAACTCGACGAACTCGGGATGGATACGATCAGCACCGGCGGCGTCATCGGCTTCGCCATGGAGCTTCAGGAACGAGGGCTGTGGGACTCGGGCCTCGAATTCGGGAAGACGGACAACATCGCCCAGGTCTTTGACGACATCGCGCACCGACGGGGCATCGGCGACCTGCTAGCCGAGGGGACGAAACGCCTGGCCGAGAAATTCGGGGGCGAGGAGTTCGCGATCAATGCCAAGGGACTCGAACTCGCGGCCTACGAACCCAGAGGGGCGGTCGGCCAGGGGCTCGGGTACGCCACGGCCAACCGCGGCGGATGCCACCTCAATGCCGGCTATTCGGTGATGATGGAGGGTCTCGGCCTTGCCGTGGATCCCTACACGCAGCGGGCGAAGGCCGCCATGACGATTCTGAATCAGAATCTGATGGAAGGTATCTCCGCGGCAGGAAACTGCATGTTCCCGCTGTTCACGTTCTATCCGGCCTGGATCATCAGGCACCCGGACAGCGTGATCACCAAGATCGTGAACGTGGCGTTGCCCTACTCGGCCGGCGTCGTGAACCTGATGAACACGCTGCCCGGGAAGTACCTGCCCATCCATATGCCGGGGCTGCCGCACACCAAGGCGCTGAGCGCCGTGACCGGGCGCAAAGTCAACGTGGGCGTGCTCAAAGAGATCGGCGAACGCGGCTTCGTGCTCGAGCGCCTGTTCAACATGCGGTTCGGCGCGACCGCGGCCGACGACCGCCTGCCGAAACGCCTCACCGACGTGCCGCAGATTCCCGACGTCCCGAAGTCCAAGGTCCCGCTCGAGGAGATGAAGCCGGAGTACTACCGAATCCGCGGCTGGGACGCCAACGGCGTGCCCACCGAGGCGAAGCTGAGACAGCTTGGGCTGGCGTGAGCCGGTCCGGCGGCACGTTGCCTAACGGTCGAGTTCACTATCCAGGGAGGGAACAAGATGAGCACGGACGACGGGACGTGGGACACGGTGAAGTGGCAGGTCATGAAGGGGCATCTGGGCTACACCGATGAGGAGATGGAGGCCTTTCAGGCGAATCCGAGGAACGAAGACGTCGTCTCGAAAGCGCCGGCGCTGTTGGACAAGACGATCATCGTCGAGGTGGTCGAATCGCACGGCTGCAACAGCCAGCACAAGGTGGGCGACCGGTTCTACTTCGACGGCGCGGGCAACCTCCTCACCAAGCTGTGCCCCAAGAAGATCTGCATCTACGCGCTCAGCGCCGCCGCCTCGATGGTGTTCACGGCGAACGAGTTGTTCTATGCCGGCGTTGACCCGAACGAGATGCGCTTCAAGCGGGCCGGCTGCTTCGACGTCGGCGTGCAATGCGGCGGCTGGGGACACATCGTGATGGAGATCCGGGTCGAGGACCGGCAGAGGGCCTGACCACTTGGTCAAGCCGACCCGGCGCCGACGGCCGCGGGGGCGGGCGCATAGGATGATGGACGAGGCGCTGGAACGCGAAAGCGCGCGATTGAAGCGGTCGTGGGACCGGCACGGCGCGGACCACCTGGACCGGTATCTCGTGTCCGGCGCCGAGGACCCGCGCATCAACGTGCCGAGCATTCTCACGCGCGCGTGGATCGTGGACGCGCTGTTCCCCGGCGAGTTCGAGTCGCTGATCAACGAGGAGTTGCGTTTCGGGCTCTGCGTGACCGGCTTGTTGCATTGGCTGGCACAGGGGCATTCCCGAAACGCGGCCCTAGCCGCCCTCGAACGTGGCGACGCGGGAAGCACGGCTCCATTCGTCGTCGACACCTACAGCCGCCTCCAGGACGAGCACAGCGCGGTCTCCGACTACATCACGGCCGGGCTGTGCGACCCGCTCGATGCGAGTGGCCAACGGTTGCCGTCCAGTGCGCTCGACACCTTCGCCTGGCTGTGGCGGGCGGAACTCGCCGCGCGCTCGCGGGCGCCGCTTTCCGTTCTCGAGCCGGCCTGCGGCTCCGCCAATGAGTACCGGTTCTTGGCGGGCTACGGTCTGGCTCCGTTCCTGAGATACACGGCATTCGACATCTCGGAGAAGAACATCGCCAATGCGCGCCGGCGTTTCCCGGACGCGGACTTCCGGCTGGGCAACGTGCTCGACGTGGACATCGAGGATGATGCCTACGACCTCGTGTTCGTGCACGACCTCTTCGAGCACCTGTCCGAGCGGGCGCTGGTCACGGCCCTGCGCGAGGTCCTGCGGGTCACGAGGCGGCAAGCGCGGCTGTCGTTCTTCAATCTGGCCGACATTCCGGAGCACCGCATTGGGAAGACGGGGGACTACCACCGGAACACGCTGAGTGTGCCGCGAATTGTGGAACTCGTGTCCCAATTCGCCCAGGTTGTGGACGTGATACGCATCAGCGATCTCGTCGACGACAGGTTCGGGTGCACGGACTACTACAATCGGGAGGCCGCAACGCTTGTGGTGACGGTTTGACGCAAGCACGAAGTGGAGGATGTGTATGAAGGGCCACTACGCCAAGGCTCAACGGAAAATGAGAGGGGCGTTAGCGCTCGCTTGCCTGATCGCGGCGTTCCTCTGCGCAGGCAGCGTGGCGCAGGCCCAACCCGGCGAACGCAACGAGTCCTCCGGCGCGTGGGTGTGCGTGACCGAGGAGGCGGCGTTCAGCCCGCGCGACACGGCCGAGGACCTCGTGTTCGACGACAAGATGTGGCTGAGCAACGGCTACTATCACGGCAACGTGCTCACGCGCGACCTGTGGTCGTCGACGGACGGGAAGACGTGGACGCGGGTCCTGGACGCGACGCCCTACGACGGCTACAGCGAGATGGTCGCGTACGCAGGCAAGATGTGGGCCGTCAAAGGCAGCGTATGGTGTTCGAGCGACGGTGTCGACTGGGAG
>Ga0272442_10010840_pt1 | contig 11183 bp, 10 predicted proteins | sample SSMForm2O_FD_200262 | JGI IMG/M metagenome (GOLD analysis project Ga0272442, IMG submission 200262) | Marine sediment archaeal communities from Little Sippewissett salt marsh, Falmouth, MA, United States - SSM-Form-2O | ecosystem: Environmental > Aquatic > Marine > Wetlands > Sediment ...
CAAGATGCCGGCAAGCCTCAAGCGTTGGGACGAGCACCGAACAAGATGGTTCCGATGCGCACTATGTTCGCTCCTTCCTCGACAGCCTGTATATAGCTGTTACTCATTCCCATCGAGAGTAGCTTCATCTCGAAGTGCTGATCGTTTTCCGCCGCCAGATTGTCAAACAGGTTTTTCGTCAGGCGAAAATACGGCCGGGCCTCCTCCGGATCTCCAAAACGCGGACCCATAGTCATAAGCCCCTGAATCCTGAGCTGCGGCAATTGGGCGATGTCCCGGATGAGGGATTTCGCCTTCTCCGGAGCAACTCCGGTCTTGTTGGACTCGCGGCCGCTGTTGATTTCGATCAGTACCGGCATTATCTTTCCGGCGTCAGCACAGTGACGGTTCACCGTCTCGGCGACTCTCAGGGAATCGATGGTCTCGATCATGTCAAACAGCTCAACAGCTTTTTTCGCCTTATTCCTCTGCAAGTGTCCGATCAGGTGCCACTGCACCCGGTGGGGAGCCTGCGCCGCTTCCCACTCCTTCAAGGCGGTTCTTATTGTTTCGGCTTCCTGCACGTAGTTGTAGCCTATGGCGGTAACTCCAGACGAGATGGCGGTTTTCACCTCTTCTGCGTCGCGCGTCTTTGCCGCGGCCACCAGCAGGACCCCGGGTGGAAGCGATTGGGTTATATTCCTGACCTGCGATTCCAGGCTTGTCTCGTTCATCTGGAATTCCTTTTCATACTGTACATAAAACCGGCTTTTTTGCCTTCTACGGATCCCGGCGCTACTTTTTTCCTTTTTCCAGCTTTCCGATGCGCTCCATGATTTGATCCATCTGCCTCTGCAGAGCTGCGGCCTGCTCTCTGAGCGCAGCCGCTTCATCCTGTTCGTCGGCTGCCTGTGGGTCCGGGGCCGACGCTGCGTCGGCAGAACGGGTATTTTCAATGCCTTGTCCCCTGCCCATGCCTCTGCCCATGCCTCTGCCCATGCCGCCGCCCATGCCTCTGCCCATGCCGCCGCCCATGCCGCCGCCCATGCCGAAGTGGCTCTGCACATTGGGAGCGGCTGCGTTATCGAATGCACCGGATCTAAACTGCTCCACTACCTGACGCACCTGCCCGCTGACGCCGGTCACTACCTGAACACCTGCCGCCTCGAAAGTACGAAAGGCGTTGGGACCGCAGTTGCCCGTAAGCACGATCGACACGTCTTTGTCGGCCATTAGCTGCGCCGACTGTATACCAGCGCCTCCCCCTGCGGTGATGTTAGGATTCTCGACGGCTTCAAACTGCAGTGTATCCGAATCGATGATCAGGAAGTAGGCGCATCTCCCGAAGCGAGCCTCCACGGCGTCTTCCAGTGTCGGTCCATTAGAGGTCACAGCAATCTTCATGTCTCTGCTCTCCTTTCCGTCACGTTTTGTTAAGTTGTTCTGCCAGGCGCAGCATGGCATCGTATGCCGGTCCCCGACCGTATTCGACGACCGTCTTGCACGCCATGAGCGCGTCGTTCACATTGCGATCAAAGGGCACGCGGGCAACCACCTCCGAACCCATCTCAGAGGCGATTGACTCTATCCGCCCGGCCTGCGCCGGATTGAGATCGGCCTTGTTTATCACGATCTGCGCCGGAACGCCGAAACTCGAGGTCAGGCGCAGCACGCGCTCCATGTCGTGTACACCCGAAACAGTCGGCTCGGTAACGATCAAGACCTGATCGGTGCCGCTGACCGAGGCTATCACCGGACAGCCCGTTCCGGGCGGACCGTCACCGAGTATCAGTCCCAGCTTCAGGTTTCTGGCCAGATCGGCCGAGACGTTGCGCACCTGGGTCACCAGACGACCGGAGTTCTCCTCTGCTATGCCCAGCCGCGCATGCGCCATCGGTCCACAGCCCGTGCTTGAGACAAACCATTTACCCACCGTGCTGGGCGTGACCAAGACCGCCTGGTACTGGCAGACATACCCGCACAGACCGCAGCCTTCGCAGGCCAGATCATCAATCCGGCATGCGGCCACACCTTTCTCGTTGGGCGGCCCGTCATGACGAATGGCATCAAAGTGGCAGGCCTGCTCGCACTCGCGGCAGGCCGTGCAGACGGCGGGGTCGATGACGGCCTTCTGCCCGCCCACAAAGTCGTGCGCTTCCCGGACAGTAGGTGCGAGAAGCAGGTGCAGGTCCGCGGCGTCCACGTCGTTGTCGGACAGCACCTTTTTATCGGTGAGCATCGCAAGAGACGAGACCACGGTTGTCTTGCCCGAACCGCCCTTGCCGCTGACAATCGCAATATCCCGGTAGGTCTCGGCGTCGCCTGCCTCAAACGATTCCGACCGGTCTCCCTTTACGTCGAAGCTTTCCTCAACGGGCGGATCCGGGGGCCGTGTTCCCGCCAGCTCCACGATTCGATCGAAAATGGCCAGGATGTTCTTCTCGAACCCGGGAAAGGAGCGACTCAACACCACTGCGCTGGAATAGGCCTCGGCGTATGCGCGATCGAACGGTATGCGCCCGACCAGGGGTACATTCACCCGCTCGGCCCAGTCCGCGATCAGCGAATCAGTGCCGTCGGAGCGGTTGACCACGATGCAGGTCGGGACCCGGCGTTTAAGGGATAATCCAACCGCCAGCTTGAGATCGTGCAGGCCGAAAGGCGTGGGCTCGGTCACCATAACGGCCACATCCGAATCGGTGACCGCTTCGACGACGGGACAGGCGGTTCCCGGCGAAGAGTCGATGATGTTGATTGCATCCGGCGCGCAATGAGCCTTGACCTTTCGCACTATGGCCGGGGCCAGCGCCTCGGCGATGTTCAGCACACCGTGCGCAAAGTAGAACGGCTCATTCTGAGGCGCCGCTTCCACGACTCCCACGGCGACGGGCGTCTCTGCGAGCGCTTTCTCCGGGCACACGTAGGAACACACGCCGCATGAGTGGCACAGCTCGTTGAAGACGAGTACGCGCTTTTTCACGACCGCGATGGCGTTGTAGTGACAGGCCCTGGCGCAATCGCCGCACGCGGTGCACACGGATTCATCCCACACGGGCTTCATCAGCTCTACAGGCATCTGCTCGGTGAACCGCGGCTGAACGAAAAGGTGGTCATTAGGCTCTTCCACGTCGCAGTCGAGAAGACGTACCTTCTCGCCGCGATCGGCCAGGGCGTAGGCAAGGTTGACTGAAAACGTCGTTTTGCCCGTTCCCCCTTTTCCGCTTGCGACAGATATGTTCATACGAGATTTCCCTTCTGCTTTTTTATCATTTCACAAGCCCGCTATTACGTTGATAGCAGGGCCCGGGATTAAAATCCAGGTCTGTTACGACGATCGCATTCGGCAGAGGGCACAAGCTCCTTTCTCAACGAATCCTGTCAGCATGTTGACAGAGGCTGCCGCCTGTGCGGAGCTGGTAAAAATGATCTTTATTTTCCGGGTGGTCATTTGCAATGACGGGCAGTCTTCACACGGAGGACGAAATGCAGAAAGACTTTCATTACTACGTGACCGCGATGCTGGCGCGGCATGCGGGCTTTACGGTTGATGAGTCGAGGCTCATCGCATGGTGCTCGCAGTACGTGGACGACGCCACGGAGAGCTTTCAGCTGCACCTGTCTACCGGCCGCGTCGTGGAAACGACCATGACCGCGCACTATCATGTAAAGTCCTTTTCGACCGGCGTTCAGAGGGACGTGTACGAGTGCTTTCATTTTCCTCCGGCAGGACTGAAAAACAGTATTTTCAGCTTCAGAACACAGCCGGATCCTCCCGTGCTTAAAAGCCTGCTTGAAGACATCCTTGAAGAAAAAGACACGGGATCCGGTCCTGTCAGCAATGATGGTCATCCTTTCTGGATGTACCGCCTCGGAATCGCGCTTCATACGTACATGGACAGCTGGTCGCATCAGTCCTTCAGCGGCAGGCTTCACAGGGAAAACGACGTGGGCAGGATTTACAGGGGCGATTCAAAGGGAAACTGGAAGCGCATGACGCTTGAGGACTGGATGTGCGATCTTGCGCCCCCGGTGGGCCACTGCCAGGCGGGCCATCTCGTTGATCATCCTCATCGTCATCTGAAGTACCAGGTTTATGATCCGGGGGCCGGAAAGTTCAGAATGAAGGTGAGGCATAATCCGGCGCAGTTTGAGAAGGCTTCGAAACACTGCCTGAAGCAGCTTAAAAAATTCTCGGGATCAGGATCAAAGTGGGATGACAATGAAGATGCAATGAAGGCCATACGCTTTTTATTGAATTCAGGCATAGACGATGCTGAAGAAAGGATACTGGCCTGGAAGAAGCACAGGACCTTCAGGCCGTTTAAGAGATTCTTCAGCACAAAGGGCGAATACGACGAGGACGGGTGGCCGGACGAGGCATTTGCCACGATTGATGACAGACCACTCAGGCGCGAATATCTGGAGAAACGGCGCGACAGGTTCCACGCGCGCGAACGCGACGGCTTTGACGGCACGAATTTCAGGCTGTTTCACAAGGCCGCAAGAAAACAGCGCGTTTTCATGCTTGATCGTCTTTTCTGGTGAGGTGGGTCAGAAGCTTTGCATCCTAAATAATTTTATGCTGCTTCTGTCCTTTTATGTTCTTCGCGCGCAGTGCGAATTTGCCGCATTGCCGCCATGTCGTAAAGACGTTCACCGCAGTGGCTGCATTCCTCGATTGAAACCCGCTTGATTACGATTTCTTCTTTTCCTACTTTTGTATGGACATTCCTTGAAACCCTGTACACCGTGAAACGGCCGCAGGAGGGGCAACTGAACTTCGATTTTTTTTTCGTTGTCATCCAATACTCCTTTTTGATGACACAAGGATATAAAGCATATCACGGTCTTCTTCTTTGCGAATAACGCCTTTGGTGTAGATCGGGATTCCGCTGAAGCTGACGCCTACAACAACATATATTTTTTCCGCTGGCGAACCACGCCTGGGAGATCGTGAACGTATTGTTTTATGGATTCCCGGTGCAGATAGAATAGCTTCAAGTGCATCTTCGGGTTCAAGACCGTCTGCTTCCAGTTCGATACGTGCTTTTTCAGTGAAACGAACAGCACCGCGGACAATCAGACGCTTGATTCTGACCAGAACATCCATATTCAATTATTATCCCGCACGACAGTTATTTGTTCAAGTGATTCGTCCAATCAAAGTATATGCTATAATGAGAATGTAATTATTCGTGCTCCTTATGATGCTTGAGGGGGTATTGTTATGCGATGGTGGAAATTACTGCTCGTATGCTTTGTCTTTCCGGTTATATTTTCCCTGCCGGGCGCGTGCATGTCCTCGTTTTTTGACGAAGATCAGGAAGAGGATACAGGTGGCGGATGCAGCTTTGGCACCGAAGACGAGGAAGACGAAGTATGCGGTGAATATATCAGGGACAGTCAGGATGATCTTCATTCAGGAGGCGTTGTTATCGAGGATGCCGATGACGTTGATCAGATTGAAGGGGATCAGGTCATACTCGGCAGCCTGGAAATCACGGGAATTTCTCTGGAAGAACTCAAGGGTCTCGAGGACCTCGAGTGCATCGGCGAAAACCTGATCATTTCGGATAACAGCAGGCTGAAAAACCTGAAGGGGCTTGAGAAACTAGAAGTAATCGAAGGCAGCCTCATTGTTGAACAGAATGCTCTTCTGAATGATCTGACCGGCTTTGAAAGACTTTTTCATCTGGGATACGTGGAGATATCCGAGAACGACTCACTAACCAGCCTGACGGGGCTTGATGGCATTAATCGTGTTAACTCAGTGGTTATCTATAAGAATGAATCACTGAAGTATCTAAACGGGCTTGATAATCTCGAACACACGGGAGGAATCGTCATCGAAGATAATGATTCTCTTGTGAATATGGAAGCGTTGAAGGGACTGTCGGGAACGATAGATTTTTATTATGATGAACCCTGGGGATTCATATTCCCCGAGCTGGTGGCAGTACTGGATAATGATTCCCTCGTAAACCTTGAAGGCTTCAACAACATAACGGGATTAAAGACCCATTTCATCATCAAAGACAATAAAAACATCAGCAGCCTGTGGGGGCTTGAAAATCTGACTTATATTCTTGGAGATCTTACCATTGTATCGAATGATTCCCTGAGCAGCCTTGCCGGTCTGTATTCGCTTGAGACCATTGATGGTTCCCTCAATATCGGATGCGAAAACAGCTATTCAGACTGCTGCGAAGGAAACGAATCACTGTCCACTCTGCACGGACTTGCAGGCCTTGTATCCATCAGGCATTCGCTCAGAATAATAGGCAACGGCGCACTGAAATCTTTCGAAATGAACGGTCTTGGACTCGCCGACCTTCAGTTTCTGGGAAGTGACGGAACGGATGCAGGGATCCAGCCTTATTCTGCAGAGCTCGTCGTCAAATGCAATCACATGCTGCCGCAGTGCGAGGCGGAACAGCTCAGGGACAGGCTGGTCGACGGCGGTTTCGGCGGGGATGTCTCTGTCTACGACAACTATGACGGCGGTACCTGCGAATGATGCGTCCGCCTGAATCGTTGGCATATGCGCTTTTTCTGACAGTCCTTTTTCATATGACGGCCACTCGTGCACAGGAGTCGGAGGAAGAAGGCGCCAGCGCGAGCATAAAGCCTGAGAAAGAGACGACGCTGACCGAGGAATACAGGCGGCAAGAAGCCGTAAGAGAATTTTCGCATCAGAAAAGAAAGCCGGGCACTGTCAGAGAGCCTGTTACAAAAGACGATCCAGTAAAAAAACCTGAAAAGAGAAAAAGAAAGCGGTGGAGGGAGATGGACAGGCTTCCATTTCACCGCATTCTGGATGTTGAGCTGGGTTTTCCCGGCTACCACGAGACTTTCAACGGCTGCCTGGAAACGCACCCCCTTGGCGGTCTGGGCATAGGCCTGTGCGGAGGCACGTCGTTACCATTAATGTTCGGAGGGATAGAATATTCAGCATGGGCCAGCATTGCCTACCGCTTCAGCCTGCGGCGAAAGGTCCTGATGGACGGTGAAGCAATCAACCAGACTTCTCTGGGGCCAGCGGTGGGGTTCAGGTATGCAAGGGTGGCGCACGGTGACGGGACTTTCCTGGATTATACCAGCGCAAGATCAAATGCCGGGACCCTTGATGTCATGGGGAGCCTTGAGTTCGTTCACTGGTATGCGCCGCACCTGGGCCTTGTCCTGCAGATAGATCTTGGAATCATGTACATCCTGCCCGTTTTTGACGCTGAACATATTGAGAAACCGTGGTTCGAGCACATTTACCCCACCTTCCGCATCGGGATAGGCCCTGCATTCTGAGCAAGGTAAACTGAGAAAATATCAATTAAATAGCTATTTTAGTATGAATTTAATAGTAAAAAAGCAATTATGATATGAAATTATCAACAAAAAAGGCTTTTTGTTGATAATTTATCAAAAAATATGTGGTTAAGCATGGTTATTTTAGTGCGCCGCACCGGCCTGACTGAAAAATAAATAATTAATTCAATAGGTTAAAAAAATAATAGGATTAAAAAGGCAGTTGCATGTATTGCAAAAATGATTATGCGACGGGCGCACCTGACGCACTTAATCTGATTTTTACCGGAAAACTCCATTATTTCATCAAGTTATGGCTGGATTAAAAAGTAACGAAAAACTGGATTTTTTTGATTTTCAGGCCTCTGGAGACAGGTTAAGGGTCCTGGGGGCGCTGTATTACTGCACGATTACGTTTAGCGCGAGTCTGACTATTCCGAGTGGAGCGGCCACCTGGATTCCCTGGATTTCGGGCTTTATCGCGTCCCTGATTTCCCTCGCAATGGCCACGCCCTCTGCCCTGGCCTCTTCCTTTTTAGTGCACTTTTTCATTCTTTCCCTTAGTTCCTCAGGGATGATGACGCCGGGCACCTCGTTGTGCAGAAATTCCGCGTTGCGGTAGCTGACGAGGGGCCAGATGCCCGCCATCAGCGGGATGCGGCAGCCCTCGATTCGCCTCAGGAAGGTTTCGAACACTTTAAGATCAAACACGGGCTGAGTGATTGCGAACTCGGCCCCGGCCTCGACCTTTTCTTCGAAACGCCCGATTTCCCTGTCCAGGTCCACGGCAACGGGGTTCACGCCCACGCCCATGTGCAGGGAGGTCGGAGGATCGATTGAATGAAGGCCGAGATCCATGCCGTGATTGAGCCTTTTGACCAGCCTGACCAAGCCGATTGAGTCAACGTCGAAAACGCCGGTTGAGTCCGGGTAATCGCCCACCTTGGGCGGGTCGCCAGTCACGATGAGGAGATTTCTGAGCCCCGCTGCCTGTGCGCCGAGGAGATCGGCCTGCATGCTTATGAGGTTGCGGTCCCTGCAGCAGTAATGAAGCACGGTCTCGATGCGCGACCTGCGCTCGAGCAGTATGGCCATTACCATGGGGCTCAGCCTGCTGGAGGCCCTCGGCCCGTCCGGAATATTAACGGCGTCCACGCCGTGTCGCTGCAGCCTGAGAGCGTTGTTGACCGTTTTTTCGAGATCACAGCCGCGCGGGGGCGTGAGTTCGACCGTGGTCGTCCACTGGTTTCTCTTGAGCTTCCACGCGAGCCTGGACTTGTCGATTGTGGGAACGGGATCGATGGAAATCTTTTCTTCCTCTACCGCTTGAACTTTCACGCGCTTTCTGCTCAGGTCCAGTGCCTTGAGCGTACGGCTCATCTCCCTGATGTGATCGGGCGTGGTCCCGCAGCAGCCGCCCACGACACTCGCGCCTTTTTCCACGAAGCGTTTTGCATACTCGGTAAAGTATTCGGGCGAGGCCAGGTTGATGTACCTGCCTTCGACCCTTCGTGGGAAACCGGCGTTCGGCTGCACGCTAACGGGAAAATCCCCGACAACGGGAAGAATTTCCTCGAGTGCCTCCAGGTGCACGGACGGTCCCACTCCGCAGTTAATGCCAATCACGTCGGGCTCGCTTCTGCCCGTGAGGTAGGCGGCAAAGTCCCTGGCTGCAACGCCGTGGGGCGTTGTGAGATCAGGTGCGATTGCAAACTGCGCGATTACGGGAAGGTCCGAAAGCTCCGAGATCACACTCAGTGCCAGGCCCATTTCGTCAGGATCGGCAAAGGTTTCGAGGATGATTCCGTGCACTCCCGCATTAATCAGGGCTTCAATCTGTTCCCTGAAGCATGCCGTGGCTTCATCCCTGTCCAGTATTCCAAGGGGGCGGATTCGCTGACCCGTGGGTCCCACGGACCCGAACACGAGCGCACTGTCGCCTGCGGCTTTAAGCGCCAGCCGGGTTCCCATGGTGTTGATCTCGGCCACCTTTTCTCCGAGTCCGTGCGTGGCCAGCTTGATGCGGTTCGCCCCGAAAGTGTTGGTCTGAATGACCTCGGCGCCCGCTTCCACGTATTCAGTGTGAATCTGCCTGACCGTTGCCGCCTGGGTCATGTTGCATGATTCAAAGCAGACGTTCAGGAAGACGCCCCGGTCGTACAGCATTGTACCGAAGGCCCCGTCAAAGATGATAATGCCTTTTTCCCCGAGTCTCTTTCTGAAATCCAGTGTCATCTAATACCTCTTGAATTGAAGGGATTATGGGTCAAAGTCCACTAAAGGTCCAGAGAGTTGATGCGGTATGTGCCCGGGAATGTTTTCGTCCGACAGCGGTGGACATAAATAAAGAATCAGGTGATAAAGGAAGTTTCAGGAGGTTTATGCGGCAGATGACGATGGAAAGACCGTTTTCAGGCCCGGGTGAGCCCGTTGTCTACAGCCGGGGCGAGGCAGTTTTCGACGGCTGCGTGATCCGTGAGCTCGCCGAAGAGTTTGAGCCCCCGTTCTGGCTTTTCAGCGAGCGGATGCTGAGGCAGAACGCATCGGACATGAAGATGTGGTTTTCACGGCCGGACGGCGGACCTGTGAGAATCTACTTTTCCGCCAAAACCAACTGCGAGATCGCTGTTCTTAAAATCATCCGCTCCAGCGGGCTCGATGCCGAGCTGGCCTGCGGACATGAGCTCGAGCTGTGTACGAGGGCGGGATTTGATCCGGAGTCAATGTGTTTTGACGGTCCCTACAAGAGGCCGGCCGATATCGATGCCGCCCTTGGTGCAGGCGTGCGCATGTTCAACGCCGATTCGGTACCGGATGCTGCCAGAATTTCCGGCATTGCCCGGGCAAAGGATCTGTCCGTAAAGCTCACTTTCAGGCTCAACCTCGGCATTCAGGGCGTGCTGCCGGATCTTGCCGAAAGGTACATAGGAAAGTTCGGGGTGCCGGTTGAAAAGGCTACTGAATCCTACACCGAAGCGGCTGCAATGAAAGGGATCGAGATTGCAGGCGTAAGCACGCACATCGGGTCGCAGATTCCAAAGGTTTCGTTTTTCATAGAGGCGGTGCGGCGCCTTTTCCGCACGGCCGGAAAACTCGAGGCGCTCGGATTCAACATTGAGGAAGTAAACCTCGGAGGCGGGTTTCCTTCGCACTCTCTCAAACGAATGACTTTCGCCAGGTCGGTCCTGAGCCTGTGGGGAATACACGGCGGCGCGGAAAGCGCACCTTTGAGCGAATACGGCAGGAAAATATCAAAAGAATTCATGAAGAGAAGCTCTGAGCTGAAAAGTGACCCGGTAATGTCAATCGAGCCGGGCCGGGCCGTGGCTTCTACCGCGGGCATATTCGTCGCTCCGGTAGTGGCCGTAAAGGACGACTGGGTTTTTCTCGACGCTTCCACCAATTATCTTCCCGAGTCTTTCTTTTTCGCCCGCAGGGCGATTGTACCGGCGGCACAGCCGGGCAGGGGGAAGAGTGTGAGAAAATACAACCTGGCGGGTTCGAGCCTCAACAGCTCGGACGTGCTCGGCCTGGGCATGGAGCTGCCGGAACTTGAAGAGGGCGACCTGCTGCTTCTGCTCGACGCGGGAGCCTACACAGTCGGCAGGGCGAACCGCTTCACCACTCTGTGCCCGCCCGTTTACCTGATAGACCGGAAGGGTGAGCCCATTCTCATCCGCAGACAGGAAGAGGCATCCGATGTCATGGCGCCCATGGTCGAATAGCGACTTCTCACGCCAGGGCCGCAGCCACTGGAACTCGGCCGCCGGGCAGGTCGACTGCCTTTACGGAGCCGCGTCTACCGATCTTTACGAGCGCGATGAAAAATGGCTTTTCGAGAAAGCTTTCGGAAATCTCGAAAACAGGCGCCTGCTCAAGCTCGACCTGTGGAACGAGGGCCG
>Ga0272442_10010841_pt1 | contig 11183 bp, 5 predicted proteins | sample SSMForm2O_FD_200262 | JGI IMG/M metagenome (GOLD analysis project Ga0272442, IMG submission 200262) | Marine sediment archaeal communities from Little Sippewissett salt marsh, Falmouth, MA, United States - SSM-Form-2O | ecosystem: Environmental > Aquatic > Marine > Wetlands > Sediment ...
GAATAACGGATATGATTTTGGGAAGTTTTTATAAACCAAGCTGTTATTTCTGGGTAGCAGTTCATCCTGTCGGGGTGGCTCAGCCTGGTTAGAGCGCCTGACTCATAAGTGAAACTGAAAGGGTTCGCATAAGTTTTCCTTTTGGTGCTAAGAAATCAGGAGGCCGCGGGTTCAGATCCCGCCCCCGACATTTTTTTCATTTTTGAAACAGTGGCAGAAAAATTCTCCTAAATTGAGCAGATTTTATAAAGATACCAATGATTAGATTGATTTTATTTAATTATTTAAATAAATATAAATATAAGGTTCTATTAAATATAATAAACATGTTAATTTACTCTGAGGGATAATAGTTGTATAAGAAATATGTGAGTTTACGGTTTTTTGCAATATTTTCTGTGATTATCTTGTGTGCTGTTGCTTTTCATCCTGCTATTGATCCAATGCGAGATTACATAGCATCTTTATCTGATGAAGAGTTTGAGATATCTCCATCTATAGCATTTGCTTCTGGGGCAGATGAATCAATTGTTGTAACTATGCAACCAGAAATTGATGTGAATATTGCTGAATTAAATGCTATTGCGCAGGCAAATAGTGATCTTGATACAGATAACGATGGATTATATGATTCTGTCGAAAAGGTTATTGGAACAGACATCAATAATAATGATTCTGATTTTGATCAACTTGATGATTATTATGAAATAATAAATGATTTGGACCCTCTGTATCCTGATTCAAATAATGATGGAATAGCAGATTATAATGAAGTGTATAACATTTCTGATGATGTTGATAATGACAATGTAAAAAACGCATGGGATATCGATAATGATAATGATGGAGTTTCTGATAACGAGGATTTATCACCATTTTCAAAATCAGATACAAATAATCTTTTTAATATTGATATAAAAACAAATGGAAATCCATCATATATAGATTTTCAAATTAGACCAAAGGATCCAGATCATTTGACGTTACCTCTTCAGTATTGGGATTGGCCTGAAGATGATCAAGGTTTAATGAGGGATTTAAATAATTCAGAAAAAGACGTTTTTATTATACCATATCTAGAAATGAGTATGCAAACAGATTTTAAAATCATCTCAAAAAATAGTGGTAAATGTTTAGAAGTAAGTAACTCAAACATGTCTGATAATGCAACTATATGGCAATACTCATACAATGGAGAACCGAACCAACATTGGTCAATAATCCCTGTATCTGAGGGATATGTAAAAATAATTGCTTCACATAGTGAGAAATGTTTAGCAGTAGGTCATGCTATTTTAGACAATGAAGCCCCCATATTACAAGAAACATATACTGGTGATGATAATCAACTTTGGAGTTTAGAATTTCTTGGGAATAATTCTTATGCATTGATAGCAAAACATAGCGGTAAATGTGTAGAGATTTTTAACGCAAGCTTGGAAGATAATGCAACAGCTAATCAATTTACATATTCCAAAAAGTCACATCAAACCTGGATTATAAAAGATATAAAAGAATCCATGCCTAATCAAATAGACGTAACAGATTATGGTATTACCATTGATCTGAATAAAACTCAAATTCCCCTTACCCCAATTTGGAATTATGGTGTTGTTCCTGCATTTAATGGAAAAATGTATTTTCCATCGTCTAATCCATTGGATATTTCTATGCAGACAAAACTGCTTTGGAAGGTTTATGGAAAGTCTGATACAGCATTGAAGGCTTTCACCGCAGATAACGGACAAATGGTTTCTGCTAATAATACCGCAGGAGCATTAGTTGCAAATGGCAGTGGAACTGGCGATTGGGAAACTTTTGAATGGGTAGAGTTAGGCCCTGACCGGGTTGGACTGAAAGCCCATAATGGAAAATATGTAGGATTGACAACCAAATATTTCACAACTATATGGAATATAATGGGGGATGAAATCGTAATTAACTGGCCATATCTATCACTGGATGCAAATAGTAGCGAAATCGGCGATGATGAAACGTTTGAGGTCGTAGAAGTTGGAGTTAATAAAATTGCGTTAAAGGCAAATAATGGATTATATGTCTCAAACAATTGGGTTACAACAGTAGGTGTGTTAGAAGGACTTTCTGCTTTGGCTACAGTAATTGGCCCAGCAGAAACGTTTTCCATAGTTGATTTAGGATGTAAATCTGATGCTATTCCACTTGTTTCATATTATGAAGATTTTATGATTACCGGCTTTAATTTTCAAGAAAATTATGGTTCAAATATAGGTTGTTTTTATAATGAAGATATAAACCAGACAATTAAAGCAGGTTTTGTCATGGCCTATGAGTTCTTACGAAGTCAACATGATTTACAAGAGGTACCAAATATCATTCAAAATAGAAATATTACAATGAATTCATCTGTTTATAGCAATCTTGCACATCAAGATGAAAGTATATTTAAATTAATGAGTGAAATGCTCCCACAATCATTGTATGATCTAACGAATCAATCTAATGCAACAATTCTACCGGTAATAATCGCTATCCAAGATGCCTTTACAACAACAACATTAGATGATATAACCTCAAGCATTCTTCTAGATGGATATAATATTCTGATAGATGTTTCTGAAAATCCAGTAATTACCTCAAAAATGTTTAAAATGAACTGGTACAATCTATCAAATATATCTCTTTTGAATACAGAAGAGGTTTTGGTAGAATCTATGAGATGGGGTTTACAATTTGGTTTTGATGAAAATAACGAAACATTAGTTACCATGATGGGGCTTCTAAATACGTGGAATTCAGGTGAGTTTAAAATAACCAGTGTTGGTGACCAAGAAGTCATTTTTTATATTAGTGAGTCCCCTATTGTATTAGATATTATCCAATATAGCATATTTTCCATTTCATCAATAATTGATATCATACATATTATTACAAAATCATCTAAACTCGTAACGTATCGTTTTCTTGCTTCATCAGTAAAATACATAAAACAGCTCTTAATCCCCATTGCAAATGCAATCAAAACTGGATTAAAGACTCTGAAGCTGAGTAAGGTTGCACAAAAAGCATTAAGTGCTTTAAAAGTAGTAGTAAAAGCTATTAAATCTAGTAAAGCCGCCCAAAGCATGATAAAGTTTTTTAAATCAGCAAAGGTTCTGTCATTTTTAGATAAATGTGGAACCCTGCTAGTCCTTATCGATTTAGCGATTACGGGAGTGATTGCTTTTTACATGTTTTGGTCCATTCTTTTTGATCAGGGTTTTTCAGATTTTGGAGCAGCGTTAGGTGCATGGGTTGTAATCTTTTCATTTGCCTATGCCGGAGTATATATTCTTCTTGCTCTTGCCGTACCAGTCATCGGAATAATTTTAGCAATTCTTGATATAATATTTGATTTTTTTGGCAAATTACTTGAATGGTTTTTAAGTGTTGTAACAAAGACTGAGGTAAGAAGTAGTTTTAATATTGGTTTTTCAGGGGATCCAAGTTTAGAAACTCATGATTACGATAATAATGGTATCGATGTTGGAGATAGAATTGAATTTCTCGCTCGTATCTATGGAATCGTATGGAAAACAAGTGATGGTAATTGGGGTGATGTTTGTGATAGTTATGTAAATCCATCATTAACATTATCTGTTCCAGAGGGTTCGATAACAGGAAGTTTTAAAAATAAAATTTCAACAGTATCAGATGGACATAGCTATAGAAACGAAACCTATGATATGGGTATTTGGGTAGATCCTATTAGCATGAGCAATTTTCCATTGACACTTCAGTTGACCTATAGTTATAAGAGGTATTATGACGAATGTGTATGGTTTTTTGGATGGTGGTGCGATCGAGAAAGTGATAGTGGTACAGTAACAACAGATATAACCACCCTTTATTTTGATGTTTTCCCAGGAAATCTAACGAGTTTTCTATTTTGGAATGAAATAACTCCTTTAGACTCTGATGGAGATGGCCTCAGCGATCAAGATGAACTACTAAGTTCTTCAAATCCTTGGCGTGTGGATACCGATGGCGATGGTCTTTGGGATAAATACGAAGTTGATTACGGATTTATTCCTTTTAAATCAGATTCAGATAACGATGGTTTAAATGATAAATTAGAGACAATCCTTGGTACTGCTAATAATAATACTGATACAGATGCAGATGGTTTGACAGACTTTGAAGAATACCGCGGTTGGACGGTAGAATTTGACTTCTTTGGAACCCCATTTTCAATGCATGTTTCCCCAGACCCATTGAAAATTGATACTGACGATGATGGTTTAACCGATCTAGAAGAATTTATGAAAGGACTTAACCCCCGGACAAATGATACTGATGCGGATGGTACTTTAGACCCGGATGAAATAATAATTCCCTATCAAGGTTGTATTAGTAACATTGATTTTAACGGATACGGCAGCAGTATTAGAGTAACTCCAAACTCGACGGTTAATGCAGAAGTATCTCTTAGAATACATGGGGAAGAATGTCCAATAACACTTACACCTTCAAACTGCTCAGTTACAGTAACATTTGAAAATATTACTGGAAGAGTATTTCATAACCAAACTATCTATCAAGGAAATCCTGATTTACATAATTTAACCGAGAATATTACAAGTTTTTCTTTTAATGCATCTGAAAATGAAGGGATATATCTTGTGAAATATTTTATTAACTGGAGTTGTTTTGGGATAGTTCCAACAATTAGCAATAGAGAGCTGATTGGCATCATAGATGTGAATATTTCAGGAGAAGGTAGCAAACAATGGGAATGTTATGATTTGACTGGGGGAGATACCGACGGAGACGGAATAAGTAACCTAAATGAAAACATAGGTTGGATAGTTAATTATACTGATTCCACAGGAAATCATATAATTCATGTTACAAGTGACTATAGATTAATCGATACAGATTCAGATGGAGAATGGGACATATGGGAACATAACTGCTTTGAGAATTCAACAAATCCTCGAAATCCTGATACAGATTATGATGGCCTAACCGATTGGGAGGAAAAATACAGATATCACACAAATCCTCTGAATTATGATACTGATGGCGATGGTCTTGATGACCAGCAGGAACTCATTTTTAAAAGTGATCCGTTTATCGTTGATACAGATGATGATGGATTAGATGATAAGCAAGAATTTGATCTTAAATCAAACCCAAATAGTCAAGATACAGACAGTGACGGCTTACAGGATTTAGATGAATTTTTATTTAATTCAAGCCTTATTTTACCAGATACTGATTATGACACATTGTTTGATAAAATGGAATACAATTTAACAACAAATCCTCGAGATCCAGATACCGATAATGATGAACTTATAGATGGATATGAGCTAATTGTCAACACAGATCCAAAAAAAGCAGATACGGACAACGATACAATAAATGATTATTATGAATTATACTGGGGAACAAACCCATTAGATCCTGATACCGATAATGATAGTCTTATCGATGGAAGAGAACTGCAATATGGAGCCCATCCCCTTATTAAAGATACTGATCGAGATGGAATAAATGATTTCAAAGATTATGATACCTATTTACCCAATGTAGACAATATCCTCCTTGTTTATGATTTAGATGAGGATATATTAGAATTTGAGCAACATTTGGAATTATATACCAATGTAACCGTTGTAAGTCTCAATCAATTACTTTCAGATACAACTTATAAAAATTCACCATATATCGTACTAGTCGGACCATTAGATGCTGGAAACGAAACAGTTGGGAACTTATCTAAAAATATTTTAGAGGATGCAGGGGAAAACACCACTGAAATAATTGCATCAGGGCATCAATTCTTTGCATCAAAAAGCAGTGTTTGGAATAAAACACAGACGGTAGTAATGCTTTCCCAACCCCATCGTTTGGATCATTTGGTTGTTTTGAATGTTTTGAAAACAATGTGGAAAACGGTCAATGGAAGTACTTTAGAGATTACCTGGCCAACTGCTAGAGATTATTTTAATATAGAAGCCGTTGAGGAAATAGGGACTATTCTATGGGCAGAGTTAGAAAAACCAGTAATACCAAGCATCAAAATAACAAAATATAATTCCACAACCACATCTATAGATCTCACTAAAGGTTCTGGCGTAGATCCAAAGATGAATCCTGCAGGTATTTACCTTGAAATAAATGCTAGTGAAAACATGCAAAATGATACAGGCGATATTATTAATGATGCATGGATAGTAGTATATTATACCGCAGCAGATTTAGATAAAAATGGAGATGGCGACCTAAAAGACATTGGGGATATCAATGAGAAATCCTTAAAATTTTATTTCTTTAATGATAAAACGGATAAATGGATTAAGGTAACAAAAGATCTTGATTGGGTTTTTGAAACAGGCGTAGATACAAACAATGTTGAATTATATGGTAAAAGGTATGAAGGCTACATATGGGCTCATGTATCTCACTTCTCATTATATGGATTAGCCGGACTGCTTATAACACCTAGTGAGAGTAAAAAATCAACAGATTCATTTAACTATCATCCAAATGCAGATGCTTCTGCAAGCCAACAATTTGGGTTGGTAGATGAAGAAATTACCTTTGATGCTTCTCTGAGTACCGATGATGGATACATTGAGTCGTATATGTGGGATTTTGGTGATGGAACTGAAGGAAGCGGAGAAAAAACGACCTATAGCTATACTCAGCTTGGTGCATACGATGTCGTCCTTTCAGTTACAGATAACTCCGGGGCAACCGATACAGATAGGATTATAGTCACAATATCAACTTTTAATAATCCTCCAAATAAACCCATTATTAATGGTAATATAACAGGAACTAGATCTGTTGAATATCAGTATATTGCTAGTGCAATGGATAATGATTCTTCAGACATGCTTAGATATGGGTGGGATTGGAATAACGACAATATTGTAGATGCTTGGACAGATTTTTATCCTTCAGAAAATCAATCTGTAATCAATCACACTTTTTCAACAGCAGGATTTTATATTATTAAGGTCCTTGCTGAAGATACAAATAATGCAAGGTCAGAATGGTCAGAACGATTGTTAGTATTCATCGATATCGATTTTCAGCGACAAAATGATGGTACCTATATTATAGACAATGAACGAGATGGTTCCTGGGATGCTATCTATAACCCTGCAACTGATGAATTGTTTGCATATGATATAGAATCTTCCAATGCAATTCTGATTCTAATAATTGCTTTTATTGTTATCCTATCTATCATCATATTCATTTTTTATAAACGAAAATGAAAGAAATAAAGCGAATAAATGTTCTTTATTGAAAAGAGACATATTATGAATCAGTAGAGCAGCTTTTTAATTTGCAGTATTTTAATATTAGAAAATAATATCTTCTTTTGAAGAAAAGGGATGATGGTTATTCTTAGAATAAAAATTAAAATAATTGAATACCCATATTATTCTTTTCCTTCAGTTATCCGGTTAATAAAATTATTTATTTGATATTTATTAGTTTCTTAATTTTTGGAAAAATAATAATTGATAACATAAAAAAAAATATTTATTGTAAAGGAATGATATTATTTTTATAACTAGAAGGCGTGGTAAATCCAATAATTCCTGGAGCGCCATCCTCTGAAACAACCATGCCAAATACATCTGAGCGGGGACTTAGTCCTGAAAAAACATTCCCAATTGTAATTAAAACATGGTCTCCAAGATTAATTACAGGATTATTAGAATTACAGGAATCATCAGCATCTAATAATACAATTATTCCAAATGTAGTAGTGGGAGACGAAGTAGGATAAAAACTTGATGCGAATATATTGCCATTTGTTTCATTTGAATCAGTAAAGATAGTATTTTGATATTCAAGAACATATTTCACAGAGGAATCTGATATTTCCACTACTGTCTGTGAAAGATCAATCTCTGGAGATCCTGACCTTGACATTAATTCGACATACATACGAACTATTTGACCAGAACTATTATATCCTTCAACTCCTAACACATTTATTCCACTTGCAACTTCATTTATTGTTTGTTGACCAGATTTCAACGCTTGCATTTCAAGAACAGCACTTGTTGAAACCAGTACAGAAGCAGCAATTCCTGCAACAAGGACCATTGCAATAAAAACAATTAAGGTTCCGATACCTATTGCGGCATATTCATTATTTGAGATCTGCATTTTTCTCATATATTATCCCATCACATTTCAACCAGAGTAATGATACAAAATAATTAGGGGGTTTATTATGGTTTTTTGTATCTAATCTAGTAGCTACATATATAAGAATTAATTCATCATATTATGCATGTAGGTATGTCTCTTCCATTGAAAATGAAATAGAGTATAAAAAATAAATATGAAAAAATAGAAACCAGATCAATTAATATTAAATATGTTTTTTACGTACAAAAAATCGTACAAATAAATGTTGTATAAATAAATATATAAAATAACAAAGGTAAATATTATTTTAAGCGGATTTTAGCAATAATAACTAAACAATTTTGTCTAATTGAGCCATAATTATTTATTAATTTGTTTCTACAATAAGCGCAATTATTAAATTGTTCATCAAATGCTTTGTTACATGATTTACATAATTTGACATAAAACTCCCCCCAATTGATTCGTATGATATTTTTAAACTATTAAACTTTTTAAAAAAGTATTAGGAACTCATTATACTAACAGAAAACTATTTGGAATTAAACACTTAAAACGAATTATCGATAATATTATAAACAAAATTAATATTTGATATATAAATCGTAAATGGATTCTTACGATATAATCAGTAAAATATAATATCATAATATTATCTAAAATGATATTAAAAAGAATGATGGATGGGATATTTATAATTGAAAAGCTATCAATTATTGATTATAAACACGTAGATTTAGATTTAGAAAATGAAGATAATTTATCAAAACTCAAAGAATATATCTCTTTTTTTCAAGAATCAGCAGATTATTATCAACTAATCGCTGAAAATACTCTTGATATCATTTTCCAAACCACAAGAGCCGGTACAATAACGTATATAAGCTCAGCAACTGAGAGAATCGCTGGATATAAGCCTAATGAAATGCAAGGAAAAAAATTTACTAAATTTGTTCCAAAAAGCGAGATTCCAAAATATTTAAAAATTATTAAAAACACTTTGGAAGGTAAGGACATTGGGAGTTTTGAATCATATGTTATTCATAAAAACAAGTCTCGAATTCCTGTTGAATTTGCTGGGAAATTAGTAAAACAGGGAAATAAAAAGTTAATTCTTGGCACCATTAAAGATATAACGGAGAGAAAGAGCGCTGAAGAAGCGCTTATAAATGCACATAATGAACTAGAACAGAGAGTCAAAGAAAGAACATTAGAATTATCAAAAATAAATGCTATATTAAAAGCCGAAATTAATGAACGTGAAAAGACTGAACAAAAATTAAAAAAAGCTCATCTAAAACTTCGGATTCTTAACCAAGAATTAGAAAAAAAGGTAATAGCAAGAACAACACAGGTAAATAAACTTCTCGAACAAAAAGATGAATTTGTTAATCAACTCGGCCATGATCTCAAGAATCCCTTAAATCCATTAATTAATCTTCTTCCCATTATTGCTGATGAAGTTAAAGACCCTGAAATTAATGAAATGTTAGAAGTGGCAATAATAAATGTTGATTATATGAATAATCTTGTAGTAAATACTATTGAATTAGCGAGAATTAATTCTAATAACACTAAATTCTTTATTGAAAAAGCCAACCTTTCACAAGAAATAGATAAAATTATCGAAAAGAATAAAATTCTGTTTGAGGAAAATCAAATAAATATAAATAATAATGTACAAGATGAAGTCTTTGTTTATGCAGATAAATTAAGATTACAGGAAATAATGGATAACTTATTAACAAATGCAATAAAATTTACCAGAAAAAATGGAAAGATTACAGTGGATTCAAAATATAAAGAAGATTTTATTGAAATATCTGTAAAAGATAATGGTTTAGGGATGAACCAAGATCAAATTAATCATATCTTTGAGGAGTTTTATAAAGTAGACGAATCTCGACATGATATGAGTTCAGTTGGTTTAGGTCTTTCAATTTGCAAACGAATTATTGAGAAACATGGTGGAACAATTTGGGCTGAATCCCCTGGAGTTGGAAAGGGATCGACAATATTTTTTAAATTGCCCACTAAACCCAATGAATAAAAAATGATAAATAGAAAAAAATCATTTGAAAAAAGGTAAGTCAATATGACAAAAATAATGGTTGTTGATGATGACTCATATCAGACATATACAATTAAAAAATCTCTTGAGAGAATGGAAGAAACCTATGAGGTGATTCGTGCTGATGGGGGAAAACAGTGTTTAGAATTATTAAATCAAGGAGTAATTCCAGATATTATCCTTCTTGATGTAATGATGCCTGATGTCAGTGGTTGGCTAACATTTGATGCAATTAGAGATAATAAAACTTGGAAAAATATTCCAATAATTTTTATAACCGCCAGAACTGATAAAATAGCAAAAGGTGCTGGTAGATTTATGGGTGAAGACTTTATCGAAAAACCATTTAAAATGGACATTTTAAACGAAAGAATAAAAAATATTTTAAATGGAAAAAAATAAATCGAAATAATTATAACCCTCATTTTAATATCACTTCATTTATGGGAAATGCAAATAATTCCAAATTCTATTGTTCGTAGAAATAGAAATAATTTTTTCAGTGATTCTCAAGATAATCAAGTAGATAAATTGCATAATACGATTGATATATTATTGAAAGAGAAGAATATAGATATTATAACTAGTTCAATGATATTACAAGATTCAGACAAGATTTCAACAGTAGATACAAATTCAATATCTAGTGATCCTCCAGATAGCAAGAATACTCAAGATATGACATCGAATCATCCTACGGATCTATCACTATTAACGAATAAGAATACATTAGAGTCATTTAATAATCTCGATGAAATCATTAAATTATATAAATTAGTTGGAGAACGAAATGCTGATTTTCTTTTTCGTTGGATTTATAATATATATAATAGAATTCACCTTCCATCTATTGACAAGAAATGTGAAATAGGGGTTTCACCCCTATGACCCCCCGTTCCGCTTCGCTTCCTCGGCACGCCCTCGCGGTCATGCCGCATCCCCGCTTCAGCGGATCAGGTCATTGGTA
>Ga0272442_10010842_pt1 | contig 11180 bp, 9 predicted proteins | sample SSMForm2O_FD_200262 | JGI IMG/M metagenome (GOLD analysis project Ga0272442, IMG submission 200262) | Marine sediment archaeal communities from Little Sippewissett salt marsh, Falmouth, MA, United States - SSM-Form-2O | ecosystem: Environmental > Aquatic > Marine > Wetlands > Sediment ...
CCTCCTCGGTGGCCTCGGTGGTGGCCTCGGCGGTGTCGCTGTCGTCGTCGCTGCTCGTGCAGCCCGTCAGCACGAGCGCAGCGGTCAACGCCGCCGCACCTGCGAGTCGGATGTTCATGGGGTACCTCCTAGTCGGAACGCGTTGTGCGTTGTCCAATCTTCGGCCTTGGGAAGACCTGTGGATGCACCCTAATCGATTCGTAACCGATTCGAGATGTTGGCTGCCGGCGGCGCGGGAGGAGATGGGGGAGGCGGAACCCGCTCGGGTACCCTGCACTCGGTCGCTGAGGCGATCACGACCGGGACGTGGCGCAGTTTGGTAGCGCACTTGACTGGGGGTCAAGGGGTCGTGGGTTCAAATCCCGCCGTCCCGACAGAAAGAGCCAGGTGAGACGCCTGTTTCGGCCCTGCTCGACGCGACGAGCTGACGGTTGGGGACCCATCCGGGACCCTACTCTCGTCACGGATTCTGCTGAACGCTGGCGGACGACGTCGGACGGCGGCGCGGTCTCTGCGTCCGGAGAGCGTGGACCTGGGTGAACTCTCACGGACACGCCTGAACACCGTGACCCCTTGACATGAGAACTGGCGCAGCGGTGTCCACAGGTCCCTGTCGGCGAGGTCGGGTGCTCCCGGTGACGCGGCTACTCGGGGGCGGCGAGGGCGGTCATGGCGTGCACGTGTCGGGTGCGCACGGTTTGGAAGGGGTGGCGGTAGATGTCGGCGGTGATGGTGACCGAGCGGTGGCCGAGGGTGTCGGCGATGTCCTCCAGCGGGACGCCGGCGTCGGAGAGCAGGCTGGCGGTGGCGTGGCGCAGCTGGTGGGGGTGGACGTGTCCGATGCCGGCCGTCTCGGTGATGCGGGCCAGGGCGCGGCGCACGTTGGACGGGTCCAATGGTCCGCCGGTGTCGGTGGTGAACACCAGCAGCATCGGGTTCGACCAGTCGCGGCCGGCCGCCTGCCGGTCCTTGTCCTGCAGGGCCTCCTGCTCCCGGAGGGCGGTGAGACACGGCGGGGGGAGGGCCAGGGTCCGCCGGGAGGACGGGGTCTTCGGCTGCGCGAGGGTCAGGGTGCCGTCGGGCTGTCGGCGTGTGGAGTGCTCGACAGTCAGGGTGGCCGGGTCGGTGTCGAGATGGACGTGCGGCCAGGTGAGGCCGGTGGCCTCGCCCGGGCGCAGTCCGAGCAGCAGCGACAGCGTGATGAGGGGCCCGTACCGCTCACCCTGGCACGCATCGAGCAGGCGCCGGGCTTGGTCGACGGCGAGCGCGTCCCTTGGCTTGGTGGGTGCGGCGGGGGGTTGGGCGAGGTCGGCGACGTTGCGCATGACGACGCCGCGGCGCTGCCCGAACGTCAGGACCCGTTTGAGTAGGGACAGGGTGAGCCGGATCGTCGACGCCGCATACCCGCGCTCGGCCATGGCGTCGAGCAGGGCTTCGACGTGCTCGACGGTCAACTCGTCGGCGCGGGCCTCACCGAGGGCGGGCTGAACGTGCGTGTTCAGCACGGTGGCGTAGTTCGCCCGCGTCCCGGGGCTGGTCGTGGTCGCCAGCCCGCGCGCCAGCCACAGCTCCACCAGCTCGGAGATGGTTTGGTGGCGTTGGGTCAGGTCCACGCCGGCCAGGTGCTTGTCCCGCAGCTGCTCGAGCTTGCGCCGGGCCTCGGCCCGGGTCGCGGCGGTCGCCTTGACCCGGACCCGCTTCCCGGCCGGGGTGATACCCAGGTTCAGGCGGGCCACCCACCGGTCGGCGTTCGTGTCGTAGGTGATGGAGCCCGACCCCTTGTCCCGACGCTGCCCCACACGGCCCCCCTGACGCGTCAACGCCACCGCCATCGGGACCCTACCCCCGAGCCGGCCGGCCGTCCCTCGTCCCCGGATTCAGACACGACCGAGCCTTCTGGTGGCATCCCGGGGGCAGCAGTCATCCGCCGGACCAAGAGCTCAGCCGAGCGACCCAGCAGCGCGCGACTCGCGGCTGTCGGACGTTCGGGGGCGACTGGCAGGTCTCGAGCAGCGGGGGGATTGCGTCGAGGTCCTGGTCGCCGTCGAGAAGAGACCGTCTCGAGGTTGTCCAGCAGCGGCGTCCCGGTGGGAGAGCTCCATCAGCAGCGAGAGGCATGATGTCCTCCGGCTCGGGCTCGAAGAGGAATGGCCAGACAGGGCTGGTGGAGGCGTGGTCGACGATGCGGCCGCTCGGGACGTACTCCTCGCGGGCCAGAGTTCCGCCGAAGGATCGGTGCCTGTCCCGGCAGTCAGGTCCAGACTGGGCGCATGGTTGAGCTGACTGATCCGAAGGCGGTGCTACGCCACTACCTGCAGTTCGAGCGTGACGCGCTGGTGTGGAAGGTGGAGGGGCTCAGCGAACGCGATCTGCGGATGCCCCGCACGCCGACGGGTACGAACCTGATCGGCATCGTCAAACACATGGCCAACGTGGAGATCGGCTACTTCGGCGACACCTTCGGCCGGGCGTGGCCGACACCGGGTGAGCGGGTGTCCCATGAGGACCTGCGGGCTGATCCGCAGGCAGACTTCTACGCCACCCAGAGCGAGACCTGCGAGGGGCTCATCGACCTTTACCGGCGGGTGTGGCAGTTCGCCGATGCGACCATCGCGGAGTTGCCGCTCGACGCACCAGGACAGGTCCCGTGGTGGAGCCCGGACCGCAACCCAGTCACCTTGCAGCGGGTGACGGTGCACGTGGCCGTCGAGTTGGCCCGCCACGTCGGCCAGGCCGACATCCTGCGCGAGCAGATCGACGGTTCGGCCGGTCTCTCCGCGGTGGCGCCCAACCTCCCCGGACAGCAGGACTGGCCGGCCTACGTCACCAGGTTGACCGACCTCGCCAACCGCTTCTGACACTCTCGAGATGGATGCACACGCATCGGTCCGCGCCAGATGCCGACGGGAGACCGTCGCCCACAACGTGCGCCACCCAACGCGTGTTCGAGATTCCGCTACCAGACCGAAAACGCCCTCGCCGCGGCAGTTGAGGGCGTGAGGCATGCGTCTGGGCGTCACTCCAAGGCAGGGGTCCGACCCAGATGCCCGAGGTCGCGAGTTGTCGTGGCAGAGACCAGCCGTCCAGGGCTGATCGGCCACACCCTGCCGGCAGGACGAGAGCCGGGCGGGAATCGCAGACGCTCACGTGAGGCCGGCGTCGCAGGCGTGCAAAGGCTCTGCTGTCAGGATGTGTCGGTGTCCGGTGTGTCCGTTGACCCGTCAGAGCGCGTGGCGCTCCTTGCCGCCTACGACAGCCAGCTTCGAACGGAGGCGGAGGTGGCGACGGCAACCTGGGTCACCCGTGATGGTCCTGTGTACCGGGCGTGCTTCGGTGACGGTCGCGGGTTCGTCACCTACCGGACTCTGCACGGTTTCGACCAGCCCGCGGATGGCCCGCGACTGGACGCCTTGATCGAGCGGACGATCGACTTCTTCGTCCATGACACCGACGTCACCGAGATGGAGTGGAAGACCCGGGGTCACGATGTGCCAGCCGATCTGAAGGCTCGGCTTGTGGCACGGGGGCTGATCCCGCATGAACGCGAGACCGTGATGATCGGCACCTGCGCCTCGCTGGACCAGCTGGTCCCGCTGCCACCCGAGGTTCGCGTGCGACGCCTGGGCGTAGATGAGCATGGCGGCCCGGTGCCGGCCGAGCAGGTTCGATCAGACCTGATCCGAGCACTGAGCATGCAAGCCGACGTGTTCGGCAGCGATGCGGGGATCGGCCCGGACGACCTGCTCCCCGCCGTGCGCGATCCGGGGGGCCGGCTCGAGTTCTGGGTGGCCGAGCGCGTCGAGCCATCCACCGACCCGGCAGTCCTGTGTGCCGGTCGCCTCGAGATCGTGCCGGGGACGTCGTTCGCGGGTCTGTGGGGCGGCGCGACCCTGCCCGACTGGCGACGGCGCGGCCTGTACCGGGCGTTGACGGCGGCGCGCGCCCACTCGGCGATCGCACGTGGGGCGACACTGCTGCACAGCGACTGCACCGACATGAGCCGCCCAATCCTTCAGCGAGCCGGCCTCATCCCGGTCACGACCACCACCCCATTCACCTGGCACCGGCTCAGCGAGAGCAGCCAGTCACGCACCTCCTCATTGGCGCAGTGACGCGGGCCATGAGCCCCTCGAGAGTCGCGCCGCGAACGCACAGCTCTCGGCGGGACGGAAACGCACTGGTTGCGGCTACTTGTTTCATTGACGTCAGGACCGGTGTCTGGCGAGGCTCGGTCTAGGTGCCCGGCCTGGTCGCTCTCAATGCGGCTGTCCACTCTTCGGGGTGTGGCTCTCACACGGCCTGCGCGGGCCGGGCACCGCCTGGGGCGGGTGAGGCTCGAGAAGGGTGTGTTCGGCTCGAAGTAGCGGTGCCCTCCCGACCCCGACGAACGATGTCGGATCGAGGGAGAGGAGAACAGTCGTGAGCGAGCCGATCGTGTTGGGGATGGACCCGCACAAGCGCAGCGTCACGGTCGAGGCCATGGACGGCGCCGAGCGGGTGCTCGGTGGCGGGCGGTACGCCACCAGCGTCGGGGGGTACGCGCAGATGCTGGCCTGGGCCCGGCAGTATCCGCAGCGGGTGTGGGCGATCGAGGGGTGCAACGGCATCGGCCGGCACGTGGCCGAGCGGCTGCTGGGCGACGGGGAGACGGTGGTGGACGTTCCGCCGAAGCTGTCGGCGCGGATGCGGGTCTATGCGACCGGGCAGGGCCGCAAGACCGACGCCACCGATGCTCACTCGGTGGCGCTGGTGGGGGTGCGCATCACCGGCCTGCGCCCGGTCGTCAACGACGTGCAGCGGGGCGAGCTGCGGGTGCTGGTCGACCGGCGACGCGCCCTGGGTGAGGATCACGTGCGGATGACCTGCCAGCTGCATGCCCTGCTGCTGGAGCTGATCCCGGGTGGGGCGAAGAAGGATCTGTCCGCTGCCCAAGCCAAGAAGCTCCTCGCGACCGTGCGGCCGCGCGATGCCGCCGGGAAGGCCCGCCGCCGGGTCGCCGCCGAGCTCATCGGCGATCTGGAGCGGGTCTACCGCCGGCAGAAGGCCGCCGACAAAGAACTCAAGGCCCTCGTCGAGGCCACCGGCAGCAGCTTGATGCGCCTGCCTGGCATCGGCCCGCAGGGTGCTGCCCGGCTCATCGTGGAGGTCGGGGATGTCACCCGGTTCCCCACCGCCGCCCACTTCGCCTCGTGGACCGGGACAGCGCCGATCGACGCGTCCTCCGGCGACCAGGTCCGCCACCGACTCTCCCGGGGTGGGAACCGTCAGATCAACCGCGTCCTACACGTCATGGCCATCGTCCAACTCCGCAACCCCCGCGAAGGCAGAAACTACTTCGACAGGAAGAAGAACGACGGCAAGACCTCCATGGAAGCCCTGCGCTGCGTCAAACGACGACTGTCCGACATCGTCTACCGCACCATGCTCGACGACGCCCTCAGACACGAAAGGACGGGCCCGGTCGGACACTCGGGGACGTCTCTGTCATCCAGCGCGGCCGACTCGAACCCCGTCATCGACGCTTCGGATCAGTCACTTCCCGGACCCGTCCCGACAGAGACTACGCCCCCACTCAAGACCGCCTCTTGACACAGAAGGGAGCCAGATCAGGAAGGACGCCTCGAACGATCCCATCGTTTAGCGCGGCTACCGGTGGCGCGGGTTGGCAGAAGGATGTGTCTCATGCCCCCACGCCCGGAGCGTCAGCGTGTCGCGGCCTACGGTCTGGCCCGCCGGGGCGGCGAGGTCTTGCTTGTACGCACTTCGTTGCGCACGTGGTGGCTGCCTGGTGGCTGCGCGGCATCGACCAGGTCGCCAAGGCCAGACTCGCGGTGACCGGCGACAGGCCGGTCACGGAACCGGTTCATCCAGGCGTCCGGTGGACAGCACAGCGTGAACCGGCCCCTTTCTGGGCCATGATGCAGGCTGTGCTCGACGAGGCGTTCGCCGCCAACCCGGAGCGCGGCCCGGACTGGAAGTACGTCGCGAACAGCGGTGGGCCTGAGGACCTACGCGCCGCCCTCGACCAGATCAGTCAACCCCGAGATGCTTACTAACCTGGCCCAAGTGGGCCGTACTCATCGCGGCTGAGCGAGCATCCGCTCAGTGGCCAAGAGAGTGAACGATTCGTCGTCGCTTCCCAGGGCAATGTGCCGCCGGCGATAGGGAGGGCGATTAAGGACTGTTCGCCCGCTCGGGAAGGATCGTCGGCTCGCTCAACGCCGCCGGTGCTGTCGGGACTGTGGGGACCTCCTGCTCTTCTGCCCGGGGGCCCACGAGCCGATCGTGGACAGTGAGGTGAGGGCAAGCGTCCTCGTCACTGGCAGGCAGGGGATGCTGCCCCGGATGAGGGGTCACCCATGCGAGTGGCGAACAGGAGCGTTCGGCGTTGGGCCAGGGGGCTGGCGGGCGTCATCGTCGTAGCCACGGTGATGGTGTCCTGCGGGCAAGCCAGCGATCCGCTGGGCACTGAGGTCCCGTCCGGCTCCCCCACGAAGGCGGCCAAGCCGGCATCGACGGCCGAGGCCACCCCCTCGCCGGCTTCGCCCCTGCCGACCTCCACGCCCGAGCCGTCGGACGCCCCGGTGGAACTCCCGGACGCGCCACAGCTCGACCCACAGCAGACGTCACAGGTCCTAGAGAGCGGCTCAGCCTTGTGCCAAGGCCGAGGCGGCATCCCGGGGACGACCGGATACGACCCAGCGGCCCCAGGGCCGCATCCGGTCCTCGTCCTCGACGGCAACCACGACTCCGGCTACACCTGGTTCGCCTGGACCCCGGTACCCGAGCCAGGCAATGGGGTCGCCAACCTCGACCAGTACGCGTACGCGCAACTGGTGGCCTGCGTCGACGGGCGAGATGGTCTCGAGCTGGCCCGCGTCTGCGACGTGGTCGGCTCTGACGGCAGTGTCGACCCGGCTCGCAGCGTTGAGATCTACAACGCCGCCAGCTACCACGTCAGCGTCTACGCCGCTGCCACCGGGGAGCCCGTCGCGCAGACCAGCCTGACCGAAAGCGAGCCGGAGGGCTGCCCCCTGTCGGTGATCTTCAGCGGAGACCAGACCGTGCTCACCCTGTACGCCTCTCCCAGCGAAGACAGCCTACGAGTCTTCCTCGAGCCGCTCATCGCGCCCTGACCTCGCGACACACAGGGTCACCGGCACCCGATCCACGCGCAGCAGCGCCGGTCTCCCCAACAGTCCTCCAGCGGCGGGGTCACGATGCCCCGACTCTCGGCATCATCGGCAGCTCGCTTCGACACCGCCCCCTCAGCGGCATAGCGCGGGTTGCCCACGTCCGCCGCGCGGCGATGCGCCTTCCATGGAGGACCTCTGGCACTGGCGAGATGCACGGCGAAGTCGAGCGTGGGAAAGGAGGAGGTGGACCATGACTACGACAACCTCGCTACCGGCAGTCGCGTCGCCCGGCTGGCGGGAAGACCCACTGGGCCGCTACGAACTGCGGTGGTGGGACGGTGACCACTGGACCGCCGACATCCACTCCGCCGGCTTGTCTGGGGTCGACCCTCTCGGCACCGAGCCATCCGAGGATCCAGACCACATCGCGCTGCTGCCCTCTACCCCCGCATCAAGCGAAGACTCGGCCACCACGACCGAGACGTGGCGCACCCGGCCCGAGAGCATCGGCCAGTTCGTCCCGAACGTGTTCTTCTGCCTGATCTTCCCCATCCTCGGGCTCTGGTACGTGCCGAAGTACGCCATTCGGCGCGAATACGTGAAGGCAGGTGTGTGCCTCGTCGCATCGCTCGCATGGCCCATCGTGTACCTCACGTGGTTCATGCCCGCATAGAACCGATGTCGCTGGCCACACGGCGAAGTTGAGCCATGATCGCGCTCCGCGGTCCGGAATGACGCTGAGGTCCCTGCCCTGTCCTGGTTGTGCGCATACCGCCAACCAGGTCGCCACAGCGAGCAACGATCAGAGACTGTGGGTGGCCCTCGGCCTGGCGACCGTGAAGGGACGCACCTCCCGAGGAAGATCGGGAGCAAGTGACGCCTGATCAGGATCGGCGTTGGCGCGCTGGCTCGGCAAGGTCCGCCGGTGCTCAATCCGTGTCACGACCGGATCTGCCACGCCCCCGAGCCTCATCGAGGTGGCGATGGGCCGCCATGGCGTGAGGGGCGGGTGAGACTTGCTGGTCAGGGCTCGAGCGTAGAAGTCATTGTCGAGCCGCTACCTGTGTTTCGGTATGACGAATCAAGTTGCCCGTCTTCAGCTTCGAAGAAGACAATGAATCCGGCATCCTGATTCCAGTTTGCACTGATGTTTGGACGGTTCTCATCTAGCCAGTCCTCGACTTCGTCGGTACTGACACCGACATAGGCAGCCAGTGCCGGCGCGAGGATCTCCCACTCTTGGAAGTCCTGACGCGTTAGCAGAAACACCTCACGATCATGCGGGGATTCGCAACTGACAATCTCAGCGTCGTAGGGGTCACCCTCGGCTGTCGGAACATCGTTGACGCAGTCACCGACCCGAAGCTCGACGACGCCGTTCGACCAGACCTCCGAATCGAACTCGGAGCCCTCACTGGCCTCAGGCGAAGTTGCAGCAATCTCGCTGGACGTCGTGTCGCCTCCACCGCATCCAGCCAACAAGCACGTCAAGACACCAGCAACCAATGCGGCGGCAAGTCTTCTCCAGCGGGTTGTGGTTGTCATCCGGTCATCCCCTTCCTCCCCTGCCCGGTGCGGCTACCCGCAAGCCCGGTCGCCGGACACCCCGCCTAGGGCGGTGGCTCCGGGCTACTTGGCCGGGCCGGTGATCTGTTGCTCGCCGTCGACCTCTTCGATAACCACGCGAACGCCAGCCGTAGTCGTCCCGTCAGGCCAAATCAGCTTCACCGTCTCCTCATCGGTCGGGAAGCTGCGCACCGAGCCATCGTCCATAGTCACCTCGACGAAGTAGAGCCGGAACTCGCCGCCTATGCCTACCGAGAGCTCGACCGAACCTTCCGAGACGTTCCCGGTGGTCTCGGCGGTGAGTGCACCCGGCTCCTCCACAGCCGTGGGTGTCGGTGCCTCGTCGACCGCGGCTTCCGTGGGTGTCGCTTCCTCATCGACCGTGGCTTCCGTGGGTGTCGGTGCCTCTTCGACTGCGGGTTCCGTGGACGCGGTGTCGGAGCTGCTATCACTACACGCCGACAGCGCGCCTACGCTCAGGGCGAGAACGAGCAGTGGCGCCATCGCTTTCAAGCCGACCTTGAACTGCGGCCTTCTCATGGATGTCACCTCCCCTCTGACTCCAGGCTCCACCTCGGCTCAGGCTCGGCAAGAGCCGGACGTCCCGGCCGAACGGCCGACCTCCTCACATCCCAAGCTGGCCATCAGCCGTGGACTGACAAGGGCCTCCGGTCGCCTCAAGACCACTCGCGGTCCACGATCTTGCGTCGTGATACCTGGCGCCCGAGGGGGCGAGCTGTGGCTATGCACACGCTCGCCCATCGGCAGGTGGGTGCCCGCTGCTATGGAGCGAGCAGTGCCAGGGGGACGACGCCGATCCCGTCGGGTCGGCGGTAGGCGTGGGGGCCGGTGTTGATGATGAGGGCGTCGATGAGGGCCTCGCCGAGCTGGTCGGTGAGCCAGTGCAGGTGTCGGGTGTCGCGGTCGGTCACGGTGCTGGCGAGCTTGACTTCGATGGCCAGGGGCCTGCCGTCGTCGCGGAGGACGACGAGGTCGATCTCGTGGTCGCCGTTGCGGGTGCGGAGGTGGCCGAGGGTGGCCTCTGCTGCTTGGGCGGACACCCGGACGCAGAGGGTGACCAGTGACTCGAACAGGTGCCCGAGCATCGTTCCGGGCTGGGGGCCGACCGGGGTGCCGGCGCCGTCGAGCAGTGCGTCGATGCCGAGGCCGAGCAGTCGGGCGGCCAGCGCGGGGTCGGCCAGGTGGTGCTTGGGTGCCCGGCCCAGACGGGCCAGCAGGTTGCCGGTGGGTCCCCAGGCCGGGACCGGGTCGATCAGCCACAGCTGGGTGAGCACGTCGCGGTAGGCGACGCTGGTGGATCGAGCGGGCTTGTCGCTCTGGCCCGGGGTGGCGGCGTCGAGGATCTGCGAGTAGCTGGCCGTGGTGGCCGTCGCGGCGGCGTAGGCCCGCAGCCAGCCCATCATCGCCTCCGGCTTGCGCACGGCCAGGCCCTGCTCGGGCACGTCCCGGTCGACGGCGTTGCGAAGGTAGGAGTCGAGTTGGAAGCGCAGCCCCCGCGGGCTCAGCCCCCGCATCCCGGGGAAGCCCGAGGCCACGATCTGCTCGGTGTAGTCGGCCAGCCGGACGCCGGTCGAGCCCTCCAGCGCCCCGCGGCCACCGGCCAGCAGCCCGGCCAGGCTGACCGTCGCCTCGCCCACGCCGCGCTCGGACAGCGTCATCGGCCGCATCCGCAGCCGCCCGATCCGTCCGGCACCGGAGTGCGCCGCCGCACCCGGGGCGGGAGTGGCGCTCCCGGTGAGCAGGAACTGCCCCCCGCTGCGGTCCTCGTCGACCGCACGGCGCACGACGTCCCACACCTCCGGGACCTTCTGCCACTCATCGATCAGCAACGGGCGGGGCCGTCTGAGCATCAACTCCGGATCGGCCACGACGGCCTCCCGGTTGGCCCGGGCATCCAGGCGCAGCACACCGTCCGCGTGCTGCTCGCCCGTCGTGGTCTTGCCGACCCCCTTCGGCCCGTCGATCGCAATCGCGGGAAGCTCCCCGAACAGCACGTCCAGTTCGCCGTCCAGGATCCGCCGAACGTAGACCACAACCGAACCATACCGGAAGCAGGGCCGGAATCAGTCGACTAGCAGAACACTAATCAGTCAGATCGCACACTCGCTCATCGGCATGTGCGAGCGTTCGCAATGCCGGAGGCCGGGGCGGGCGTGGTCGGGGTTGGGACGACTCCGGAGTGGACCGGGGGACTGGTCACGTTGGGTGCGATGGGGGAGTGCGGAAAGTCGTTGTCCCACGTCCACTCCCTCGTCTGCGCACACCGAGCGAGAGCAGGCCGTGCTGATCCCTTGTTTCGGACTGCACCCTGCGCGTCTGGTGACGTCGGCGGTGACGGAGGTGCGGTGGCTCAGGGCAGGCCGGCTCGGTCGAACTCTTGCTGGAGTCGTGGGCGGCGGCGATGGGTCTGGCGCAGCTCGGCGATCAGGTCGTCGACGTGTGTCTCCTGGTCGGTGT
>Ga0272442_10010843_pt1 | contig 11180 bp, 10 predicted proteins | sample SSMForm2O_FD_200262 | JGI IMG/M metagenome (GOLD analysis project Ga0272442, IMG submission 200262) | Marine sediment archaeal communities from Little Sippewissett salt marsh, Falmouth, MA, United States - SSM-Form-2O | ecosystem: Environmental > Aquatic > Marine > Wetlands > Sediment ...
ATTCCAACCTTTGTTTATACTCCTGCCAATTTCTGTTTTCCTTTTGTGACCATCCAATTTCAGCAATTCCTATTACACGAGGAAAGGCCATATATTCCAATTCTTTAATGTTTGTTATGGTTTCTGACCATAATGGAGCTTCAAGCCCAATAATATTATTTTCATAAATTTCTTTCATCCATTCTGCCGGATCCCAATTATATGCATCCTGAATACTTGAAGTACCTGCCCATAATAAACCTAAGTTAATGGTTGAATCATATTTCATATCGAGATACGCTTTTTCAGCAGGTGACATTATAACTTTTATACCCCTCTTCGCAGCCAATTTTGCATAATCACTATGCCAATGTTGTACCAAACTTCCAGTATCAATTTCGGCTTGGGAAATCTCTTCCCAACCAACCATTATTTTATTATATTTCAATAAAATATCCTTTACCTTTTCAACAAATACTTTATAATCTTCTTTGGTTGTTGCATGTGCTTCATCTCCCCCAATATGAAAATATTTTCCAGGCGAAATTATACTTATTTCTCTTATCACATCATCAATAAACTGATAAGTAATATTTTTATGTATACATAAAGAACTAAATCCTACCCTCATTTTATAATATGGTTTTCTTGCTATTCCATCGCAGTTTAACTTTGCATATGATGTTAAAGCAGCGTTAGTATGTCCTGGTATATCAATTTCAGGAATAACAGTAATATATTTATTTGTAGCATAGTTAACAATTTCCTTGAATTCCTCCTGTGTATAAAATCCTCCAGGATAGCCTCCAACAGCAGATTTAGATCCTATTTTGGTTAATTTTGGCCAAGATTTTATTTCAATACGCCAACCCTGGTCATCAGTTAAATGAATATGAAATCGATTAATTTTATATATAGATAATAAATCAATATATTTTTTAACATCTTTAACACTAAAAAAATGCCTGGCTACATCAAGCATGGCCCCTCGCCATTTATATCTGGGATAGTCTTTTATATATCCTGTTGGGATTTGCCAGATATTTTGCAGAATTGAATCGTTTTCTATCTCAAGTGGTAATAAAAGTCGCAATGTTTGAATGCCCCGGTATAAACCCTCCGGATTTAAAGCAATTATTTTTATTTTATTTTTAATAATTTCTAAAATATATCCCTCATTTCCCAAATCAGTATTTGTACTATCAATATTTAAATAAATTGAACCTTTTCTTTTTATTAATGGCGTTTTCTTTATTTTAAAACTATATCCGGTTGGTTTTTGTAACAACTCAGCCAGACTATTAGCAATATTAAGCACTTCCTGATAATCTGTTTCAATATATATTTTTGATTTTTTATAAAAAGTGAAAATGTCTCCCGATTGAATAACTTCAACTGGTTTTGGTATTAAATTTGCGTATCCTTTTTCATTGATTAAAACGTTTTCTGAATTTTTATTACATGCAAGAAATATTATAAAAATTAGAAATGATATTATTAACTTCTTCATTTTTCATTGTTAATTATACATTATCAATGGCCTTTAGTGTGCCTCGAGCCAGTTTTTACCTACACCCATATCAACAATTAACGGAACATTTAATTTTACCACATTTTCCATTTCATGTTTAACCAATTTTTTAATTTCTTCAATTTCTTCATGCGGAACATCAAATATCAATTCATCGTGTACCTGCAAAATCATTTTTGCTTTATAATTTCTTTCAAGTAATTTATTATGAATATTGATCATTGCCTTTTTAATAATATCCGCAGCCGAGCCTTGTATTGGGGCATTAATGGCATTTCTCTCAGCAAATCCACGCACTGTGGCATTACGTGAATTTATATTACTTAATACCCTTTTCCTACCCATAATAGTAGTAACATATCCTTTTTCTCTGGCATGATGAATACACTCGTCCATATAAGATTTTACTCCAAAATATGCACTAAAATAACCATCAATTAATGCTTTGGCATCAGATCTAGAAATATGCAGCCTTTGAGACAAGCCAAAAGAAGAAATTCCATAAATAATTCCAAAATTTGCTGTTTTAGCACTGCTTCGCATTTCTTTTGTTACTTGATTAAGTGGTACTTTATTTATTTTAGCTGCAGTTGCCACATGTATATCTTCATTATTATTAAATGCTTCAAGCATATTTTTATCTTTGCTCATATGGGCCATTAGCCGCAATTCGATTTGTGAATAATCGGCAGCCAATAATATATGATTGTTATCTGATGGAATAAATGATTTACGGATTTCCCGTCCTCTTTCTTCCCGTATTGGAATATTTTGTAAGTTTGGATTTGCAGAACTTAGTCGGCCAGTTGCTGCTATAGCCTGGTTAAATGAAGTATGGATTTTATTTGTTTTGGGATGAATTAGTTTTGGTAATGCCTCAACATAGGTTGATAATAATTTTTTAAGTGACCGGAAATCCAGAATAATTTCAATTATCGGATGCTTATCAACTAATTTTAAAAGCACTTCTTCACTTGTAGAGTATTGCCTGGTTTTGCTTGTTTTGGTTGTAGAATCAATTTTTAATTTCTCAAACAATACTTCACCCAATTGTTTTGGCGATGAAATATTAAACTCAATACCGGCCAATTTAATAATTTCTTCTTCAATTTTAATTAATTCATTTCTAAGTTCTTTACCATATTTATTTAAAGCATCAGTATCAAGTTTAAAGCCGGCTTCTTCCATATCAATTAACACTTTTGTTAATGGCATTTCGAGTATTTTGAATAATTCATCGAGTATATTATCATTCAATTCTTTTTGTAAAATATGTTTCAACTGAAAAGTTAAATCGGCATCTTCGCAGGCATAATTTACAATTTGATCGGCCGGAACGGAGCGCATGGATAACTGATTTTTTCCTTTTTTACCAATTAATGTTTCAATAGCAATTGGTTTATATAATAAATATTTTTCTGATAAATAATCGAGATTATGACGTAATTCGGGCTGAATAAGATAATGTGCCAGCATAGTATCAAACCACCTACCTTTTACATCAATATTATAATTTCTTAATACCTGAGCATCATATTTAATATTCTGGCCAATTTTTAAAATATTATTTCTTTCAAAAACGGGTTTAAATTTGTTTAATAATTCCTGAGCTTTGTTTTTATGAGCACTTACAGGAACATAATATGCTTCATTCGCTTTAAAGCAAAAAGACAAGCCTACCAGTTCGGCAGTATAAACATCCAGGCCGGTTGTTTCTGTATCAAAGCAAAACTCTATTTGTTGAGATAAATTTTTAATTAAATTATTTAATTTTTCATCCGTATTGACCAAATGATAGTTTACTTCAACATTATTAATTGTTTTAAATTGAGAATCTGTGGCAGATTGAACCGTTTGCCCCGACATATTAAATAATGATCCCTGAAATACTCCTGTATTTGTTTCTTTTACTTTTTGTGTCTCAACTGACGAAGGTTCGCCAACTATCCGATTTAGCATGGTTCTGAATTCCAGTTCCTCAAATATTTTTTGAAGCTCCTCTTTATTTGGTTCATTTAATTCCAGGTCCTTAAAATTAATTTCAACCGGAACATCTGTTTTTATTGTAACCAGTTGTTTCGAAAGCAGAACCTGTTCTTTAAAATTTTCCAGGTTCTCTTTTAACTTCCCTTTCAAATCATCTAAATTCTCATATATTCCCTCTATTGAGCCATACTCGCCAATCAATTTCTTCGCTCCTTTTTCACCTACACCAGGTGCGCCAGGAATATTATCCGAGCTATCTCCCCATAAACCCAAAATATCTATTACTTTTTGAGGTTTGTCTATTTGGAAATTCTCGCATACTTTTTCAGGTGTTAATAATTCTGCTTCGTTCCCGCCTCTTCCAGGTTTTAACATATTCACTTTATTTGTAACTAATTGACAATAATCTTTATCAGGAGTATACATAATTACATTAAAACCTTCATTTTCTGCCCATTTTGCCATTGTACCTATCACATCATCTGCTTCATAACCATGCTCTTCAATCCGCTGAATATTAAATGCATCAATAATTTCCTTTATGTGTGGAACAGATTTAAGAATATCTTCAGGAGTAGCATCCCGGTTTGCTTTATACTCTGGGTAGGATTCGTGGCGGAATGTTGGGCCTGGCGGATCAAAGGCAACTGCAATATGAGATGGCTGCTCTTTTCTGATCAAATCAATAAGTGTATTTGTAAATCCAAAAACTGCAGAAGTATTTAATCCTTTGGAGTTTATTCTTGGATTTTTAATAAATGCGTAATAAGCACGATAAATAAGTGAATAAGCATCAATTAAAACAAGTTTCTTTGTATCCGGCATATCTTTTTGTTGCTAAAGATAAGGATAAGAATTTATTTGTGTTTTTGAAAATTAAATTAATTATAATCTATTTGAGAATAATTTATTAAAACTATTTCCAATATTAGGTTATTTTAATTGTAAGAGCCAAACTTAGTTTAGTTGAATTTTAAGTTAATGAATTATATAAGTAATTATGGCAATAATGATAATAATATAATTTTTAGTATCTGGTTTATTAAAGCGTATAAAAAATATAGGTTTAAAGCCAATTTTTTTATTCATCAAAAAGCTCCTTTGCTTTCTTATCCACTTCCTCTTTTCCCTTCACAGAAAGAAACTCCATAAGTATCCTTGAATAATCTTTAATGCCATTTTGAGAGCCAATTGGGGCAAATAAATTATCCATCATATAATCCAGACCAACCTTCATAGCCTTACTTAAATGTTTATCAAAAATCGCATCATCAGCTACTTTTTCTTTTAATTTTCCAATATAAACCTTAAATTTTTTTTCACTAATATCTTTATCAATATATGCTTTACCATAATTCTCCAGGGCTGTATAATACTCCTTTTTTTTCTCTGCTTTCTTAGCAGTTTTTAAATACTGGCCATAAATATTACCTGATGAAAATACTGTTAATAGTAATACTAGTAAAAAATAATTGATAGCTTTTAGATGTTTCATTTTTGATTTTGACATGATAAAATATGAATTTAAATTAATAATAATTTAAATATATATAAAATTAGATAATAATTAATAAAGAACCCTTAACGCAAACCATGAGGAATATTTTATCATGGATAGACAATAATAGGATATACCGGATAATTTGTAGCAATAAGTTTAATATTTCCTGCAAGTGTAGAAACGCTTAATTGGCTCCCTCCCTTATTAACTTCGCCGGTAATTTTTTGAATATTCTTATATTTTTTAAGTTTTCTTCCTGATATTTTATTAAAATTAATTGACTCTTCAACTAATTTAATTGAAGCATTTTTAATTGTAAAATCTGATTTAATTGTTCCTGAAAGTGTACTTGCCTCAATATTAAACTTGGAATCAAATGGCAAAGAAATTTTAATATCACCACCCAAAAGATTAATCATTGATGAATTTTCCTGATCGAATTTTGCATATTGAATTTCAACCGAGCCAGAAAAAGCTGATAAAAATAAAGGCCCTGAAATATTTTTAATAACAAAATTTGAAGCATCTACATCAATACTTAATTCATTTTTCATGTCTTTTATATATATTGCACTATATTTTTCCTGATCTATATTTTCATTTTCGGTATTTTTTATTTGTAATTTTTCATTCTCAATTGAAATTATTATTTCTTTAGGCAGGTCGATATTATAATTTGCAAATTGCGCTTTAGTATTTGAAGGGCTTATTTTTAAAGTTTTTTCAATAACTTTAAAATTCAATCCTAATTGGGTATTATCGCTTTCGTAACTTATACTTAAATCACTAATTTCAAAATTTGAAATATCATTATATTTTACTCGTTCTAATACTAATTTATCCGATTTATTTCCATTTATATCAAGGCCACCATGTAAATTATATATTTCAATTTTTTTAATGCTTGCTATTTCTTTTTCCAGTTTTTGGGAAAAAATACTAATCGTAACAAACGATATGACTATAATATTTAATAATGCTTTCATTGTTTTAAATTTTATTGTTTAAAAACTGCCACTCTTTAATCGGGTGGAAAAAAAATTTATTATATTCCTCGCCTGCGCTCGGAATGAGTTTGACAATATAATTTAAGTGCACTTAAATTAATAACATTATTGTCTTACTTTAAATTAACCATATTAAAAGTTTGTTATATAAAAACTTATATAAGTATTTTTATTTTATTTTCAGCATACTGTTTAACAATACTGTTTGAATTTTTATTATTAATTATTGTTTCTAAATAATGTATTGCTTCACTCTTATTTTGATATATTAATCCATTAATCAGTTCAATTTGAACCATGGGTTCGGATTGATTTTTAAGCGATTTTACTAACACAGATTTTACTTTTTCCTGATGGCTATATTTAAATAAAGCCTTTGCTGCAGCTAAACGCACATTCACGTTATCATCATAATTTAAAATATTATCAAGAATGTGAATAAAATCATCATCAATACTGGTTTTTCCATTAAAATAGTTTATTGCTTTAATTTTGGCACTGGTTGTTTGTTCTCGCAAAATAGTTGATGTATAAGAATGTTTTAATTCTTCTAGTTCTTGTCGAAGATGAGCTACTTTATTAATTTGTGTAAAATAATATCCAAACAAACTTCCCATAATAAAAAGTAATATACCAGCTGCAATTTTATAACTGTTTTGTATTAAAAATTTTAAAGAATTGCCACTGTTGAACTTTTCTTTTTCGAGTTTTGCTGAAAATTCATTTTTTAAATTTGAATCTGGTTTTATTGGTTTAACCTGTAATAATTTATTATTTAATGCTTTCAATTTTTCAAATTCATCAGCACAATTGGGGCATTTCTTAATATGTTCAAAAAACTGCTTTTGTAATTCAGGATCAATTGCTGAAGGATTTTCAAGCACATCAATTATTAATAGCTTTATATCTGAACATTTCATAATAATCCGTATTTATCTGTTTGAAAATAAATTTCTTTTAATTTAATAAGTGCCCTGTAAAGTTTATTTTTTATTGAGGCAATTGTGGTATCGTAGATTTCAGCAAGCTCGCTTTGTTTATAATTACAAAATCGGCTCAATATAATTAATTCTTTATATTCATCAGGAAGTTTTGCAATGGCTTGAAAAAGAAATTTATCCTGTTCTGCCTGATCAATACTATTATTACTGTTTATATTTATATCATCTTGTATACTAATGTATTTTTTATTTTTATTAAAGTAATCATTTAAAATATTTCGTGCCATTTTATACAACCAGTGCTTAAATATCATATTTTGATTAAATGATTTTTTGTATTTTAATATTCTAAAAAACAACGATTGAGTTAGGTCACGACTATCTTCATAATTTAATGACATACGGAAAAAATAGTTAAGCATCTGATGGTTGTATCGTTCAAAAATGTATGCCAGATAATCTAAATCTCCTTGTCTAATTTTTTTCATTATATATTCATCAGACAAATTTTCCATGTTTGTTATTAATCTTTATTATAAATACCTAAACAACCTAAAAAAGTCTCACATAAATATCTGAAAAAATTGAAAAAGGAAGAAAATATTGGTTTCTTTATTTAATTGAAACAAGATGTAACGCCTGCTTCCAGCAGGTTTTTGAGGGATTTCACCGCCAAGATGGCGGTGTTACAGGAACACCTGCTTCCAGCAGGTTAACAAGCCCACCAAGATGGTGGGGTTACGGAACATTTCACCGCCTGGAATACGGTGTTACAAAAATTACTATTTTAGTATAAAAAACATAAGTTTTGCCAAAAAAAGAAATTAAACCGGAGTACCGGAGAAAATTACCGCATATTCAGCCCAAAGACGGAATATTTTTTGTGACTTTCAGGTTAAAAGGAACGTTGCCAAAATCAATAATTGAGGAATATAATGCCAGTATAGAGAATGAAAAAAATAAAAAAGTGAAAATTGAAAAATCCAAAGAATATTTTACCGATATTGAAGAAATACTGGATAAAGAAAAAACCGGGCCAAAATGGTTGAAAGATGAAAATATTGCTACGGTAGTTAAAAATAGCCTTGTATATCTTAATAAAAATAATATTTGTAAAATCATTTGTTATTGCATTATGTCGAATCATGTTCATTTTATTGCAAAAGAACTTACTGAGCCTTTGTATGCAATTATGCATTCGATAAAATCTTATTCTGCAAATGAATGCAATAAACTATTAGGCAGAACAGGGCGTTTTTGGCAACGGGAATATTTTGATTATGTAATGCGGAATGAAAATGACCTTTCGGAAAAAATTAAATATGTTTTGAATAATCCTGTAAAAGCCGGATTGGTTCAGAATTGGAGAGATTGGGATTTTTCGTATTGTGATCAGGAATTTTTAGAGATGTAACGCCTGCTTCCAGCAGGTTTACAAGCCCACCAAGATGGAGGGATTACGGAATACCAGAATTCTTGCAGATCGCAGGAATACTTCACCGCCAGGATGTCGGTGTTACGGAATACCTGCTTCCAGCAGGTTAACAAGTCCACCAAGATGGTGGGGTTACGAAACATTTCACCGCCTGGAATACGGTGTTCCAGCAACCCTGACAGGGATGTAAAACCCTGTAAGGGTTTGCCGGCAAAAAGGCGGGGTTGCATTTATTCAACCGGGATAAAAATTTCACTTTCAGATTTTTCATTATAAGGCCCCAGGCATTTTTCTCCATAATATTCAAAATTGAATGGTTTGGTTAATTTGTATCCGGTATCGGGTAAGTATTGATTGTAAATGTATTTATACGTATAACCTACTTTATTTGCTAATCCTTTATGAATAAATTTTAAATAGTTTCCTTTAGGTATGGTTTTAATAACAAACATTGGATTTAATTCCTCAACTTTCGAAACTTCTACCCCAAGAAAAAAATACATGCCTTCAATATCTTGTATATCAGACCAATATTGAACCTGGTAAAAACGTTCAGGTAATAACTTGTTTCTTACAGTTGCTGCTTCAGTCATAAATCGATTCCATTCTTTTGATAGATCGTTCAGTTTTTCATTTTCACCTATAAAAAAAGAAATGCCAACTAATGTTCTTTCGTTTAATTTAAGTAATTCAGGCGGAATACTTCGGACTTTATCCGATTGGTAAATGTAGTCCGGAGAAATCGGATTTATTAGTGGAAGGGTTGATAGTGCATATCCTTTACGAATTTCGTAAGGATTTATATTAAAGTGATTCCTAAATGCCCTTGAAAATGTTTCGGGACTTCCAAATTGATAATCGTAAGCTATATCAGCAATTTTCTTATCTGTATTTTTTAAATCTTTTACTGCTTCTGTTAATCTTCGTTGCTGAATATAACTTTTAGGAGAAAATCCGGTAATGCTCTGAAAAAGCCTTATAAAATGGTATAGAGAATAACAAACTTTATTTGAAACAGCAAGAACATCGATTTCTTCTTTTAAGTTCTTTTCTATATAATCAATGGCCTTTAATATTACCTCTTTGTTGGTCATTTGGAAATTATTATCTTCAAAGTTATTAAAAAACTTGTTGTTTTTCCGAACTTCTTTCCCGTACATTTATGCAGGGTTTCGGAATATTTAGTGATTACAAATTATTATAAGGGTGTACCAAAAGCTCTTTCTTCACGAAATTAAAAAGGAGTTACAACGAAGTAATCTGCTTGTAATCAATATAAAACATTGTTTCGTTACACTCGTATGACGGACAAGAGACTTTTTGCACACCCTTGATCCAAATTATATTTTGAATCATCCTATTAAATTAAAAATTAAATTCATTTTGCCAGTTAAAACTCCCACCTTCTTCGTACCATTTTGGCCAATGATTACACCATTGAGGTACTTCACAATTTTGCACTCTTTCTGTTTTATGATAAGGCTTAATATCCAAAACTATAGTGCCAATTTCAGCATCAATATAAGGAGTATTAATAATACCATTTTCGAAATCAATTTCAATAACCATAATGGTTGTAATTAATATTGGATTTGGCCGTGTTTCGGATCTAGTTGCAAAAACACCAATTTGCTCCGGTCCTTTTGTATAAGGCTTAGCAATTACCAATTTTGATCTCTGTTTTTCGTCATCATATAAATTTCCCCACCACACAACTTGCAGGTGGCTAAATCCATTGATATTTGTTAAGGCAGGAATGAATTTTTTTTCTAATTGTATACCGAACATGTTATTTGCATGAATTACTTTTCCGATTGGATGAATTTTAATGTTATTTTCCATTTTTGTTCTTTTTAATTTATTATATTATTAATTACCGGTAATGGGAACAAAAATAATTAGATATAATATGAATTAATTGACATGAATTGCTAAATGCAATCTGATTCCTGGCAAAAATTGCTTTTTTGTAAAATCAATTTCCAGCTGGCTTTGGAGAATTTTCACCGCCAGGATGGCAATGTTACGGAATACCTGTTGCCAGCAGGTTAGCAAGCCCAACAAGATGGCGGGGTTACAGGTTATCTGAAGCGTACCACTCAGCAAAAGATGTTGCAGTTTCTGCCAGTTTTAAACTATGCAATTTTACACCTTCGGGAAGATATTTTTTGATTTGATTAGCAAAATCTATTACTAAATTTTCACAGGTTGGCTGATATTTCAAAACCTCATATTTTTCGAACATTTGTTCAATATTTTGTAACATTTGATAAGGAGCTTTATCACTTACAACAACAGAATGATCAAACCGGTTAACAATTAATTTATTTACAATGTTTTTTAAATCACCAAAATCTATTACCATTCCATACTTTGTATTGTTTTCATCATTAATTGGTTTACCAATAATTGTAACAAATAGTTTATAAGAGTGGCCATGTATATTTTTACAAGGACCATCATAGTTCCATAATGCATGGGCCATTTCAAAATCAAACTCTTTAGTTAATCTAACCTTCGACATATTTATTTTTTAGATATATACTTAATTAAACAAGTTAAATGAAAAGTATAATTAATAAGTATTAACAAACAATTTTTGCATAAATTGTTAAGACGTACACTCTGTAACGCATTTTACTATCTGGCCTAAAGTTTCAAATTTTAATGAATAATAGGTATTTTTTCCTTCACGTTGAGATTGTAACACACCTTTATCTTTTAAAATTCCTAAATGATGTGAAGTAGCAGATTGCTCAATTTTCAATTTTTTATGAATTTCGGTTACAGTTAAACTTTC
>Ga0272442_10010845_pt1 | contig 11178 bp, 10 predicted proteins | sample SSMForm2O_FD_200262 | JGI IMG/M metagenome (GOLD analysis project Ga0272442, IMG submission 200262) | Marine sediment archaeal communities from Little Sippewissett salt marsh, Falmouth, MA, United States - SSM-Form-2O | ecosystem: Environmental > Aquatic > Marine > Wetlands > Sediment ...
CACGTAACCAATCAGGATGTCGCCAGCGAACTCGGCGGGCTTCCGCCGGTCAAGATGCACTGCTCGGCGCTGGCGGCGGATGCGTTGAACGAAGCGATCTATGCCTATCTGACCCAGGAGCATCGCGAGATTCCCGAGGCGCTGGAGAAGCGTCACGCGCGTGTGTCCAAGGAAGTGAACGCCCTCGAGAAGCGCTACGAGGCGTTCCTGGGGTCTCCTGACAAGGCCGACGTGCCCGAACAAGGTTCCAAGCAGCCATGAACCGATGAATCTGACCAAGAAATCAAGCTACGGACTGATCGCGGCGATGGAATTGGCGCAAACGGATGCCACAGCACCCAGATCCGCCGGAACCATTGCCGAGCAATACGAACTCTCCGTCTCCTTCATCGAGAAGATCCTCCATGAGCTTCGCACCGCTGGACTTGTCGAGTCCAAGCAAGGGCGGTACGGCGGCTACTACCTCGCGCGTCCTCCGGCGGAGATCTCGGTTCGCGACGTGCTTGAGGCACTGGGGGAATCGCTCGACTTGGTCGGCTGCCTCGGCTCCGAAGGACGCTGCGCGCTGACCAGTTACTGTCCCACACAGGCTGCCTGGCGTCATATCGACGTTCGTTTCAAGCATCTGCTCGACTCGTTGTCGCTGCAAACGCTTCTTGAGCCTGACCTAACGCCGCCGGACGAACCCAAGGCACCTTAAATGCCCTAAGGAACGACCTTTGCTCCCTATTGCGTGATATACATTACCGACAAGCCCCTCGCTTTGTGGTATAGTCGCGCCGAGAAAGAACCCCCTCATCTTTTTCACCACCCGGAGTGGGCGGCCGAGCGAACAGCGCGGCCGCCTACCAATTCCGGTTCATGGTTGAACCCCCATCGATAGCAGCCGGTGCAGCAAGTAGACGCAACTCACCAGGACCGGAAACAACACCACCAACGACAATGTCAGCGGGTAGAAGGGCAGAATCCTCGACTTGACCCTGCCCGGCCAATCGAACCCTTCCGCGAACAGCACCTGCACCGGAGAAACGGGGAAGCCCCACGAGGTCGCGTCGCCTGCAAGCAATGCTTGCAGTGCAGCGAACGGGGAGCGCTCCAGCGCGCGGCGTCGGAACGCGAGGAACAAGCCGACGTACAGCACAACCACGCTCCACAGGAGGAGCGTTCCGCGCGCATGCGCCGCAAGATTGAATCCCGTGTGCATCGCCACCGCCACGGCAAATGCTCCGACGATGCTCCACCGTCGATTCGCCCGTGCCCTCTCGCTTTCCCCGCACATCCCCCAACCGATCAGAAAGCCTGCCACCGCGTCGAACAGGAGATGGCCGGGAAACGACCGCGCGTAGATGAGCCAACGGAACACTTCGGAAAACCGGCCGACGTCGCCGGAGATCCACGAGGGATAGGATCCTCCGAAGATGTACCAGAAATCCTCGTACACACTGAATCCGACACCGAGGACGCCGAATAGGATCGCGTAGTCCAGCGGCTCGATCAGGGTAGGGTAGCCGAGACGTCGCGCCATCGTCAGAAACAGAAGGAGCTTGACCGCCTCTTCCAGCCACGGCGCGATGGCCACAGCGCCCAGCATGCCGTCGGGATGCAGACCAGGAACGAGACGATAGATGAGAACCACTGGAATCACAGCCAGCATGCCCATCGTGAACGCAACCAGCAACGGCGCAATGGGCGGCCGGCGATAGCGATGGCTGCGATAGAGCAATGCAATGTAGATCGCAGATAGAAGGGACGAGAGATAGGCGGACTCGACAAACAGCTTCATGCCCCCTCCTTCTCGCCGTCTCGTCTCGTTCGATGCGGAGTGACCGCTTGGCCGTCTAGAAGAATCGCACGATGTAGTGGAAGTAGAAGTAGAAGACGGGCAACGCGAACAACAGTCCATCGATGCGATCGATCGCGCCGCCGTGGCCCGGCAGGAATGTGCCGGAGTCCTTGACGTCCGCCGCACGCTTCAGCTTCGATGCGAACAGGTCTCCCAGCTGCACCGCCCAACCGACAAGCAGGGTCACGATCGGAATGTGGAAGAACCTCGCCCCGAACACGAGATCGCGCCAAACGGGAGAGAACGTCGCGCCGACAATGGCCCCGGCGAAGCACAGCGCGAATCCGCCGGCGACGCCTTCCCACGTCTTGCTCGGACTGATGGAAGGAAACGCCTTGTGCCGGCCGATCAGCTTCCCAACGAAGTACGCACCCGCATCGTATCCCCACACCATCAGCAGGACGACCAACGCATTGACGGCGGCGACATGCGGTTGCTGCCCGACGCCGCCGAGATAGATGAGGTAGAAGTAATGCAGCAGCCAGGGAATGTATAGCAGTCCGAACACGCCGGCGGCCGCCTGGTTGAGCCCCAACAGGTGCGGCGTTTTGCGCAGGTGCCGAAGAACCTGGTAGGCAATCGCGAACATCAGTACGACTTCCGCGTAATCCCCGCGGAAGAAGATGAAGCTGACGGTCAACACCAACACCCAAATGAGGAACTCCGGCGCGGCCAGAGGAATCTCAAGCCGCTTCATCAGTTGGAGATACTCAATCGACGCAACGTAGGCAACAGCCATGACGACAAAGCCGACGATCCAGCGGATGTTGTACCGAGATCCAATGTAGAGGACTGCGAAGATCACGGCCATCGCAACGACCGCGCTCGCCAGGCGCTTCAACAGATTCATGAACTCAGCTCCCCTCCACCTTTCCAAACCGCCGATCGCGCGATTGATACTCCTTCAGTATCGCCAGGAACTCGTCCGGGGTGAAATCCGGCCACAGCGTCTCGGGAAACGCCAGCTCGGCGTATGCGCTTTGCCATAGCAGGAAATTCGACAGGCGGCGCTCGCCGCTCGTGCGGATGATCAGGTCGGGCTCGGGAAGCCCGGGCGCATACAGGTTCCCCGCCACGACACCGCGGTCGATCGCGTCCTCCGTCAGCATCCCGTCACGAACGGCACGGGCGATGCGCCGGCAGGCGCGAACCATCTCCTGCCGCGCCCCGTAGTTCAGGGCAATGGTGAGGTTGAGACCGGTGCCGTGCCGCGTGGTTTCGATCGCTTGTTGGACCGCCGTGCATGTCTCACCGGGGATGTCCTCCAAATCTCCGATGATGCGCAAGCGAATGTTGGCATCGCGAAACTCGTCCATGCGATCGAGCGCGAACTGCCGCAGCAGAGCCATCAGCGCATCGACCTCGGCTTTCGGTCGATCCCAGTTCTCGGCGGAAAAAGCGAACAAGGTCAGGTACTCGAGTTCGAGATCCTCCGCCGCGAAACGGATCAGCCGTTCCACCGCCCTCGCACCTGCGAGGTGGCCCTCGCCGCGGGACAGCCCTCGCTGTTTCGCCCATCGCCCGTTGCCGTCCATGATAATGGCGACGTGCGTCGGCAGTCCGGCTGCTTTCACATCCTCGATTCGGTCCCTCACGACCCCTCCATCAGCCTGCAGCGCGCCTCGCCAACCACGGTGAACGATCCCGTGACAAACAGCACATCCTCGTCCGCCGCGTGCGCACGCCAGGCATCCAACCCTTCCTCGACGGAATGATACTCCGTCACCTGCTTGAAGTGCTCGTGTGCGTGCTCGGCCAGGCGGGCTGCGGGAAGCGCGCGCGGACTGCTCGACGCACACACGTTGATCGTCGGGAAGGCCTCCGCCAGCAGACTGAGGATGCTGTCGACGTCCTTGTCCGCGAGCGTTCCGTAGAGCAGCCCGCGCCGGGCCGGATCGGGAACCAGCTCGGCGGCATCCTCGGCCAACAGGGCAATGCTTGCCGGGTTGTGCGCCCCGTCGAGCACGACTGTTGGTTTCACCTGGGCGACTTCCATGCGTCCCGGCCAGCGAACGGATCGCAGTCCGTCGGCGACTGCGTCGGTCGGCACGCAAAGTCCCCGCGTTCGCAACTGGAGCACGGCTTGTAGAACGAGTGCTACGTTGTCCGCCTGAGCACGTCCGATCAGCGGAACGTCCACTGTCTCCAGACCGTCGAATCCGGCGACAGCGTACGTCGCTTGGCGCCACGTTCGTGCGGCACGGTGCACAGTGACAGGTCCGGGCGCTCGCAGTGTCGCACCGACGGATTCGCACTCCGCTCGAACGATCTCTTCCACGGTCTGCGTGAGGTCCCCGGTCAGCAGAGCGATCCCCGGCTTGGCGATGCCCGCCTTCTCCCGTGCGATCGCGTCCACCGTGTCACCGAGCAATGCGCGATGGTCAAGCGATACGTTCGTCAGGATGGCAAGTTCCGGACGCACGACGTTGGTTGCGTCGAACCGTCCGCCCAGGCCGACCTCGATGACGCCGACGTTGACGCCGGATTGCGCAAACGCATCGAATGCAAGCGCAGTCACGACCTCGAATTGGCTCGGGATGTCGTCCATGGAATTGAGGATCGGGGCCAATCGCGCGATTCCGTCGCCCCACGCCGTCTCGGAGATCCATTCGCCGTCAAGGACGATGCGATCGCGGGCGTCGATCAACTCGGGCGACGTGTATCGTCCGACGCGGTAGCCAGCGGCGCGGAGAACGGCGTCCAGCATGGCCACCACTGAGCCCTTGCCGTTCGTTCCCCCGACGTGGACTGTCGGATACGCAAGATGGGGATCGCCAAGGGCGGCCAGGATGTGCTGAATCCTAGACAGGCCCGGCTTCACCTCGAACCGCGGGAAACGTTCTAGGTACTGCCGGACCTCGTCTGTCTTCATTGCGCGACGGGCTTCACCTCGAACCGCGGGAAACGTTCTAGGTACTGCCGGACCTGTTCGCGATCCATCTAGGCTCCCAGGGACGCCAGGTTCTCCTCCAAGCGGGTCTTCTTCTGTGCGAACTCCTCGCGTTTGCCGCGCTCCTTCTCAACCACGTCGGCGGGGGCACGTTCGAGGAACTGCGCGTTGTTCAGTTTTCGCTCTACTTGAGCGAGATCGTTGATGACATTCTGTAGCTCACCTTGGAGGCGCTCACGCTCTAGCTCAAGATCAACCAAGTCGCCGAGCGGCGCGTAGAGCGTCATCTCGGGTAGGATGTGCTGAGCTGAGCCCACTGGAGGTTCGTACTCCTTGTCCGTCACGATCTGCCAGGGCTCCGAACCCGTCATTGCCTCAAGTGCAGGACCTGTGGCACCGAGCGTTCCAGATACAAACTCGGACTCAGCATGAGCGATCACTTGCAACTTCACGCTCCCGGTGACATTGAACTCCGCTCGAATTGTCCGCGCGCCAGTGGTAGCGCCCTTGATGATATCGAGTCGCCTCTCCGCATCCTCATCGATCCAGTCAGGGTGCTCTGCTGGAAAGTCAGCGCGCGAAATCGACGCCGGTTCCTCGCCGAGCACCTGCCAGATCTCCTCGGTGATGAACGGGACGATCGGATGCAGCAGCTTGACGATGTCGCGCAGCACCGTGTATAGCACGCCCTTCACGCCGTCGTCCGGGGAGTCCTGCAGTCGCGGCTTGATGAGCTCGACGTACCAGTCGCAGAAGTCGTGCCACACGAACTCGTACAGCGTCTCCGTCGCCAGATTGAAGTTGTACGCCTCGAGATGCTCGCGCACCGTCTTCGCCGTCCTCGCTAACCTTGACAGAATGGCGCGATCGGCGTGCTCCGAGAGCCGGTCGGGTCTGTCCGGCCGCTCGTCGCCCAGATGCATCAGCGCGAACCGGGTGACGTTCCACAGCTTGTTGAGGAAGTTGCGCGCGTCGTCGAGCTGCGTCGTCGGCGTGCGCATCGTCCGTCCTTTGGTGGTCGCATGCGCCAGCGCCAGTCGGAGCGCGTCGGCACCGTATTCCTCCATCAATTCGAGAGGATCGACGCTGTTGCCCTTCGACTTGGACATCTTCTGTCCCTGCGCATCGACGATGAGCGGGGTGATGTACACCGTCTTGAACGGCACCTCGTCCATGAACTGAAGCGACGCCATCACCATTCGCGACACCCAGAAGAACAGGATGTCGAATCCGGTCAGCAGGAAGTCGGTCGGGAAGTACGTCTTGAGTTCGTCCGTCTGGTCCGGCCATCCCATGATCGAGAACGGCCACAGCCACGACGAGAACCATGTGTCCAGCACGTCCTCGTCCTGGCGCAACGCCACGTCCTCGCCGTAGTGCGCGCGCGCCTTGTCCGCGGCTTCCTCCTCTGAGTGCGCTGCGAACGCGTGCTCGTCGGGACCGTACCAGATGGGGATCCGGTGTCCCCACCACAGCTGACGGGAGATGCACCAGTCGCGGATGTCTTCCAGCCAGTCGAAGTACAGCTTCGACCAGCGGTCGGGGATGAATTCGATCCGTTCGTCCTTCACCGCCTTCATGGCCGCTTCGGCCATGCCCTTCATCCGCACGAACCACTGTGTCGAGATGAGCGGCTCGATCGCCGTCGAACAGCGTTCGCAGTGTCCGACCGAATGGCGATACGGTTCGACCTTCTCCAACAGGCCGTCCGCCTCGAGCCGTTCGATCACCGCCTTCTGCGCGGCGTCCCGGTCCATGCCCGCAAACGGTCCGCCGTTCTCGTTGATCGTGCCGTCCCCGTTGAGAATGTTGACCGAATCCAACCCGTGCGCCTTGCCGATCTCGAAGTCGATCGGGTCGTGCGCCGGCGTGATCTTCAGAACGCCGGTTCCGAACTCCGGATCCACCTGGGGCGCCCCCACGATCGGCAGCACGCGATCCAGGATCGGCAGCCGGGCCGTCTTTCCAATGAGGTGAGCGAACCGCTCGTCGTCGGGATTGACGGCAAGCGCCGTGTCCCCGAGCATCGTCTCCGGTCGCGTGGTAGCAATGATAACGTGGCCGCCGTCTTCCAACGCATAGCGGATGTGGTACAGCCCGCCGTCGACGTCCTCGTGCTCCACTTCCAGATCCGATACCGCCGTCTCGCACCGCGGACACCAGTTCACCAGATACGCGCCACGGTAGATGAGGTCCTCGTTGTACAGCTGCACGAACACCTCGCGCACCGCGCGCGACAGTCCTTCGTCCAGCGTGAATCGCTGTCGGGACCAGTCGCACGAGCAACCGAGCGCTTTCAGCTGATCGATGATCTCGGAGCCGTATTTCTCCTTCCACTGCCATACGCGGTCCACGAACGCTTCGCGCCCCAGGTCGTGACGCGTCAGTCCTTCGGTCGCCAGCTGCTTTTCCACCACGTTTTGGGTGGCGATGCCGGCGTGATCCGTCCCCGGGAACCAGCATGCCTCGTCGCCCTTCATCCGACGGTAGCGGATGACGACATCCTGCAACGAGTTGTTGAGCGCATGGCCCATGTGCAGCCGCCCCGTGACGTTGGGCGGCGGGATGACGATGGAGAATGGAACCTTGCTAACAACGCCGACGGCCGCGCGGAAGAATTGTCCCTCTTCCCAGAAGCGATGAATCTTCGCCTCGACCTCTGCCGGCTGATAGCGTTTCGACAGTTCCATGATCTCCTCCGTATCGTCATGTTGCGGCGCGTTGTAGGGGGCCGCACGCCCCTCGATTGGTTCGATCTAGAGCCACGCCTCGACCGAGCGGTCGTAGTCGTACAGCTCGCCTTCCTCGAAGAACAGGGCCAGTTCCCGCTCCGCGGACGCGGGCGAGTCCGATCCGTGCACCAGGTTCTTGGTCAGATTGATGCCGAAGTCTCCCCGGATCGTTCCCGGCGCGGCGGCCTGAGGATTCGTCGTGCCCATCAGGGCGCGAACGACTTCGACCGCGTTGTCGCCCTCGATCGCCATCGCGATCGCCGGGGACGACGTGATGAACGCCTGCAAGTGCGGGTAGAACGCCCTTTCTACGTGTTCCGCGTAATGGCGTGCCGCCAACGCCTCGTCGACGCGCAGCATCTTCATCCCCGCGATCTTCAAGCCCTTTCGCTCGAAGCGCGCAACAATGTCCCCGACCAAGCCGCGTTGCAACGCATCCGGCTTGCACAGCACCAACGTTCGTTCGTTCGCCATCCCGCCTCCTAGACCTTGCGGATGTAGCGTCCGCCCTCGGCCTCTTCAACCAAGTTCTCCAACTGAAGAAGGAGAAGGATGTGAGACGCCTCGGTCGGCGAAAGATCCGCCCGAGCAATGATATCGTCCACGTGAACGGGTTCAAGACCGATCAGCTCGTACACTGCGGCTTCGGCCTCTCCCAGCTTGGGTTCCGGTGGGGATTCCTCGGCTTCACCGGCAGCGGGTCCGGCGCGCAGGTCCGGGTACTCGTCCAGGATGTCGTCAATCGAATCCACCAGCTTGGCGCCCTGCTTGATCAGGCGGTTCGATCCCGCCGACGTCAGTGCGTTGATGTTGCCGGGCACGGCGAACACGTCGCGGCCCTGTTCGAGCGCGCAACGCGCCGTGATCAACGCGCCGCTTCGTTCCGGCGCCTGGATGACGACGATGCCGCGCGACAGCCCGGACAGAATCCGGTTGCGCTGCGGGAACGTCCACTTGGCCGGCCGACTGCCCATCGGGTACTCGGACAGGACCACGCCGGTTTCGACGATGCGCTCGTACAACGGCTGGTTCCGCTTTGGATACGGATAGTCGATGCCGCATCCCATCACCGCGACGGTGAAGCCGCCGACATCGAGCGTCCCTTGATGCGCGGCCGCATCGATGCCGGCCGCCAGGCCGCTGACGATGATGCATCCCCGCATCGCCAGTTGCGAAGCAAACTTCCCGGCGATCATCTTGCCGTAGCGCGTTCCCCGCCGTGTCCCGACGATGGCAATCGTGCGCGCCGGATCGATCGGCTGTTCTCCGCGCACGTAGAGCGCCATCGGCGGATCGTCGATCTCGCGCAGCACCGCCGGGTACTCGGGATCGACCAGTGTGACGATGCGCACCGCCTTCTCCTCGGCCTTGGCGAGTTCCTCATCCACCGCCGCCTCGGACCGCGCAGACGCAATCGCTTCGCCCAACACGCGCGAACCGAACAGGTCGGCGAATGCGGAGGCCGGCGCGTTCCAGATGGCTTCGAACGATTCGAACTTCCGGAACAGCGCTTGCGCCCGCTTCGGCGACAGCTGCGGAATCAGGTTCAATCCGATCAGGTACTCGCGATCCGAATGCGTCATGTCCGCAAGACTATATCCGCCTCCCCGGCAGCGTCAATCGCGTTCCGTTCGTTGTCATCGCCATCCCGATTCGCTACCATCACAAGGATCATCATGCCATTCCTGGGATTCGTACTGCTGTTTCTCGAGCTCTACCTTCTGATCACGCTCGGCGCAAGAATCGGGTTCGGTTTGATGTTTGCCGAAATCCTGCTCACCGGCGTCCTCGGCTACTGGGTGATGCGCCGCATTGGGCGAACCGCCTTTCAACCCGCGCAGTTGATCGGCGTCTTCCTCCACGCCGTCGGACGGGGCATGGCGGCCCGCAAGCCGATCGAGTGGCTGCTGCTCGGCGGCCTGCTGCTGATCATCCCCGGAATCCTGACCGACATTCTCGGCCTCCTGCTCGTCGCAACGTTTCTCGGCCGTATCGGCCGGGGCAATCGCAGTCATCGACCCTCGTCAGAATCGGACGCCATCGATATCGAATTCGATGTGCGCGACGACGACGCCACAACGTAGTCCGCGAGAACGAGAAACAGGACACACCCAGCCATCCACAGCCCGAATGCCGGCGTGACCGTGAGTGCCATCCCAGAGACGTTCGACACCCACAGCACCAGCCCTCTCAACACGCGGAGCAGCAACGCCAACGGGACCACGGCATAGGCGAACAGAGCCATGGCCGTCCACGGAAGCGCCAGCAGACCCGCCCACAGTGAGACCCCCGCCAGCGGCACCGCCGCCAAGTTGACGAGAATCGCCAACGGATGGAACGACTGGAAGTGCCACGCGATCACTGGCGCCGCGCCCGCCTGCGCCGCCGTCGAGACGACCAGGAGCCGGACGATCCACAAGAGAGGGCGCTTCGTTGCGCGCTTCTCCCATCCGGCAATCAGCCGCGTCCCCCATCCGCGCGGAGAGAAGGCGATCAAGATCGACGCCGTCGCGGCCATCGTCAGTTGAAACCCCGCCTCGTACAGCGCACCCGGCCGCATGGTTAGGATGACAATGGCGGCCAACGCGAGCCCGTTGAGCGGATGAATCCAGCGTCGAAGGATCAAGCCGCAGTCCGCCAACACGCTGCCCAGCCCGAGAAACGCGAACAGCAGTCCGGCGCGGACGAGGCTGACGCGCGGCCCGACCACCGTCAGCGCCAGCAACACGAGCGCACCGACGATCGGATACGTGGCACGCGGCCGGAGGCCGAGCCGCCGAAGCCCCCACCACGCCCCCGCAAGGAAGATGCCCAAGTGCAACCCGGAGACCGCCAACAGGTGCATCAGCCCCGTGCGCGAGAACGCCTCTTCGGTGTCGGGATCGAGTGCCGAGCGATCGCCAAAGATCAGACTCTGCGCCATCGCGGCCACCGGTTGAGACAGCGTCTCGCGCAACCGGGCGATAATTCGCTGCCGCAAACGATCGCCCCATCGCCACAAGCCCGGCCTCACCTCACCTATAACCTCCACCTCATCGGCAAAGAACGACGCGAACACCCCTCGTTGCGCCAGATACGCCGGATAGTCGAACCCGTCAAACGGCTGCGGCAGCTGTGCCGAACCGGTCGCGCGCACCGTGTCCCCAAGGTGAATCCGCCCTGCCGGCTCCGGGGCGTCCCAGTAGACGATGACATCGCCGGGAAGATACAGCGGCGACAGGGTGAACGAAATCGAATCGACATCAAGATCGGGCGCATCGAGGACGGTTCCCGTCAGCTCGTTGAGGCCGGGTGCTCGGCGCAGCAGCCAGTCGGGGAATCCCGAGTCCGATCCGGCGCGCAGCCACCCCAACAGAACGACGACGGTAAGGAGGAGCCCCACTCGAACCGCTCGCGGCGCCGGCCTCAGACATGCGCTCGCCAGCACGCAAACGGCCGCCCCGATCCACAACCACTGGGGGCCAATGCAAAAGGCTGAGGCCAGACCAGCCCCCAGCGCCATGCCAAGCGCCATCCATACAACCACGTACGTCATGATATTGTTGGGGATCTTACCTTATCTGCATTGTCTTTGACCAATGCGGGCGATAGAATGTGTGCGTGGTCTTTGACAACTGGGGGTGACTGGCTTCGACGGAGTGTGTGAAGGAAGGCTGCAAGCGGAGCGTGTGCTATCTCCTTAAACTGGCGCAAACAAACAACAACTGCGAATA
>Ga0272442_10010847_pt1 | contig 11176 bp, 10 predicted proteins | sample SSMForm2O_FD_200262 | JGI IMG/M metagenome (GOLD analysis project Ga0272442, IMG submission 200262) | Marine sediment archaeal communities from Little Sippewissett salt marsh, Falmouth, MA, United States - SSM-Form-2O | ecosystem: Environmental > Aquatic > Marine > Wetlands > Sediment ...
CGATACCGATTACATCAGGGGAAGCGGCACCGTTGGCGGCATGGACGACGCCTATGCACGGTGGGCCGTCTTCGACTCCGGTTCCAAGAATACGGGCAGTCTCGAGAGCAACTACCCTATTACGCACAACCAACTGGGCTTTTACGAGAGCTCCGGTGAAACATGGCTCGAATGGGGCGACTGGAATCTCAGTAATACCATCGTCGTCGACGGCGTATCATACAAGATAAACAACTTGGGGTATTACATCCATGGGGTAAACACCCCGTCGTCGGAACTTGCCGGGTTAAACACGGTCCTGACCTACACCGGCGGTGCCATCGGTACATACTGGACCGCCAGCAGTGGGATCGACATGTCCGGAACATTCAGTTGCGAGGTCGACTTCGGAAGCAACGAGATATCAAATGTGCAGATGAACGTAACGGGGGGGGGCTACAGTGCCAAGATACTGTCAGGAACAGGAACCATACAGTCGGACGGCACCTTTTCCATTACGAAAAATACCTCTTCCTGGCGCCTTGGCGTTACGGGATCGGAGACTGATCCCGCCTACAAGTCCGCCAACGGGTCCTTCTACGGCGGCAGCGCCGTGGGAACCGATACAGCCAAGGGTATCGGCGGTGCCTGGGGAATGTACAAATCAAACAGTGAGGGTGCAACGGGCATATTCCAGGGACAGCAAGAATTGCCGCATTAAATCATGACAGAATAACAATCATGATGCCCCGGTCTCTCCTTCCTGGTTTCAGGAATGGCTCACAGGGGTTGTGGGGTTGCGCCCGGACGGTCTGTCATGGCAGCAGACAGGGCTAGAGCTTCCGCTCGATGATATAATCGGAGATCGCCAGGAGGGCCTCTTTCGGCACGGTGTCTTCAAAGGGGTCGAGAAACCTCTTTGCCTCGTCGATGTAGTTTCGTGCCTTCTCCATGGCATACTCGATACCCCGGTATCGATTAATGAGGGAAACAATCTCAGTAACTGTACTCTCACTGATTGCGGTTTTACCTGCCATGGCCTTCTCTATCAGTTCGCGCTCGGCGGTGGAACACTTCTTCAATGTCCGTATGAGGGGAAGCGTTGTCTTTCTCTCTTTTATATCCATCCCGATGACCTTGCCGAATTCTTCTTCCTCTGCGACATAATCGAGGGCATCATCGGTAAGCTGATAGGCCATACCCAGCCTCATCCCGAATCTCGTCAAGGCCTCAATACGGGACTCCGAATCCTTCGCCAGTATGGCCCCAACGGCACATGCCGCGGAAATCAGTATGGCCGTCTTCTTTTCTATAACCGACAGATACTCCTTTTCGCTGGTATTGATTTCACCCATTCGAGTCAGTTGAATGATCTCTCCTTCGGTCATAGTCGTCGTTGTGGTCGCCAGGAGTTTCTGTACGGCGGGGTCTTCATCGTCGGCCAGTACCTTGAAGGCCTTTGAATAGAGATAATCGCCGACGAGGACCGTTGCGGAATTCCCCCAGATTGTATTGGCCGATGTCTTCCCCCGCCTGATGATGGCGTGATCAACGACATCATCATGGAGCAGCGATGCCGTGTGAATAAACTCGAGGATCGCCGCCATGGCATAGCGCCGTTCGCCTCTATAGCCGCACAGATCGGAAGAAATCATCAGCAACAAGGGACGCAGTCTTTTCCCGCCACTGTTGATGAGATACCCGGTTATCTCAGGGATCAGATGAACATACGACTGGTGTTGTTCCTCGACGAATTTCTCCACCATGGCGAGATCTGCTTCATAGCGATGGAAAATGTCCTGTATCTGCATGGCCTGTTCCTGTCTCTTCCGACTGCATTTCGACAGCATCGTAATGCGTCCTGTCGGTAAACAGTGATTTATAGTGTATCTCAGGGGAAAAGTCAAAGTCTTTCAGCTTCGAACTCCCTCTTGCCGTTTATATCCTTACCGGACCATGGTCACCGACGGGTTTTATGCAGTCGGGAGTATCAATGGTGGGGAAATTGACCTTCGTTGAAACGGGGTAGGCAACCATGTCCCCTGCAGGAATGGGCCGCATGAGATCACAGAGTACCGCCCCCCCTGACAGGGCGGGATCGAGCCACAGCCGGTGCTGTTCCCTGGGTATAATCACGGGCATCCTCTTATGAATCGGACTCACCAGTTCATTCGGTTCCGTCGTAATGATGGCACAGGACAGCACCTGTTTTCCTCCGGGAGGTAACCATTGTTCGTAAATTCCGGCAAATCCAAAGGGTTTTCGAGACTTCAGATATATGTAAAAGGGCGTCTTTGCCCGTCCCTTTTCGCCCCCCTTCCATTCATAATACCCGTCGGCGATGATCAGGCATCGTCGATCCCTGAAGGCATCCCTGAAACTCGGTTTACTGGTAACGGTCTCAGCCCGTGCATTTATCAGCCCTTTTCTCCCAGCCCCGTCACGTGTCCATGATGGTATCAGTCCCCATTGCAGCGAGACCAGCCGGGTCACGCCATCACGAATGACGGCGGCGACATTCGCCCCCGGTGCTATATTGAAGGATTTTTCGACAGTTGCAGAGATCTTTTCTATAGCGAACTCCTCGACGATATCAGACAGATCGCTAACCATGACAAACCGGCCACACATATAACTTCTCCCATGGATAGGTACTGTTACCGTAACACGAGGCAGTCCCGGTGTACATGTCGGTATGCCTCGCGTCGCATTGTACCAGTAACAAGGGTCCCGTACCAATAGATATTTGACATTTCACACCGTCCATCCTAGAATATGTACCATAAGAGAACCAAAGGAGTCTCACCATGAAAACATCGGTTGGTCCCCAGACACTTGCATACCCCACACCGGTCTTTGTGGTCGGCACCTATGATGCCGACGGCAGACCCAATGTCATGACAGCCGCCTGGGGAGGAATATGCTGCTCCCGCCCCCCCTGTGTGACTATCTCCCTTCGAAAGGCCACCTATACCTACGGGAACCTCATGGATAAGAGGGTATATACAATCAGCATTCCCGGGGAACAATACGTTAAAGAAGCCGATTATTTTGGCATTGCATCGGGAAAGAAAGGGGACAAATTTGCAGCTACGGGTCTCACACCGGTCAAGGGTGACAGGGTGGATGCACCCTATGTGAAGGAATTTCCCCTGGTGCTCGAATGCACAGTGATTCACACCCATGAGATCGGACTGCACACGCAGTTCATCGGGGAAATTGTTGATATAAAGGTCGATACAGATTGTCTCGATGAAAATGGGAATCCGGACGTCAATACGATAAAGCCCCTGATATTCGAACCGGGGAATAAGAGATACTATGGGTTCGGTGACTGCCTGGGACAGGCCTTTTCCCTGGGAAAGGCATTCACGGTGTAACGTAATGACAGGGTTCCGGCACAGGGAGGCCGCCAACCGCACCATACCGACAGATCATGAAGCATAAGAAAATGTCCCTCGGTCTCGCCCTCGGAGGCGGCGGCGCCAGGGGGTTTGCCCACATAGGGGTCCTGAAGGCACTGGAAGAGGAATCGATTCCCATCGATATCATCACGGGAACCAGCGTGGGAGCCCTTATCGGCGGGGCCTACGCCAGCGGCATCACACCCGATCAACTCATTACAACGGCCGATGAATATCTGAGCAGCGACGAATTTCAATCGTCGGCAATCCAGGCCATATCGGAGGCCCATAAAAAGGAGGGAAGAGGAATCACGAAACGGGTACAGCACTATCTGAAGAATCATTTTTATCTCGCCCAGATGATATTCAAACCCGGCATCCTTTCGTCCGACAACTTCCAATCCATGATCAACCACTTCATCCCCGATATCGCCGTCGGTGATACGCCTATTCTTTTCAGGGCCGTCGCCACCGATCTCATGAGTGGTGAAGAAATCGTCTTTTCCGATGGATCACTCCGTCAGGCCGTTATGGCAAGCTGCGCCGTTCCCGGTGCCATAGAACCGATGAAAAGCGGGGATAGACTCCTCTCCGATGGTGGCATCGTGTCTTCCATACCCATTGATGCCGCACGTGAAGCGGGTGCGGGGATTGTCATCGCCGTCACTGTTGCGCATGATATTGCCTACCGGGAAGATTTTCAGACGGCACTGGCCGTGTACAGCCGCGCAACGGATATCATGTCCCATCACCTCATGAACCACGCCCTCGGAAAGGCCGATATCGTCATACGACCTCGTGTGGGCAGACTACACTGGTCCGATTACCTGCAGGCAAAGGATCTGATACGTGAAGGTGAACAGGCCACGCGGGAGCGTATCGATGCAATCCGAACGGTACTCCGCCGCAGCACGGGCTGGGCCTCACTTATGTCCCGGCTCGGGGCTCTCTTCAGTAATCCCCCGTCCCCCGCCGAAGGAAAGCACCGGTAGGTCGGGAATTATCCATCCCTCCACCACCGCAGATATCGTTGCAGGAGTACCCCCGCCTCGATGACGGGCAGTTCCGAAAATCAGATGACACCTTTCAAAAAGTGATTGAAATCACTGCATGAAAAGTGTTATGGTAGGTTATAACGTGTAAGAACAGATGCGGAGGCCTCCATGAGAACCACACTTATCAAAAAGGGAATCCTTTCCTTCATTGTGATACTCCTTGTCACCCTCCTGATAATACCCGGGTTATATGAGAGGAAACAAGCCTTTTCGGCAGGTAATGATACCTACAAGAATCTGAAGCTCTTCAATGAAATCCTCGATCTTATCGAGACGAACTATGTGGAAGATGTCGATCCCGAAGTCATCATAGACGGTGCAATCACTGGAATGATAAAGACCCTGGATCCTCACAGCACCTATATGTCTGCAGAGACATACAAGGATCTGAGGATCAACACGAAGGGGATCTTTGGTGGACTGGGAATCGAAATCACCATGATCAATGACGTCATTACCGTGGTATCGCCCATTGAAGATACACCGGCATTCACGGCGGGAGTCAAGGCGGGCGACCAGATTGTCGGGATCGACGGGAAATCGACGAAGGGGTTTACACTGGAGGATGCCGTTCATAAACTGCGCGGCAAGGCGGGAACGAAGGTGACCATCACGGTCAGGCGAAAGGATCTGGACAAGCCGAAAGACTTCGTCATTACGCGTGCCATAATCAAGATCACCAGTGTCAAGCACAAGATCTTCGATGACACTATCGGATACGTAAGAATATCGAGTTTCCAGGAAACCACCACAGCGGAACTCGACAAGGCCCTGCAGGCCATCGTGAAAGAGACATCCCCGCTCAAGGGTATGATACTGGACCTGCGGAATAACCCGGGAGGTGTCCTGGATCAATCCATACAGGTATCCGATGCATTCCTGAAATCGGGGATCATCGTTTCCACAAGGGGGAAAACCAAGAAATCAGAGGCGGTCTATAAGGCACGCAATGACGGGAATGAACCGGAATGTCCCATAATCGTATTAATAAATGGAGCCAGCGCCAGCGCATCGGAAATCGTGTCGGGAGCACTGCAGGACAACAAGCGGGCCATACTGCTGGGTACACAGACCTTCGGCAAGGCCTCCATGCAGGTGGTCATTCCGCTGAACAACGGTGCGGCCCTGAAATTGACGACGGGGAAATATTACACGCCCAGTGGACGGCTGATTCAGGCCAAGGGAATCAGTCCGGATATCGAAATCGAACATGTCCGACTTGATGTACAGGAGAAGAAACCCAGGCAGATCAGGGAAAAGGACCTCGAGGGACATATAGCCGGCGAGAATGAAGGGGAAGAAGAAAAAGGGCCGGAGAAGAAATCTGACGAACTGCAACAGGACAATCAACTGAGCCGCGCCATCGATATATTGAAGAGCTGGGAACTGTTCAGTGAGATGAAAAAAGGGTAAGGGAATTCATTGGAGGTGAAAAAGAGATCGAATGCTCCCCTCAGACAAAGACTGGTGACATGTCTCCTTGGTATCCTTGTTCTTTCCTTCGCGACTGCTTCCTTCTCCATGCTGTCTCTGAAAAAAAGGATCGACAACGGCAGTGAAGCAACCGTTACGGGAAAACACTGCATAGCCTACATTATCGATGACATCGGGTATGACATCGAGCCGGTACACCGGCTGGTCCACATGGGCATCCCCGTAACGCTTTCCATACTCCCCCGTTGTCCCTATTCGAGACGGGCCGCCGACGAGGCGACATGCAGCGGGTTGGAGATCATGCTTCACCTCCCCATGGAACCCCACGAATACCCCGAAAAGAACCCGGGCGATGGCGCACTCTTCACCCACATGACCAAGGGAGCGATCATAGACCTCATGGAGGAACACATAGCAGCCGTTCCGGGCATTCGGGGAGTCAACAATCACATGGGGTCCCACTTCATGGAAGGGGAGGAAAAGCTGACGGTTGTCTTTGGTGAGTTGAAAAAGAGGGGCCTCTTTTTCATCGACAGCTGTACGACCAGCCACTCCATGGGACGGCGCGTTGCAAAAAAGACGGGGATAGGGTATGCGTCAAGAGATGTATTCATAGACAACAACGGCCGGTATCGTGATACCGTCGACATACTCACAAATATCATACAGACCAGAGATCGATGGCATACCCTGATTCTTATCGGCCATCCCTACGAGAGTACGCTGGAGGCCATGGAACAGACGATACACCGGATTAAGTCGGCGGGGATTACCATCGTTCCCGTTTCTTCCCTGGTGCAGCGGGTATTCTGAAGCAGACAGTGAAAGTTATGAAACCATGAAAATCATTCGTATTGTACTACTTATATGTCTTCTTTCTACAACGGCATGTACCCACCTGCCACCGGCACACAGGCAGCCGGCAGCTGAACCGTCGGTCTCTACCGCATACTACCATTACTCTCTCGGTGTGCAGGCCGTCCTGAGAGGAGACCTTGATGGTGCCATAGATGAATACAATCGAGCCCTCTCCCTCGATCCCCGTTCACCCTATCTCCTGACAGAGCTGGCGACGCTCTACCTGAGAAAGAAGAACACCGATGAGGCACTGTCGCTCCTCAAAAGGGCCCTCACCGAGGATCCCGATTATATCGATGCCCACCTGCTCCTGGCAGGGACATACAGCAAGCTGAAGCAATATGATCTCGCCATAGCCTCGTACAAGAAGGTCATTGCACTGGATGCGAAGAAACTTGAGGCCTATCTCTTTCTCGGTCTCCTCTACAGAGAACAGAAAGAATACAGTGCCGCCATCGTCATATTGAAGGATCTGCTGAAAATCGAGGGAGACAACCTCATGGGGAACTACTATCTCGCCAAGATATACAGCGACATGAAATCTTTCGACGAGGCAAAAATATTCTTCAAGAAATCGCTTGCCATCAAGCCGTCCTTTGAACCGGCCCTGACGGATCTGGCACACCTGTATGAAATCAGCAAAGATGATGCCGGGGCGGTCCACTATTTCAGTTCCTTTGTCAAAGAGCACCCCACGAGCGCAAACGCGCGACTCTATCTGGGAAAGACACTGTTCCGGCAGGACAGATACGGTGAAGCGGCGGAAGAATTCCTGCAGGTGCTGAAAGTGGATGGGTCTCAGATGGAAGCCAGGTATTCCCTCGGCCTGGCATATCTCTTTGGAGGAGGGAAATATCAGAAGGCAATCGAGGAATTTCAGGCGGTGCTTGCACAATTTCCGCGCGACAGTCGTTCACGATACTTTCTCGCCTCTGCATACGAAAAGGATGGACAGCAAGCACAGGCATTTGAGACATTCAAGGCCGTCCCACAGGACTCAGAACTTTACACAAGCGCGCGCACCCGCATGGCCCTCATTCTCAAGGGAGAGCACCGCATACCCGAGGCAATAGACCTGATCAGCAAAACCATTGCCGTCGTGGGTGATGAGGCCGATCTCTACGGGCTCCTTGCCTCCCTTTATGATGCAAAGGGCGAACCGGGCAGAGCGGAGAAGACACTGCACGAGGCCCTTGAACGTTTTCCCGACAACATCGATCTTCGCTATAAACTCGGCATTTTGTATGAAAAAACAAATCGTTTTACCGATAGCGTGAAGGAAATGAAAGAGATTCTGAAGATCGATGAGAACAATGCCGAGGCACTGAATTTCATCGGATATGGGTACGTGGACAGGGAGATACACCTCGATGAGGCTGAAATACTGATAAAAAAGGCCGTTGCCCTGGAACCCGACAATGGCTTTATCACCGACAGTCTGGGCTGGCTCTATTTCAAGACCGGCAGGCTGGAACTTGCCATAGAATATCTTGAAAAGGCATCCGCCATGCTACCGGAAGACCCTACCATCACCGAACACCTGGGTGATGCCTATCGAAAGGCAGGCATGAAGGAAATGGCCCGCAGGATGTATCTGAAGGCGCTCAGACTGGGGCCCCTTAAGAAAGAGATCCTTCGGCAAAAAATCGATCAGTTGAACAGCGACTAGATGCCATGGCGTTTCTGCGATTTCACCGGAATGTTTTACCACTGAAAACGATAGGCCTCTCTGTGCTGGCGGGATCCATACTGTTTCTCTGGGGATGCGCCCACTGGACGATTCCCGGGACAATCAAAAAAGAACAGCTGTCCCGGGAACGGATCGACAGTCTCGTATCACGGTTCGCTCTTCACAGCGAACGGGACACCCTCAAAACCATGGCCCATATCTCCATTGATCACCCGACGGGGAAATATGTCCGCAAGGTTGCCCTTCTTGCTCGGAGACCCGCTTCGCTGAGAATAGACGCAATCCCCCTCTTCGGTCCATCGGATTTTTTCATGTCCGTCAGTGCAGGACAGATCAGGGTATTGCTTCCAGGTAAGGGCACCTATTATGTGAGCCCCGCGACAAAGGAAAATCTTGCCCGCTTTTTTCATATACCTATGCCGGTGGATCACACCGTGAGTATTCTGATGGGAATACCGCCCCTGGCAGCTGCCGGCGACTTCGTAGTGAAGGGTTTCCATGAAGGAAGACGGGATCGTCTGGATCTGCTGTCAGGTGGAACTACCGTGCAATCCCTCTGGTTTGATGAACATGATGATATCGCAGAGATTGCACTGTTCGGGACGGAGGGCAGTCGTCTCTATACCGTCTCCTTTGATGACTATATTACGTTCGGAGGTGGAACCCATCCCGGAAGGTTGAAGATCACCATAGAAGATGCTTCGGGAAGGATATTCGTCTCTGTCAGATATATTGATCCGGAAATTGTTCGCGACGGGGACCTCTCCCCCTTTGACCTGCCGATTCCCGCAGGGATTGAACCCCGATTTTTGAAGTAAAGCCGCCACCCGAGGGGATGGCGTACTGTCTCGGACAGGAAGACAGCTGACGGAATGCCAGTTCCGCCAGCTGTCTTCTGTTACTTTATATTGGCCAGCCGTTGCCGTGCTATTCTTGCCGGAGTCGTGCCCGGGTAATCTTTTATCACCCTCTGCAACAGGAGCTTTGTGCTCGCCTGATCTCCCAGCTTGAGAAATGAAAAGGCCTGCTTCAAGAGGGCATTGGGAACCTTGTTCCCCTTGGAATAATTCTTGATTACCTTTTCATATTCGAGGATAGCCTTCTCATACTTGCCTTCGAAATAATAACACTCTCCCACCCAGAATTGTGCATTATCGGAATATTCCGAATCAGGAAATGCCTTCAGAAATTCCTGAAACTTTACTCTCGCCGTGCCATATTCACCATTTTTAAAGGCCCCGTAAGCGTCGGAATAGATCTTCTCCTTATCGACCGTTTCCGCAGGAGCAGTACCCTTTGCACTTTCAGCCCCGGGGGCTTCTCGTTTCTCTACCTCGAGCACCTGCTCAAGGTAGTCAAGTCTCACTACGATATCGTTCAGTTTGTCGTCGATGTCAGTCGGTGTACCCTTTCCCGCAGGCTTCGATTCGAGGGACTTCACCTCCATTTTCAGTTCTTCCAGAGCCCCTCGCAGGGTCTGCACTTCAGTTCTCAGATTATTGACATCTTCACCAAAACCGGCCTGACTCCTCCGTATGGATTTATTGAACTGCCCGTTCTTTTCAACCGACTCCTGCAGCACTGAAAGGGCAGAAGATGTCTCTTCATGGAACCGGGAAAAGTCATCACCTTTAAAACGCTCAAAATCCTTTTTGACTCTCGATAGGGTCCGGTTTGTATCTTCCACATTATCGCTGATCTTCTTATCCAGCGTCAGATAAAACCGATCGAGATCTTCTTTGGTTGCACACCCCGACACACTCACAAAGAGTAATACCGTTATCGGAATAAGCAGTTTATGCAGGGGTCTTAGGCTCATCATTATTTCTTAGAGGGATATACGAGAAAATGATCTCTCCTGTTCTTCGACCACGCTGCTTCATTGTGTCCCGGATCTACGGGGAGTTCCTCACCATAGCTGATGGTTGATACCTTTCCTATATCTACACCGAGATTGACGACATATGCCTTGGCAGCCTCCGCCCGTCGCTCTCCGAGAGCCAGGTTGTATTCCGTCGTACCCCGTTCGTCACAGTGTCCCTCGATCGTTACCTCAAATTCGGTATTCACGAGGAGCCAATCTGCCAGTTTTGTCAAATTATCCCGTGACTTCGCATTGAGATCATACCTGTCAAAGGCAAAATAAATGTCCCTGTTTTTGAAGTCCGAGGCCTCGGCCAGTAACCGTTCCCAGAGTTCTTTCTCCTTCATGCTCGTGTCTTCCACGACCTTTTTGGCCTCTTCTTTGGGCTGAGCGACCACCTCTTTTTCTTCAACTTTTGCAGGAGCAGTCTCAGCCGTAGCAATAACAGATTCTCCTTCCTGGAGAGCAACCTCTTCCTTCACTACAGGAGTTTTCGCACACCCGGTTGCGAACACGAACACAAAAGCGCAGATAATTGCTAATGAGCCGACGATCCAAACATTTCTCTTCATTACATCTCCTCCTTTAAAATTTGATGAATACTTTCTATCATTAACCACAACACAACACCTAAGGTCAATACAAATTTAAGCGGGGGGACCACGACGGACTATCCAGTGAAAAAGACCTCCCCGGCGAACCCAGTACGCGTAAGTTTAATCCATTTGAATTTATTATGCAAATCTTTTTTTTGCCATCAATTGTCGAAACAAACGTTACATACATTCCTCCGGGCGACCAGGACGGTGATTCACCCCCTCCCCTCTCGAAGGTCAACTGCACGAAGTTGCCTCCATCGTCATCGATGGAAAATATCTGAAACCGCCCGTTG
>Ga0272442_10010849_pt1 | contig 11175 bp, 11 predicted proteins | sample SSMForm2O_FD_200262 | JGI IMG/M metagenome (GOLD analysis project Ga0272442, IMG submission 200262) | Marine sediment archaeal communities from Little Sippewissett salt marsh, Falmouth, MA, United States - SSM-Form-2O | ecosystem: Environmental > Aquatic > Marine > Wetlands > Sediment ...
CCTGCACCTTTCCCCTATCTTCCTAACATTATCCATGCCTTTTTTGTGTCCATTAAAAGAAGCTAATCCTTTTTTCTTAGCCCATCTACGATTACCATCAATTATAATAGCTAAATGATTTGGCATTGACATATACTTTTAATAATTCTAATATACAAACAGAACATTTTCAAGTAATAAACGAGGCGTTGCTTATTAGTTTTTCGACTCTCCTTTCCTCCTTAGCTAGTAAGCACCCTCGTTTTTTTTTATTAGAACAAGAAATCAGATTCCATTTTACTATTTTTGGGTAAAAACCAAGGTAAATAAAAACCCAAGCAATAAACTGACTTTACTGCTATTTTAGAAATAATCGTTTTGGGAGTAAAAAATTTCTTTAATTCTTTATTATACTTTTTAAAATCAGGAAATGTTTTTAAAAGAATGTCAGCAGCAAAAAGACCCCAGACTACTCCCCCACCAGACCATGGTTTTGTTATCCCGGCTGCATCTCCACAAAGAGTTATTTTATTATTAGAAGGAATTATTAAACCATGAGGAATTAATTTAGCTTTTTTCTCAACAAATATATTATTCTTTTTAAGAAAATCATCTAGTAATTGATTAGCTTCTTTAACATTAGCCATTATTCCATATTCTGTATCAGAACCTCTAGGGATCTTCCAAATAAATCCATTTTTACAAGGCCAGGTCTCAACATAATTATTACTAGAGGGTTTATTTACAAAACCTAATATGCCTAATCTATAATTAGGTTTTTTTAATTGTAAATAATCTCTAATAAAAGAATTATACCCATCACAACCAATTATTCTATCAAATCCTTGGGGCAATTCTTTAATATTGCTATTAAGAGCTATTTTATCTTTTATCTTCTTGGCTAATAGATTATCTAAATCATAATGACTCATAACAAGAAACTCTTTAGAAAAATCTACAGAGATTCTTTTCTTAGGAAAATTAAGAATAACTTTATTTATTTTATTCTTTATTAGTTTTTCACTTTCAGGGATAAAATCTAATATCCTTTTAGAGAAAAGCCCTGAACAAACATCATTGCCTATTTCTGATTTTTTCTCAAAAACAGTAACCTCATGGCCCCTTTTTAAAAGATTATCAGCAAGATATAGTCCTGATGTACCTGCTCCAATAATAGCTATTTTCATAATGCTGTTATATACCCTATAGCAAAAGAAAGCAAGGATATTAAAAACACTGTAATAAAAACTATTATATCTTTTATATCTTTTCTATATGTTTTGACAATTTTAAATAATTTTGTTAACATATCATATATGTCTACAACAAAGTCCGCAGGGGCAACTAAATTAGGGAGAGATTCTAGGCCTAAATACTTAGGTGTTAAATTATTTGAGGGTCAAAAAGTTAAGCCTGGAATGACAATTGTTCGCCAAAGAGGAACAAAGTTTTATCCTGGAAAGAATGTAAAAAGAGCAGCCGATGATACTCTTTATGCTTTAAAGCAAGGAATAGTTAAATTCACTAGTAAAAAAAGAAAAAATTTTAACAAGTCCCAGAAATTAGTTAAAGTTGTTAGTGTTGTAGAGAAGCCTTGATAAATTCTCTAAATAAAGGATGGGGTTTTAAAGGTCTGGATTTAAACTCTGGATGAAATTGAGTAGCAACGTAAAAAGGATGATCTCTAACCTCTACAATTTCTACCAAATCTTTATCAGGATTAATACCAGCAATTATTAATCCTTTTTTTTCTAAAATATCTTTATAATCATTATTCACTTCATAACGATGACGATGCCTTTCTGATATTAAGGAACTGCTGTAAGCCTTAGCACTAAAGGTATTAGGAATTATTTCACAATCATATGCACCTAGACGCATTGTTCCTCCATACTTTTTTTCTTTTAATAAAACTTTCTGCTCTGGCATGAAGTCAATTAAAGGATCTTTTATCTTAGAAAACTCTCTAGAAGTAGCATTCTTTAGTTTACAAACATTTTTTCCAAACTCAATTACTGCTAATTGCATACCTAGACATAATCCTAGAAATGGGATTTTATTTTTCCTACAATATTCTATAGCTTTTATTTTACCCTCTATTCCTCTATTACCAAATCCTCCAGGCACAATAATACCATCTAAATTCTTAAAATCTTTTTTAAGATTCCCTAAAGAATCCTCATATCTTTTAGCTGATAACCAATGAATCTCTGGTTTTCTTTTATAAAAATAAGAAGCATGTTTAACTGCCTCAATCACTGAAATATAGGAATCTAACAGAGTGAATTTTCCTGTTTCAAAATACTTACCAACAATACCTATTCTAACTGGCTTGTCAGCTGTTTTTATTGTTTTAATTAATTTTCTCCAATCTTTTAGATCCTTTCTTCTTTTTGGACTAATATCTAATTTTTTTAATATTTGATTGCCAAGGTTCTCTTTTTCAAAATTAAGAGGAACTTCATAAATAGAGTCTATATCAGGAGCAGAAATAACATCTTTAGGAGATATATTACAGAAAATAGATATCTTTCTTTTCCTTACTTCATCTAAGGGAACTTCTGAACGAGCTAAGATCATATTAGGCTGAATACCGGCTGAGTTTAAAGTTCTAACTGCATACTGGGTTGGCTTAGTTTTCATCTCCCCTATTTTACTAGGAATAGGTAAATAACCAACTAAAATAAAAAGTACATCTTTGGGATGGGCTAATTTCATCATTCTAGCAGCTTCTAAAAATAACATGTTCTGATACTCCCCTACTGTTCCTCCAATTTCTATAAGGACAAAATCTGATTTAGTTTTTCTGCCACTCTTTTTAATTCTAGAAATAACTTCATTAGGAATATCAGGCACAACCTCTACACACTTACCTCCATACTCTAGATTTCTTTCTCTATCAATAACTGCCTGATAAACCCGGCCAGTTGTCATATAATTATCATTATAAATATTTTCATCTAAGAATCTTTCATAGTTTCCTAAATCCTGATCACATTCAATTCCATCATCGGTCACAAAGACTTCCCCGTGCTCTACTGGATTCATTGTTCCAGCATCAACATTAATATAAGGATCTATCTTTATTGCGGTAACTTTAAAGCCCTTGCTTTGAAGGACTTTACCAATTGACGATACTGCTATTCCTTTGCCTATTCCTGACATTACTCCGCCGGCAACAAAGATATATTTTGTCGTCATTTTTCTTCAGTAACTATAACTTGTATTTCTGATTCTAAATTATGCTCAAATTTAATTTTAACTGGGAACTCCCCTATTTCTGTAATAGGTTCAGGTAAATCAATCTTTTCTTTCTTAACCTCAAAGCCTAACTCCTTTAATTTCTCAGAGATCTTTTGAGTAGTTACTTTTTCAAATAACTGACCTTCATCTCCTACTTTAATAGGAATTATAACTTCCATACCATCTATATTTGAAGCCATTTCCTGGAAACCTTTTAATTCTACCTCTGCCTTCTTGACTTCTGCCTCTTTTTGTTCTTCTAACCATTTCATAGCTTTAGTATCAGCTATTTTAACTAAACCTTTGGGAATCAAAGAATTCCTGGCATAGCCATCCTTAACTTCTTTAACTTCATACTTCTTTCCTACATCTTTTATATCTTCTAAAAGTATTACTCGCATATCTAAAGTTTACTTTAATATTATTTTATTCTAATCTAAATCTCTAATAATTTCAAGAGCTTTATCTAGCTGAGGGTCTCTTTCTTGCTCATAATCTTCTTCTGTTAACTCTACTTTAATATCTGGCTCTAATCCTTTTTCATTTATCAAATCACCATTAGGAGTAAGCCAGTTAGCAATAGTAACCTTTAAGCTGGAGTCATCTTTCAAACTAAGCAATGTCTGAACAGAACCTTTCCCGTAAGAAGTTTCTCCAATTAATTCTATACCTCTATTATCTCTAAGAGCAGCGGCTAATATTTCTGAAGCTGAAGCTGAACCTTGGTTAATCAAAACCACTGTTGGATAACCTATTAATCTACTATTACCCTTAGCCAAACGTTCTTCTTGTTCTTGTTTATCTCCATAATCTTCAATAAGAACCACATTACCTCTATCTAAAAACCAACCAGCAATCTGAACTGTCATTTCCAAATAACCTCCTGGATTATTTCTTAAATCTAGTATTATCTTTTCTGCTGAACTATTTAAAACATCTATTGCTATATTCTGAAAATCTATATGGGACTTATCAGTAAAGTGATAAAGCTTAATATAGGCAATGTTATCTTCTTTTAATTCCCACTCCATGGAAGGAATCTCAATAACATCTCTTTTAATTCTAAACTCTTGAGTACTATCCCAGCCCTTTCTCAAAATAGTTAAAACAACTTCTGTTCCTTTAGGCCCTCTAATTAAAGTAACTGCTTCTTCAATGGTAATATCTAAAGTTAAAGTATCATCTACTTTAATTATCTTATCTCCAGCCCTTAGACCAGCTCTATCAGCAGGAGTTCCCTTGACAGGAGAAATAACTTGAAGTTGACCATTCCTAATACCTATTTCCATTCCTACTCCTTCAAAACTACCTGTGACATCCTCTAAGAATATTTTGGTTTCTTCCGGATCAAAGAACATGGTATAAGGATCTTCAACTGCTTCCACCATGCCCTTTATCGCTCCATAAACTAAAGCTTGGGAATTAATGCTTCCTGGATTAACATAAGTATCCTCTAACTTATGCCAAACTTCCCACATCAAAGAGAAATCCACATCTTCTGGAGGACAATAAGGACATTCTTTACTAGCTTGACCAACAAAAATACCAAGTATAAAAACAGCTAATAAGCCGAATATTAAAAATAATATATTAGAATTTCCTTTTTTAGCCATTATATATTTATAACAAAATAAAATATCAAGGTCAATAAATACCTTGATATATGATGTGGACCCAGCGAGACTCGAACTCGCAACCCCTTCCATGCCATGGAAGTACTCTAGCCGATTGAGCCATGGGCCCTATATTATAAATGTGCCCCCAGTAGGACTTGAACCTACAACCACCGGCTTAAAAGGCCGTTGCTCTACCAATTGAGCTATGGGGGCTTACAATCCTTCTTCTCTTAACTTATTTAATAACATTTTCTGGGATTTTGTCAACTTCTTTGGCGTTTTAACTATTAATTCTACATATAAATCACCTCTACCATATCTAGAAAATCTAGGTATTCCCTTTTTAGCAATTCTTAATATATCTTTTGATTCTGTACCAGCTGGTACTTTTAGCATAATATTACTTCCTTCTAAAGTAGGAATTTCTATCTCATCTCCTAAAACCGCTTGAGAGAAACTAATAGGTAAAGAAATTAATAAATCATCTCCTTTCCTAACAAATACTTTATGAGGTTTTACTAAAACCCTAATAAAAAGATCACCTGACTCCCCTCCTCTTTTACCTGCTTCTCCTTTTCCGGGCATCTTAATTATCTGATTAGTATCAACTCCAGCAGGAATAGATATTTTAATCTTTTCTTCTTGCTTAGTTCTTCCCTCTCCCTTACAAACATTACAAGGCTTTTCTGGTTTTTGACCCTCTCCCCTACATTCTGGACAAATACTCCATTTAGTAAATGATCCTAAAAATGTTTTCTTAACTTCTTGAACTCTCCCTGATCCTCGACAAGAAAAACATTGATTTAAATTAGTTCCTGGTTCAGCTCCTTTACCCTGACACCTAGAACAAACTACTTTTTTATATAAATTAATCTCTTTATCTATAGGATTCAAAACAGCTTCTAAGGGAATTTCCATGTCAACTCTGATATCTTCTCCTTTTCTTAAATCTCTCTTAGAAGTTCTAGCTCTAAAACCAAACATATCTCCGAATATATCGCCTAAATCTTCTATATCAATATTAGGAGCTCCCCAAGCCCACTGATTAGGTCCTGCCCCTTGTTCAAAGACATTTCCGAATCTATCATACTGAGACTTTTTTTCTTTATCAGATAAAACCTGATAAGCTTCGTTAATTTCTTTCATTCTTTCCTTATCTCCTCCCTTATCAGGGTGATGTTCATGAGCCAACTTATAATAAGCCTTCTTGATTTCTTCTGAAGAAGCGCTTCTATCTACACCTAATATTTGGTAATAATCCTTCATTTCTTTTTATCATCAGATTCTTTAGATTGTTTATACATTTCTGCACCAGCTTTCTGTATTGTTTGAGAAAGATCTGATGTTTTAGCTTTAATTTCTTCTATATTATCACTATTTTTAACCTTGTTCAATTCTTGCATTTTATCTTCTATTTCTTTTTTAAGTTCTGGTTTTATTTTATCTCCATTATCTTTTAAGGTTTTTTCTGATGTATAAACTAAGGTCTCAGCCATATTCCTAGCATCTATTAATTCTTTTTTCTTTTTATCTTCTTCAGCATGAGCTTCAGCATCTTTTTTAAGTTTCTCTAATTCCTTATCAGATATACCCACAGACCCTTCTATTCTAATAGATTGGGTTTTATTGCTAGCTTTATCTTTAGCAGAAACATTTAATATACCATTAGCATCCATATCAAAGCTAACTTCAATCTGAGGAATACCTCTTGGAGAAGGCGGAATACCATCTAGCATAAACTTACCTAAAGTTTTGTTATCACTAGCCATTGGCCTTTCTCCTTGCAAAACATGGACTTCTACTGATGTTTGATTATCAGCCGCAGTAGAGAATACTTGAGTCTTGCCAGTAGGAATAGTTGTGTTCTTAGGGATTAAAACAGTATTGACTCCTCCCAAAGTTTCTATTCCTAAAGATAAAGGAGTAACATCTAATAAAAGAACCTCTTTAGCATCTCCCTTTAAAATACCTCCTTGAATAGCTGCTCCACTAGCTACAACCTCGTCAGGATTAATTGACTTATTAGCTTCTTTGCCAAACATGCTTTTTATTTCTTGCTGAATTTTAGGCATTCTTGTTTGACCCCCTACTAAAACTATTTCTTCAATATCTTTAATATCTAATTTAGCTTCTTTTAAGGTTTGTTTTACTAAATCTATTGATTTATTAATATATTCACCTACTAAATTCTCTAATTGAGCTCTGCTCAACTTCATATATAAGTGCTTAGGGCCAGAAGCATCTGAACTAATAAAAGGAATATTAATTTCTGTTTCCATGGAAGTAGAAAGTTCTATCTTAGCTTTTTCTGCTGATTCTTTAATTCTTTGTAAAGCTAATTGATCTTTAGAAAGATCTATGCCTTGATCTTTATTAAACTCCTTAATAATCCAGTCCATTATCTTTTGATCAAAGTCCTCTCCCCCTAAATGAGTATCTCCGCCAGTACCCATAACTTTAATGGTTTCTTCAGAAATATCTAAAATAGAAACATCAAAAGTGCCTCCACCAAAATCATAAACTAGAATCTGTTCTCCCTTTTTACTATTTAAGCCATAAGCTAAGGCGGCAGCAGTTGGTTCATTAATAACTCTATCAACTTTTAAACCAGCTATTTCTCCAGCCACTTTAGTAGCTTTTCTTTGGGAGTCATCAAAATAAGCCGGGCAAGTAATAATAGCCTCGGTTATTGTTTCTCCTAATTTTTCTTCTGCATCTTGTTTAAGTTTTTGTAGGATCATAGCTGATATTTCAGCTGGTCGATACCATTTTTCTCCCATTTTAATTTCTACTCCTCCATCACTTGATTCTTTCAATTCATAAGCTAATAATTTTTTATCATTCTGAACCTCTAGATCAGAAAACCTTCTACCAATTAATCTCTTGACTGCGTAAATAGTATTTTGGGGATTAGTTATTTGCTGACGTCTAGCTGGAATACCAACTAATCTCTCATTGTTTTTATTAACGGCCACAATAGAAGGAGTTGTTCTAGATCCTTCTTTGTTTTCTATAATTTTGGCTTCACCATTTTCCATAACTGACATGGCAGAAAAGGTTGTGCCTAAATCAATACCTAATATTTTTGACATATTTATTTAGCTATCTTTACCATAGCAGGCCTTAAAACCTTACCATTTAAAAGATAACCCTTTTTAATTTCTTCGATAATAATACCTGAAGCAGTATCTGTTTTTACTTGTTCTACTGCTTCATGAAAATGAGGATCAAACTGCTTATTTAAGCATTGCATTTCTTCAACCCCTTGTTTTTTAAGGAAACTTATTATTTGCTCTTTTATTTTTAAGAATCCCTCAACCCATTTATTATCTCTAGGAGCATTCTTTTCAGCAATATATATATTATCAAGAATTAATAGTATTTCCAATATTAATTCTTCGTTATTATATTCTACTGCTTTTCTTATCCTATCCATTTCTCCTTTTTTATAATTAATAAAATCAGCTCTTTCTCTTTTCCAGCAATTAAGATACTTTTCTGTTGGATTTTCTTTTTTCATATATGTACATTATATTAAAAATATAATCTAAAGTCAACACTTGATTAATTCTATTTAATGTGTTATTATTATATATTGTTCTTTTAAATAAGGAGATGGAAATGAAAAAAATCAGAAGACGATTTTACTGTTTTGTTGGCTATTGCCTTAGCATTAATTCTTTGTTGGTATTTATGTTATATTTTTGAAGGAGATAAAAATGCTTAAAATAAATAAACCTATTGTTTTTCTGGTTCTATCAGGTCTTATTTTTGCTGGAGTTCTAACCTATATACTCTCTTATGAAATTACTAACATTGTATTTTTTAGCATGATTGAAGAACCGAATAACCCGGATTTACTCAAGGGAGTCAAAAAAACTTCCTTAGTAACATATAACCGTTGGGGTTATGAAGAAATTATATTCCAGGGAGATCCAAACGATCGAGTTAAAAAAATTACCTATGTTAAAGAATTTATTGTTGATCCTAATACGGTTGGATTAACATCAGAAAAAGACACAAACGGTCAAATTATAAAAGTTGTCTATTACAAAAAATTCATTGTTGATTCTAATGATCTTTGGCGAGAAAGATATAAAGAAGTAAAAGAGGAAATAAAAAAACGCTAATTAATAGTTAGCGTTTTTCTTTATTTATGCTACAATTAATTTATGAATAAGAATCTAAAGATAGTTTTATTAGTTGTAGGTGGCGTATTACTTATTATGCTTTTTTCTAAGTTTTTTGAGCTAATCTATTCTGTTTTTTTTGCCCTAATCTTCTAAATAATTATTAAAACAAGTTTTAGAAATTTAAATAATTATCAGGGTAGATATATACTTTCTCAAATCTTAAATCAATATACTGTAAATTCCTTGTCTTATCAGAAGGAATCTTTTTTTCTAAAAGAATATTTAATCTTTCTAATTGCCAATCTAAATCATTTTCTAGATTAAAATATATTTCCCAACCTTCCTTAGTTTCTACATTTAATCTTTTATCAGAAACTAATATTAATTTTGAAACATCTACATTGTTATTAATTTTTAGAATTTTATCTAAAATATCTTTTTTAATAGCCTCTTGACCTAAATTAAATTTAGTAATAATCATATTTAGTTCTATAATTGGGAGATCAAAAGTTTCTGCAACTTTTTCATAAACAATACCTTGATCATCAATAAGGAAATACTCATCAATATCTAAAGAAACCATAAGATTAATGGGCTTATAATAAAAAACAGCTACTGGTTTTCTTTCTTCTATTTCCGCTATTATCCTATCAGGAAATTTTCTCTTTAGATTTACTTGTTTAATTTTAGGATACTGAAACATTGCCTCTTCTCTAATATTATTAAAATGAGCAAAGAATATATTTTTAGCGCTTCTAGAAATAATCTCTCTTACTGAAGCTGATTCATAACCAGAAACCTCAATCTTCTTTATTTTAAAAACAGAAGAAAAAACAAAGAGATAAATCAAACCAGAGAAAAGAAAAACAATTAAAAGAGTAAACCAAAAGTATTTTTTCTTAAAAAAATTAAAATGTCTTTTCTTTTTAGTTCTGTATGACTTTTTATATTTCCTCATAAATGTCTTTTCATTTTTCTTAATTTCTCAAAGATATAAGTAAGCCAATATTTAGAAGAAAGAGGTAAATCTTGGGTTTTAACATATTGCTTAGAATAGCCTCCAAAACCCTTCTTAAACAGGCTTAAACCAGCCCAGGGATGGTTTTTACTGTTTTCTGGTGCAATGCCCCAGAAATTGTATTTTCTATAGCCTTTTTCTTTAGCTTGTTTTATAGCTTCCCATTGCATAAGATAAGAAACCGGAGCTTTACTAGCTAAGGAAGCTCCGTGATGATAAAAGCCAGTACCTTGCCAACAAATAGTAATGGCTGAAGAAACTATTTCCCCTTTATACTTTCCTAAAAAAATTGTTATTTGATTATCTGGATTAAAACAAGAGAATTGTTTTTTAAGATAATTCAAGGAAAAAGGAGTAAAATGATGACGAGAAGCTGTTTTTCTGTAAAGCTGATTAAACCTTTCTAAATCATTAATGTCAGTACTTTTAATAATTTCTATATCTTTATTTTTATATCCTTGTTTGATTAAATACCTAGTTGTTTTTCTCATTCCCATTAGAAGATCTTCCTCTTCAGGAGTAATATCTAATTCCCAAGTTAATTCTGGATGCATATGAATAGGTGCATCTCTAAACCCTAAATCTTTAAATAACTTAGTATTATCTTTAAACCAAATAGGAGCTATTCTAATAAAATGAGTATCTATTTTTTTAAGATAGTCAACTAAATAAGATAAAGCATTCTTTTCTCCAACTGGACCATGGGGAACAAATAAAAATGTTCCTCTTTTTGCTTTTACCTTTACTACTAGAGCTACTGCTTTTAACTCTCCTTCGTAAATACCCAATCTCCAGATCTTATCTTCTATTTGTTTTTGAAACTCCCCCCAATTCCAAGAATCAAGAAAGGTCTTTTCTTGATATTTCGAAAGAAAACTTTCCCAAGTCTCTTTATTATTTATTTCTCTAACTTCCATATTAAAATTTATTTTTAATATATTTTGATAGAAAACTTGTTTTCATATTATTTAAAAATTACCTTATCTCCTATCTGAAAATTAGCTTGACCTGCATTAACTTCTAAAACATATAATCCTTGTGCTTTAATACTTTCTTCACTATAAGGCTCAGCATTATGATGAATATGAACTATTTCCTTATCTTTATTTATCCAAATAATATCTAAAGGAATTAAAGTGTCTTTCATCCAAAAAGAATGTTCTTTCTCTTCATTAAATATGAAAAG
>Ga0272442_10010851_pt1 | contig 11175 bp, 8 predicted proteins | sample SSMForm2O_FD_200262 | JGI IMG/M metagenome (GOLD analysis project Ga0272442, IMG submission 200262) | Marine sediment archaeal communities from Little Sippewissett salt marsh, Falmouth, MA, United States - SSM-Form-2O | ecosystem: Environmental > Aquatic > Marine > Wetlands > Sediment ...
GAGGTATGGGATGCGTACCATAAACGACGTCAAGGCCATATTTTGCTGTAATAAAATCATGAAAATAGGTAATATACGGGCATGGAGGATATCCCACAACGAGCCCGGTGGCAAAATGAATTATTTCCACTCCATTTCTCTTCATTTCATCTACGGCATACTCAATATTACCGCCAGGACAGCCATCGCACGTGGTATACCCGACGACTTCAACCTCCACATTCTCGTATCTGCTAAACGCACCTTCCCTGTTCCGCAATGATCTGAAGCATTTTCCACCTGCACACCTGCGGTAGCGATCACAAATGATTATTCCGATTTTTGTCTTTTCTTTCATAGTATCTCCTTCCGTAAATTTTGTATGGTGTTACCTATGTATTATCGATGAGGGCCTACCAGCCACGATATAAGCGGCAACCCTCTTTCAGGGGATAATTTTTTGAAACGCGCATGATACGAACCTGAACATCGATATCAGTCGGTGAGTGGTATACTGACAGACACGACACGTGAGGTTCTATTTAATCCTGCAACTGACATTACGATCCGAGTTCGTATTCCCCAAGTGCATATTCGACAGCAACTTCAGCATGGATTACCGTCGTGTCAAACACCGGAACCTCAATATCTTTCTTCCCAACCAGCAAACCTATTTCCGTACACCCTAAGATGATTCCTTCCGCCTCATTTCCGACGAGATTATTCATTATAGTAATATAGTGCTCTTTTGAAGTTGTTTTGACTTCGCCCATGACCAGCTCATCGTAAATCGTACGATGAACAATTTCTCTCTCTCGCTCACTCGGGATTATAACCTCCAAATCATGCCCCTCAACGAGGCGACCTTTGTAGAAGTCTTCCTCCATAGTGAACTTTGTACCCAGCAATCCTATTTTCCTGAGCCCGTATGCTTTGATTCTCTCAGCAGTAGCATCTGCAATATGCAAAAGAGGTATATTGATACGTTTCTGTACTTCATCGGCCATTTTGTGCATCGTGTTCGTGCATATAACAACAAAGTCTGCGCCACCCTTTTCAACATGGCGAGCTGCCGCAACCATAAGATCGGTCGCTTTTCCCCACTCTCCTTCATGCTGTAGTTCCTCGATGTCGGCAAAATCAACCGAGTACATAACACTTTTGGCAGAATGAAGACCGCCAAGCTTGTGACGAACAGTCTCATTAATAATGCGGTAATATTCAATTGATGATTCCCAACTCATACCACCAATTAGGCCTATTGTTTTCATAGTCAATCCTCCGATCTTCTTATTTGGCCACATCTCCGTGGTGTTGTTGCATAAATGTCAGACTTAGCATATCAAGGCGTAATCATAAACCATTTTATTCTACTAATACGAATACATGAAACTGCTGCGCCCGTACGATCCTATAAAAAGAAAATCTCCGGCACAAGGCATCACCCAGGTTCAATTCCAGTTAATCAGAACGACACCGAGACTGACTCGATTGGCGTTGTCGTAATAATCAAGCAGACTCTCTCCGTAACCATTGAAATACTGGATATAGAAACCAACCTTCTCAGAAATCGGGATGGTCCATTCAAGCTGCACGGCACCCCGATTATCGTTGAATTTAAGGTTATTGCGCAGCATCACACCAAACCGGTGTCCATTCCATACATAATAGCCCCAGATCTCACCATGACCCATATAGTCATCAAGATCAGGATTATTATCCTTTTCGTCACTGTCGGGTATTCGATACCACGTCTTTAAAAGCAGGGTGGTATTGCCTCTCTCGAGGCCCAGGTTCCCTACAATCCGATTCCAGCTCCTGGAATATGGTTCGGAACGACCGTTGGATTGATGATTAAAGCCTACGGTGATCATACGGGCATCCATGCCCAGCAATCTGAGAAGATTCAGCAAAGTCGTACAGTTGCCAGAACGACTTTTGGGTATACCCGAACCACAGGTCCACATCTTTGCCAAATATATCCTGCCAGAGTTTTACCTTCAGACTGAGTTGAAACTTGACCTCTGTCTTCTCGATATCTTCACCGGTAGAATTCGCCTGAAAGGGTTCTTCATTGGGTGACGAGTTATATGAAAAGGGCAGGATATAGTTCGATCGATGCATCATTAAGGCATATTTCCCCCGGGACTTGTCCTCATCCAGCTCCCAGAGTTTTGATAGGTAGGATTCATTATCGGAATCTAATTCCCATGTTTCATCAGTTCCTGCAATTGTCGGCGCTGCTTTGTCAAACTTTTGGCGTGCGATCTTATCATAACATTCCAGCCGGTCCTTTTCATTTTCAAGTTGTGAACAGTCGATCGGGTTGCTCTGATCCTCTGCCCATAGATATTTCGCTGGGATGATGATGAGCAAAGAGACAAAAATCATGATTATTAGGCATTTCCCCTGTACAACACTGAACTTTTTCATAAGACACCCCTCTGAACACAATTCCTGCTGCTATGGATCATGTCGGTAAAAAGCTGACTCCTGACTTTCCGGAACCATACATAGAGATGACAGAATATTGACGTCAAGAGTCACCATAAAGAATGATTACAATTATTAACATAAGCCTTTGTAAAATACATGCAAATAATCCATTGCATTATAGAATCACCAATCCCTCTCCAGCACCGTTTTCGCGATTACTGTATAATACTTTTTTACGCTGTGGCAAAATTGGGTATGTAAATTGCTGAATGGTACGTACATCGGACATCTTTAGTCCTGGCATGTCTGGTTGACAATTACGGTACAGAATTATTCCACACCATCAGGAATAGGCAGAATGTATTTTTTCGTCTCATTTTTTCCAGAAGAAAAAGCTTGACTTTTATCAGTTCAGTCAGTAAAAAATAATACTTAGATAAAGGCAAACCGTCCGAAAGGGTGGGACGCAAAGCCACTGACCTAAGTCTGTAATGTATGAGGATACGGTCGCAGGGTTGCCTATTCCACGACAATATCTGTAAATCATACAGATATTAAGCGCACTCGTTATCATAGGGCCACCCACTTCTCATTATCCCTCAATCCAGTTACGCTATTACAGACAATTTTCACGTGGCCATAATGAATAATATCTTCACAAACACTAAGGAGGGAAAAATGAACAAGGCAGAACTAATTGAGAACGTAACGGAGATTACAAAAACAAGTAAGGCAGAATCCGGCAGAACGGTTGATGCGGTTTTCGATGCAATCACTGACGCCTTAAAGAAAAACGACAGAGTCGTCATCGCCGGATTCGGGACCTTTTCCGTATCAAGAAGAAGCGCCAGAAAGGGCAGAAATCCTCAAACCGGAGAAGAGATAAATATAGAGGCTAAAAACGTGCCAAAATTTACAGCCGGGAAGAAGTTAAAGGATGCAGTAAAATAAAAAGTGAGGGATTGTTTCCCCCTCAGGTCTTTTTTGGGTCGGACCGATCTATCTTATTGATATTCAGAAAATATTGTCTCACAATTACGTGTTTTCAGAGCTTAGAACATCATTTTCGGGATCAAAACAGACTGTCTACGATACGAGAAGTCCCTGTAAATGCATATGTTCCGCTTTCTTCAACCACGTGACGCCCGCATGATCGGTGCGGCGTCACCTTTTTTTAGAATACTCTATCTTTTGACAAAATCCACGTTCTGAAGCTCAATTCCAGCATTTTATACTGAATATATTACGTTATTACAATTAGTTAACTTGGTTTGATCCTATGTAAGTCTATAGTATGATGCCTTCCTATTTCCCGATGCCGTTTACATACTGTGAACGGTTTACAATCACTGATCTTAGCAAAAAAAAGAGGCCAGCCTCAAAAGCCAACCTCTCAACATTATTTGGTAGCGGGGGCCGGATTCGAACCGACGACCTCTGGGTTATGAGCCCAACGAGCTACCTGACTGCTCCACCCCGCGTCATATTTAGCCAGACAGAAAAGTTTTCTAACTTACGAAGCTCTAAATGTCAAGGAGTTTATATCAAAAGATGAGAACACCATGGAAATCGAGTCGATCGGTAGAAAGTCCTTCCATCCCTTCCGTAAGTAGATGTAAAAAGGAATATAATGATTATCACAATTGTGAAAGGATTTCTTGTGCCTGAGTAAGATACCCATCTGCTTCGCATTGTTCAAAGACCATTATTGCGTCCTCTATGCACTGACGAGCCCGATCGGTTCTTCCTTTCGCCCGGTGCAAGAGACAAAGATCAAGCTGGGCTCTCCCCAAAACTGCCTTGGCCCCGATCTCGGCAGCGATATTGATTGCATTGTTAAAATGGGCTTCGGCTTTTCCGGCGGCTACGGGAACACTTCGTATGAAAAAAGCAATATTTTTCGATAAAAATGATAATTTATTCCGACCGTCACCGAGAATGATCTTTAGATACAGATTTCCTAGAAGATACTCAAGTGTGGCATAGCGGTATTTACTGCCATTTTCGAGCCATATTTGTTTGGTATTTTCTGTCATTTTTACTCCTCTGCCCAGTTTTCCTCTGGCAATAAAAACGATACCTTGCAGCGCCTCGGCTGACGTGCCTATTGCTTCAAGACCGAAGTCGTCATTAAATTTTATTACTTCCTCAAATGTTGCTTCAGCTTCCTGCAGTCGGTTATCTGAAAGGTAGCTCATTCCAAGCAGAAACATGGACAGGCATGAGATCATCGGATCAAGGGAAATCCGAATAGCTTCGTGAAAGCATCCAGTAGCAGCGGAAAATTCGCCTGCTGTGAGATTTCCCAATCCCACAATATTGTGCCCCATTGCTGTCGATCGAATGTCCGATTTGTCTTTTCCGTAGTTCAGGAGAATTTCCCCGACTTCATCAGCCTTTTTCTTTTGTCCTCTGAAATAGTGTGCAAGCCCCAGCCCAAACATGCAAAATTGAAAAAACAGTTGATCCGACTCAAGAAGTTCGGACATTTCCTGCGCACTTTCCCCATAGATGATGGCTTCCTCTAAAAGTCCCAGATCGGAACAGGTTTGAGTCAGCCATGCACTTGCATATCCAATAACTTTGTGACTATTAATTTCTTCACCAATTGCAAGAGATTTCTTCAAATACTGATATGACTCATTGAGTTTTTCCCTCTGCCGCAAAGCCCAGCCCAACCAGCCATAAAACAGACCTGTTTGCTCCTTATCGTCCACTGTCTCTGCCAGACATTCATGATCCTTCAAGAGATCGATCAACCGGCCGTAATCTCCACGTTGGTTATAGACCATGGCCCATTTGTTGAGAAGGGCAATTATAAGTCTTTCTTGTTTATCTTTCGGTATCGATCCGTTTGAAAGGAGTTCAAAGGCTTCTTTGTAATACTGATGGGCTTCACCTAAGGAATATCGTCCAAAACTTTTTTCGCCAGACTTTATCAAATAATCCAAAGCCTTGAAGAGTGATTGCCCCTCTGTGAAATGAAATGCAAGGATTTCATAAAATTCTGACAGCCTGTCGGCAAACAGGTCCTCGATCACGAAGGCTATTCGCTCATGTATCGCACGACGTTTCTTACGGAGAAGGCTTTTGTAAATAACCTCCTGCGTTAATGCATGCTTAAAAATGTATTCTTCATCAGGCTTACGTGCCCGTAATCGTATTAATTCGAACGTTTCCAGACGACGGAGACTCTCGTCAAGGTGCTCTTCTAACTCAGTAATTCGTTTGAGAATATTGTAAATAAAAGCTCTTCCCATAACCGAGGCTTCCTGGAGTACTCTCTTTGACATATTATCAAGACGATCAAGTCGAGCAGAAATAACACCCTGAAGCGTTGATGGTATATCAACATGAGTGATCGGTCCAGTTACTGTCCAGAAGCCATCGTCCCGCCTGAGCATTTCAGATTCAATGAGAGAATTCACAACCTCTTCCAGATAAAAAGGATTCCCTTCTATCTTATCCTGAATAAACGTTTTTAATTCAGTGGGTATCGTCTCAGTCTTTAACAGGGACCCCACCATGGTCTCAGCATCTGACGGTGAAAAATCTTTGAGTTTCAATTCATGGTAAATTTTCCTTTCGTCACTGGGTTCATGTCTGGAAAAGAAAGAAAAGGGAGGCCTGTGAATGCACAGCAAGAGAACGGTTGGTCTGAAATAAGTCATAACATACTGAAGCAATTCCACCGATGATGGATCAACCCAATGAAGGTCTTCCAGACATATGACGGTTGGCCTCTTCCGTGCCAGGCCTGAAATGATCTCATGTACAGCCTTTTGCAGACAGGATTTCCATAACTCGGGACTTATCTCATTCATTCCTGAATATTGAACACTAAAAAGACTGCCGATATAGGGGAGCACATCTTCTCTGTTTCCCAGCAAATCCCTGATGCCCGATTCGATCTTATTCCTGACTGTATCGGCAGCATCCCCTTCTTCAATGTCGAAAACACGATTCAAAAAATCGATTAAAAGAAAGTAGGGCATATTCTGAGAATAGGCATAGGCATGCCCATCCAGCCACTGAATCTCGAAAAGGTTTATTGAATCCTTAAATTCTTCAACGAGCCTGCTCTTCCCTGTCCCTGCCTCTCCACTGATGGAAATGATCGATCCTGTTCCTTCTTTGAGTTGTGCAATCGCATCAAAAAGTTGGGTCATCTCCGCTTTCCTGCCAATCAGATCAGCCTTGAGACCCGAAAGACGATGGATTTTGACAGGTCGTTCTTTTATGGACAGCACTTTGCAAACGTCAACCGGTTCAGCCTTTCCTTTAACCCTGACAGGTTCAAATTTTTCAAAATGAAAATATCCTTCAGCCTGAGAAGAGGTGGCAGAACCGACCAGAATTTCACCGGATTTTGCCATGTCCGTGAGACGGGAAGCGAGATTAATGGTATCCCCTGTCATGCCGTGTTTTCCCTTTTCGGTATCCATTTCATCAGTGACAACGATACCCGTGTTGATACCGGTATGCATCGTTATGGGTTGCCCTATTTTTTCTTTCAGCTGAAGACCCATCGCTTCTACCAGATCGTGTATCTCTCTGGCGGCCATAATGGCTCTGAACGGATCATCTTCATGAACTTTCGGTACACCAAAAAGAACCATAACGGCATCACCGATAAACTTATCAATAAATCCTTCATATTTCGATACCACCCGTGCAACTTCCCCGAAAATGCGGTTTAATATGTCTTTGACTTCTTCGGGATCAAGCTTCTCAGACATGGCCGTATATCCCGACAGGTCGGAAAACATAACTGTCACATATTTCCGTTCACTTTCAATTGACCTCATCGTATGAGTCTTTGCAATGGCGGGATCAGACGGGAAAAATGCCGGCTGTTGATGGATGAAAGAATTAACGCCGCGGGCCGCTGTCAGATTGTAACCGCAATTTTTACAAACGTTACTGTCAGGGTGATTGGTATAACCGCATTCGAGGCAGACACGTTCCAGTCTACTTCCACACATGTTGCAGAATTGTGCCCCCTCAATATTGTCAAATTGACATTTCAGGCATTTTACCATAATGCACCCCAAGAAAGGGAGGAATCTGCGGCGTACCCCCCGGTTTCATGAGGACGAAGAGTCCCTCGATTATATGCCTCTACAATAAGCCAGTTGTAAATGTTTCTGTGAGGTGTGACCGGTTAATGTCGATAGATCCTTCTTTAAGCCCTGTACAATGAACTGATTTGCACAATAAGACACCCGACGATTGTTAACAAAGTGATAATGAATTCATACAGGCTAAAAGAGAAAAACAGCGGCAGCCATTACCGATGTGTATCCTTTGTTTTTCACTATGGCAGACTGAGTAATTTCAGTCGTTTTAACAATTTTGCCGCTAATCTTGAATATTTCCTCTTTTTCATTCCAGGCTGTATCAATATCAACGTCGATGCCCAGAGTCGAGGCGAGCATTGCAGCCGCCAGGTCTTCCGCATATTCACCTGCCTGCCTGCCAGTCTGGCCAAAGCTATGATGCTCGCTGATATAACCATACATGCTTTTATCAGCTGGAATGGCACAGCCAATCGAGGCGGCAATGAGTCTTCGAGGTTCGTTACTGAAACAACGACTCATAACACAGTATGTTATAGCTCCAGGTTTCAATTCCTTCATGCCCTGATTTCGCGAAATTATTTTACATCCCGGTGGAAAGATACTTGAAACCTGAACTAAATTACACTTTTCTATACCCGCATTTCTCAATGCAAGCTCGAAAGAATGAAGTTCTTCCTTATGGGAACCAACACCCTTGGTAAAAAACATTTTTTTCGGAACGAAATTTATCAATTTGCATCTCCTTATTGATCTTTGTTCTTTGAATCAATATATCCCATAACCCGGTAGGCAAGTTTGGCAGCTGTAAAGTCGGGAGCTACGATCCCCGGTATGGGAGTCAGCTCAACGATGTCGAATCCCCGTATCTTGCAGTTATTCGAAACCTCCTTGATAAGCCTGGTAATATCTTTCCAATAGAGCCCCCCGGGCTCAGGTGTTCCAACTGCCGGCATAATTGACGGATCGAACACATCAAGGTCTATGGTTATATAAACGTCTTCCGAGAGACACCCGCAGATCGTCTTTTCCCACTGTGGATCCTCAGAGAGAAAGTCGGGATAATATATCGGGAGCGTATTTTCTTCTATAAAAACTGCTTCTTCAGCACTCATGCTTCTGATTCCAACCTGAATCACATGACATAACTCAGATATCCTGCGGCCGACACAGGCATGACTGTATGGTGTACCCTGATATGAATCTCTCATGTCGGCATGAGCATCAAGATGGAGAACCGACAGGAGTGGATATGTTTCTTTCATGGCCTGAACGGGACCGAGGGATATACTGTGTTCCCCGCCGAGGATAACGGGTATCTTGCCGGCGGAGAGGATTTTGGCAATTTCACTCCTGACGGCAGCAATCATTTCCCGTGGTCCTCCGGCTCTCACTTCAAGGGGAAGGGCCGTGTGGATTCCTGTTAGAAATGTCTCTCTGCAAAGTTCTTCATCATACAGTTCCATTTGACATGAGGCATCAAGAATGGCCGATGGCCCATTTCTTGAGCCTGCTTGATAGGTTGAGGTAAGATCATAGGGAACCGGAACTACAACAAAGGTAGCACGTTCGAAGGATGAATACTCTGGATGAAGACCACCGAAATTCATTGCGCCAAACCTCGAAAAAGCTAGGAAGTGTAGCTATCATATCTCATGCTATCTGTCCATATTTTTTATACTATCGACGCATCAAATGAACAGAGTGTAAATTCCCCGCGGTGATAGAAAAGATAGGTATAATAGCTGATCCAATCACCCAGGACTGCAAATGTTTTTTTTCTTCCATTAATCATAGGCTGTTCAAAATGAACCTGATGGCAATGTCCGAGAATGACGGCATCAAATCCCTCATAAAATTTTTCTATGGAGAATGCCTTCATGATGTTAACAAGTCCTTCAGGAGGTCTGGCCAGATGGTTTTTGCTCATTTTGGAGCTTATACCGGAAACCTTCCAGAGAAACGACGACGGCAGGTATTTCTGGCTCATATAAAACACTCGACTGCGCAATAATCTCCGCAACAGTAGATAGGAAGTATTTGTCCGATCTATTGTATCACCATGCGACACAAACAGTTTCTTTCCATCCAGATCAACGACAGCATCGTCAGGAAACACCTGAATTCCCCGATTGGTAAAGAAGTCATCAAGGAAAAAATCGTGGTTTCCCTCAAAAAGGCGAATGTTCGTTCCCATATCCTTCAATTGCAGAAGTTTATCAATTATAATCTGAAATTCAGGATATATATTATCGTTCGAACAAAACCAGAAATCGAAGAAGTCCCCTACAATAAAAAGATCACTTATTTCACCTTTAATGGAATCAAGAAAACGGAGAAGCGTTTGATATTCGTGGCTGTTCTGGTTTTTCAAATGCGCGTCTGACAAAAATATTGCTTTCATTCCACAAAACATAATCCTTGCTGCTTATGATATTTATACATGTAATGCCGATAGTCGAATCTAAAGCTTGAGATCGGGTATTTCGCCCTTAAAGACAGAACGCTTATCGTACGTCCCGTGTGCAGCTTTATGTTGAAGCACGAAATCGCCGTACGGCCAAAGCACAATCAGAATGCTCGGACACTTACGGTAATGACTTTCGGACCAAAAATTCAGAATTCCGAAACATTGCGTCTATTTCTTCATCGGTCATGCCGGCCCCGGCCGCAATTTTGCGTGCCATGTGTTTATCAATAAGATCACCGGGAGCGTGACTGTCCGTATTAAGGACAAGATTCACATCGAATTTCCTGGCATACCGGAGAACATGTCCATTGGTTAAGCTGTGGCCCTTTCTTGCTGAGATCTCAAAACAGACGGAATTCTCCGAAGCAATTTGTGACACTTCCGCTGACACCAATCCCGGATGGGCAAGGATGTCGATAGGAGACTGTACGGCGGCAAGATTTGTTCCCGGAATAACGGGCTCAACGATTGTTTCTCCATGAACAACAATAAGTGCGGCACCCATTTTTCGTGCTTCTGTTGAGATATCAAAGATATGATCGGGATGGACGTGTGTCAGTTCAACGCCGGGAATCGCTCTCATAGAAAAAGCAGATGATATCATTTTACACACCCTCACAATCCTCGGGATAATAAAATCCACATTTGAATGATCGGCATGATCCGTTATCGCAATGGCACGATATCCCAGTACCTGAGCCCTCCGTGCCAGTTCCGTCGGTATCAACTCACCATCACTGAATATTGAATGGGTATGGAGATCAATCATAAATCACTTCCTTCATTAACATCTGGTAATTTGTGACCATTATCAAATTTGACAGTCATGGTCAATCACAAAGAAAATTAACAGCCAAATTTGTATAATTGTACATTATTCTCCCGGAGATTGCGCCATTGCATTATTTACACAGGTATTATATGTTGCAGGTGCACTTGAAATTCGTCAGTGGGAATAACCAGAAAATGCTTACGATCATCAATAAATATATCTTTAGAGAAATTCTTTTCCCTTTCTTCATGTGCCTTTTTATTTTTACCTTTGTCCTTTTGATGGGAAAGATTCTTCAGCTCATGGATCTTATGATAAACAAAGGTGTCAGCATTATCGACATTACAAAACTCATTCTCTATTTACTTCCAACATTTTTACTGATCACCATACCCATATCACTCCTTATATCAATATTGATAGCTCTCGGGAGATTATCA
>Ga0272442_10010852_pt1 | contig 11174 bp, 9 predicted proteins | sample SSMForm2O_FD_200262 | JGI IMG/M metagenome (GOLD analysis project Ga0272442, IMG submission 200262) | Marine sediment archaeal communities from Little Sippewissett salt marsh, Falmouth, MA, United States - SSM-Form-2O | ecosystem: Environmental > Aquatic > Marine > Wetlands > Sediment ...
ATCGACCGAACGCTCTCGACGAGCTTCTCGTCGCCCGGATTGCTCTCCAGCCGCGCCTTGAGGACGGCGAGCGCTCGGGACGGCGGCAGCTCCTCCCCGTCTTCCAGCCTCTGTCTCTCGGACTCGGTGAGCGGCGTGTCCTGTACGACGAGGTCCCCGCTGCTCATCCGGATGTGGTTAATCACGAGGGCGCCGAGGACGATCAGGCAGAACGCGCCGGCCCCGGTCGCCGTCCCCACCGCGGCCCGGTAGGATGCCGGTCCGTAGCGCCGAAGCTTCTGTTCCGGAAGATCGTCTTTGCTCACGGGGTCTCGGTTTCCTTGGGTGGGGTCTCGCCGCGCAGGGTCCTCAGCCGCAGGTGCTCCCTGGGGCAGTGGGCGAAGCACCGCCCGCACGCGAGGCACTGGCCCGGCTCGGCCTCGTAGTCGGTCCGCGTCCGCCGCACGGACAGGGCGAGGAGCTTGGCCCCGATGACCAGCCCCACCCAGGCGCCGAGCAGCGTGCCGCCGAGCCGGAACTGTCCTTGGATGGCCTTTGCTTTTGCATACAGTTGGGCCGCCGGTCGCTTGGTTTTCGAGTAGGCCTCGGCGCGGAACGCCTCCTGCTCAGTCATCCGGATCCGCTCGGCCCGGGCCGCCTGGACCGCCTCGGCGTGGCGGACCGTCGGGTGCCCGGTCGAGAGGGGGCCGCTGGAGTGATAACCCAGCCACGCCCCCGCTCCGATGATGAGGGGGAACGCTCCGAGGAGCAGGGCCAGCCGGACCTTACCCGTCGAGCGCGGCACGGCACCGGATTCGGTCGGCTTTGTGATCGCGTTGAAGGGGCACGCATCCTCGCACAGGCGGCACTGGATACACTCGTCCGGCGTGATGGTGGCGTGTTGTTCCGAGACCTTCGCCCCCAGCCGGAGCAGCACGCCGAACGGGCACAGATAGCGGCAGTACGGGCGACCGACGAACATCGCGATGACCAGGAACGACCCGCCGAGAACGAACATCTGTGAGTTGCCGCTCAGACGGAAAAGAGCGACGAACGGGTCGTACAGGCAGATGATGTAGCCCGCGCCCGTGGCGGCGAACAGGACCGCCAGGCCCAGGTACACGTACGCCAGCAGGCCCAGGCCGTGTTCGAGCCACATCGGGACCTTCACCGGCCGGAGGAGGACGATGTCTTGCACCGCGCCGAGCGGACATACCGCGGCGCAGAACACCCGCCCGAACACCAGCGCGAACGCGAGCGGCAGCAGGAAGAACGCCAGCACGGTCAGCGGCAGCGCCCAGGTCCCCTGGAACAGGGCGGCGGCTACGTGCTGAATGGCCCCGATGGGGCAGACGCACCCGCCCCGAATGAATCCGAAGTAGATCAGGCAGAGGATCATCAGCACGAAGATGCGCGGGCGCGAGCGCTTCTTCAGCGCCAGGTAAGCGGCGGCCGAGAGGGCCACGACGAGCAGGACGACGTCGACGTACTCCAGGAGGGCGGCGCGCGGCGCCGAGTGCTCCGTTACCGGCACGTTGTAGTCGGCGGGGAGCTGGGGCCTCGTGACGCGGATCGGCGGGGCCTCGATCGCCTCCGGCCCCGGGGCCCGCGGCAGGAAGGAGCCGACCCAGGCGCCCAACGCAATGCCCGCCAGGATGAGGATGATGCTCAGCAGGTTGCCTTGGGTCAACGTCCCGGTCCTTTCGGCCTCAGGAGGTAGGGCTGGTCGGCGGGCACGCGGACAAATGCCTGGGACGGACAGGCCTCGGCGATGGCGCATTGCGAGCAGTTCAGGCAGCGGTCGTGCCGGACCTGGAGATAGAAGGCGCTGTTCCCCCACTTGTTGCATCCCTTGACGCATCGCCCGCAGCCGACACACGCCTCTTCGTCGATGGTGTATTCATAGTCGGGGCCCGACACGTGCCGGCGGGTGATCGCTCCGGTCGGGCACCGCTGGTCTTCGGCGGCGGTGGTGGGGTTGGGCTTGTCGGCGAAGAACCCGAAGCAGGTCTCGCAGTATCCGCATATCCCGGTTGAGTGCACACATTTCACCGCCGAGGGACTGAGCACGCAGAACGTCGAGCAGTTCTCGCACTGGATGCACTTGTCCGGGTCGATTTGCCAGACGGTCTGCCCGGCCGTGCTGCGGACGCCCTCCGAGCCCAAGCCCATACCGAGGCCGGCGCCCAGGGCGGCAATGGCTGCACCGCGGGCCCCGGCCTTCAGCAGGTCGCGGCGGGTCAGTTTCTGTTCTTCCTCAGTCATTCGGTTCCTCTGAAGTCTCCTCCCGCCACGGGCACCGGTTGGACACGGGGCAGGTCGAGCAGCGATGGTCTCGGGTGCACCGATCATCGGCGGCGGACGGGCGGCGGGTCCACGCAAACGCTCCGCCCACGGCGAGCGCGCCCAGCGCGGCGTAACGGACGACGCTTCGCAGGAACTCGCGCCGGTCGGGCCGCTCTTCACGGAGAGCGTCGGCCGCGCCGTCGGATGTCTTGCCGGCGGTCATGTGCCCTCCTTCCGCTCGAAGATGCGGACCTGCCCGGCGACCGGGTCCAGCACGTAGATGCGGCCCTCACTGTCCGTTGCCACGTCGCTGGGCGAGCCCTTGGTGTCCCGGGCCGACTGCGGATCGGGCGGTGGAAAGGACTCCGGCCCGGCGACCACGGCGTCCAGGTCGCCCGACTTGGTGTAGACTTTCACCCGCGGGTTCCCTTTCTCACTGGTGACGACACGGCCGTCGGGCAGCAGGGCGAGGTGCGCTGGATTGCAGCAGGGCTGGAACCCGTCGATGGCCGTGGACCCTTTGCCCCATGCATCCATGTAGCTGCCGTCCGGGAGGTACGTCTCCACGCGCATGAACCCCGGATTGGTGACGTACAGCAACCCATCGGCGCCCGTCCAGGCGATGTCGAGGAACGGGGTGGGGGCGCGGAGCCCCTCGGCGCCGGCGGCCGGATCCTTTTCCCCGATGACGTTCTGCCGCTCACCAGCCAGGTCGTATCGCACCACGACGAGGTTGCCGTGGTCGGCGACGAAGACGCTGTCCGTTCCGACCGCCACCGCGGTCACGAACGCGTCCGGGCCGAGGCCCGCCCACTGAGCCTTCCGCCGGCGGTCCGGGCCGTAGACCTCGACGTGATCCTTCATGCCGAGATATAACGTCCCATCGTCGGCCACGGCCAGGCAGCGGACCCTGGACGGCGTTCCGATTTCCGCCCGTTGTTCGCCGGCGCGGTTGAAGACGCGGACGACGTTGTCTCCGGCCACGTAGATGAGTTCGTCGGGTCGAGGGCCGACGGCGATGGCACGGACCTTCTCGAGCCCCGTGACGAACTGGCCGGCCTCACGGTACTTGAGCAGCGCCGGGTCCGTCTTGTCGGGCCGTTTCTCCCGGAGCGGAGGCCCGGTGACGTTGAGCCGGACCGTGGTGTAGATGGTCACGGCGGCGGCGGCGGCCACGACCAGTCCGATGACGACGGAACTCGTTTTTGGTGACGGCATGGCTAGCTCCTCTTGGCGCGGGACGGCTCGCGCCCCATTGGTTTGTGGCTGGTCGGCCGCGACCTGCGTGGCCGGTGCGGTGACGTCTAGGCAGGTCAGAGTGGTCAGGTCTCGGACCAGCAGCCAGCGGTCGGCGGCGGCCATCGGGCCCCATGCCTGCTTGTCTTTGCCCGGCAGGACTTTCGCCCGGGCCAGTTCTTCGTACCCGGCCGGGGTCGGATTGACCAGGGTAAGGACGCCCGTCCCGTCGAGGACGTAGAGCAGGCCGTCGGCGATGAGGTACGGACCCCGCTTGAACCGGCGGACCCGGCCGCTGCTCCACTCCCGCCGGCCGGAGAGGTTCAGGCACACCAACTCGCCGTCCACCCCGATGCCATAGATGTGGCCCTTGTAGAGGATGGGCGTGTGCTGTTCGGCCCCGAACACCTTCTGGCCCCGTTTGAACACGATGTGGGGGACGATTCTCCCGCCGCTCTCCCTCAATTGGAGCATCATGCAGCCGGCGCCGTAGCCGCCGCTGAGGAAAAGGCGCCCGCCGCCGACGATGACGGGGGAGGGCACCGTGGCCAGCGGGACGGTCCACTTGTCGGTCTCCCACAGCACCTTGCCCTCGGTGGACACGGCGACCACGCCGCCACTGGCGCAGTACACGTACATCCGGCGGCCGGAAAACTCCATGGGAATGACGGACGAGTGCGTCATCTTCCAACCCTTGGGGTTGGGTACCTTCCAGACGATGTCGCCCGTCTCGCAGTCGACGGCCATCATCAGGATGTCGCCCCCGACGGCGATGATCGCCCGCCCGCGGTCGATCAGGGGGCACTGCCCGGTGTACCAGGAGGGCACCTTCGTATGGAACTCCCGGTGCAGGTCGAAGGACCACTTGAACCGGCCCGTTCTTGCGTTGGCGCAGATGACGTGACAAAGCGGTCCCATCGCGACCACGTACTTTTCCGTCACCGCGGGGACGGTGCGGGACATCCCGTACTTGCGCTTCACGTCGACCGGGTAGGAGAAACGCCAGACCTCCTCTCCCGTCTCGAGCGAAAAGCAGCGGAGCGTGTCGAGGCTCTTCCGCTCGTCGTAATCCATCAGGTAGACGCGCCCGTCGACGACGGCCGCCCCGGCGTGTCCTTCGCCCACCTGGATCGACCACGCCCTTCGCGGGCCGTTCGGACCCCAGCTTCGGGCCAGCGGGACGCCCTCGCGGTTGATCCCGTCGAAGTTCTCGCCCCGGAACCGGGGCCACGACCCGGGCAGGCTCTTGGGGACCACACCGGTCGTGGTCCACTCGCCGATTTCATCGATGGGCCCGTAGTATTCCGCTTCGGGCTCCGTGGCCTGCGGCAGGCGCTTCCGGATCTCTCGCGCCGCGTGGCCGCCGAACCAGACGGTCAGGGCAAGAATACCCGCCGCCACGACCACGCCCGGTATGACTCGGTCCACTCTCAAGTCTGCGGTCCTTTTCCCACCTACTCAAGCGGCATTATAGCACACACCGGTTGCCCGGAACCAGAAAAACAGACGCAACGCCGGCCGGAACAACGGCGGCAGGGGAGTTGCGGGAATCAGGTGCGGTAGGATCCCTCATCGCGCCAGACCCGGTGGATCAGTTCGTAGCGCTCGAGGGGCATGCCGGTGTAAACACAGTTGCTGGTCGAGAATATGTAACCGCCGCCGGGCATGGCGCTGCGCAGGGCATAGCGGGCGGACTCGACGCATTCCTCGTCGGTCCCGGTCTGAAGCAGGCCGCAGTTGACGTTGCCGATGAGGCAGAGCTCGTGGCCGTGTCGCCGCTTGACCTTGGCGATGTCCACCCCGGCCTGTGGGTCGAGCGAGTGGAGGGCATGCGGCCGGCACTGCACCAGTTGATCGAGGACGGGCATGATGTTCCCGTCGGTGTGCTTGATCACATAATAGCCCTGATCTCGGTAGCCCTGGGTCAGCTTGGCGAGATAGGGGGTGATGAACTCGCTGAACTGGCCGGGGCTGAGGAATGGGCCGTCGTTGAAACAGTAGTCGGCGCAGAGGGCGAAACCGTCCCACAGCCCGAGGCCCGTCTCGGCCTCGGACCGGGCGAGGGCGCGATCGACCTTGCCGGTGGCTTCCTGGTGCACGCCGGCGGGGTCGTCGGCGAGTCGGCAGGCGAACTCGACCATGCGGTCGCCGCCGGGCACGCTGTAGGTGGCGTCGCCGTGGCGCATCAGGAAGAACTCGTCGCCGGTACGGTCGCGGATGGCGGACGCAATCAGGGCTTCAGCATCCGGCACGCCCTGGAAGCCATGCACGAAGATGGCGCCGTGCCCGTAGCGGCGGGCCGTATCGATGAAGACCTGGGCGGCGTCGGTGGCGTGAAGGTCACGCTCGCGGCGGCTCATCTGATCCCACTGGCCGAAGCGTCGATGGCCGGGAAAGACCCTGCCGAACGCTTCCATCGTCAGGAAGAACACCAGCTCGAACGTGGGGACGTGCTCGCCGGGCGGGCCGAGCTCGAGGGCGCGGGTGAACTGCTCGCGCGGCGTCATCGTGTTTTCTCCCAGTGCGCGGGCCGGGAGCACAAGATATCTGTCGCGGCCCAAGATGCAATGGTTTTTCGGGTCGGCTGGAGTATAATGTCTGGCGCAGGCAGGAGGGACGGGAGTCGGATGGAGCTCAAGAAGCCACTCGGGGCGCTGGACGTGTTCTGCATCGCCGCAGGCTCGATGATCAGTTCCGGTCTCTTCGTGCTGCCGGGCCTGATTTTCGTGCTGGCCGGGCCGGCGGCACTCCTGGCCTACCTGCTGGCTGGCCTGCTGATGATTCCGAGTCTGCTGGCACAGGCCGAACTGGCGACAGCAATGCCGAGGGCCGGCGGGACGTATTTCTTCATCGAGCGGAGTCTCGGCCCGATCGGCGGCACCCTGGCCGGCCTCGCGAACTGGTTCTCGATCAGCTTCAAGAGCGCGTTTGCGCTGGTCGGCATGGGCGCGTTCGCCGTGCTCGTATTCGAGCATATCAGTCCGCTGCAGGTTAAGGTCGTTGCTGTGAGTTGCTGCATGTTTTTCACCGTGCTCAACCTGGTGAGCGTCAAGGCGGCCGGGCGGGTGCAGATCTGGCTGGTCATGGTGCTGCTGGCGATCACGGGCGCCTACGTGGTGCTGGGGGCCGCGAGGATCGAGGTCCACGCGTACGACCGCTTCATGGAGAAGGGCTGGACCGCGCTGCTGGCCGCGACGGGGATGGTGTTCATCTCGTTCGGCGGTCTGACGAAGGTGGCCAGCGTGAGCGAGGAAGTCAAGCGGCCGGGGCGCAACATCCCGCTCGGAATGATCGCCGCGTTCGTCGTTGTCAGCATCCTCTACGTTCTGGTCGTCGCCGTGACCGTCGGCCTGGGCGTGATGAGTACCGACCCGGAAAGTCCGTCCCTGACGCCGATCTCAGACGGAGCGGGTGCATTCTTTGGCACGCCCGGCGTGATCATTCTCTCCATCGCCGCTCTTTTTGCGTTCATCACGACGGCGAACGCCGGCATCCTTTCGGCCTCACGGGCGCCGATGGCGATGAGTCGCGACCAACTCGTTCCCCAGTTCTTCGCAAGAGTGAACGGGCGGTTCCAGACGCCGCATTATGCGATCCTGTTCACGTTCGCCTTTATGGCCGCCGTGATCCTGTTCATGGATTTGGAGGAACTGGTCAAGACGGCCTCGACGCTGATGCTGCTCCTGTTCGTTTTCGTTAACGTGTCGCTGATCATCATGCGGGCGAGCAGGATTCACAGCTATCGCCCGAAGTTCCGCTGCCCCGGGTATCCATGGATGCAGGTCGCCGCCATCGTTGTGTACGGATTCCTGATCGCCGAGATGGGCCGGCTGCCGCTGACCATCTGCGGGATGTTCCTGCTGGTCGGGCTGGCCTGGTACGTGGCCTACGTTCGCGCCAAGGTCAAGCGGCGTTCCGCGCTCGTGCGCGTCGTCGAGCGGATCGTCGACCGCAAGCTGGGCACGGGCGCCCTGGAGAGCGAGTTGAAAAACATCCTCGTCGAGCGCGACAACATCGTCGAGGACCGGTTTGACCACCTGATCAAGGAGTGCACCATCCTGGATATCGAAGGTCCTACCGGCTACGAGGAGTTCTTCCAGCAGGTCGCCTATCAGACGTCCGAGCACCTGCACACCAGTGCGGACAGCCTCTATTCGCAATTGGTTGAGCGAGAGAAAGAGTCGACCACCGCTATCGCGCCGGGACTGGCCATTCCGCACGTGATCATTCAAGGCGAGAAGAAGTTCGACATCCTGCTGGCGCGGTGTAAGCGGGGAATCAAGTTCCAGGAGTCCGGCCCGCCGGTCCACGTCGTCTTTGTGCTTCTCGGCACGCGCGACGAACGGTCCTTCCACCTCAAGTCGTTGATGTGGATCGCCCAGATCGCCAACGACCCGGACTTCCGGGAGCGGTGGACGAACGCGCGGGACCAGGAGGAACTGCGCAACATCATCCTGCTGGCGGCCCGCGAGCGGGATGGGCAGGGCTGATCCGGCGGGCCGATCGCTGCGTCGAATGACAGGCGGCCGCGATGCGACGAACCCTTCGGGAAATGGCCGCCGAGTTCCGGCGGCACTGGCCCAACTATGTCTGGCAGAGCGTGCTGGCCACGCTGGTGCTGCTGCTGGCGCTCGTGGCGCTCCGCATGGAGCATGGGGTGATCGTCGCGTCGCTGGGGGCGACGGCGTTCATCGTCTTCGCCATGCCGGACAGCCTGACGGCGAAACCCCGCAACGTCGTTGGCGGGCACGTGGGCGGCTTGCTGTGCGGGGGGCTGTGCTCGCTCGCCGCCGGCGGACTGGCACCGGGATGGGCGCTGGTCGCCTACGCCGCGGCGGTCGGCCTCTCGATCTTTGTGATGGTGGTCACCGACACCGAGCATCCGCCCGCGTCGGGCACGGCGTTGGGCATTGCGACGGTCCAGTCCTGGCGGGCGTTCGCGCCGGCGGCCCTGGCCGTGGTGACCGGCGCCGTCCTGCTCGCCCTGGCCCATCACCTCCTCAAGCCGTACCTCCGCGACCTGACGTAGGAGGGGAGGATCGTTCCGACGGTCGAGGTGTTGCGCCTCAGAGGCCGGTGGCCAGGCCCACCGCGAGCCGGCACCCGGCGAGGAACTGGTCGAGCATCAGCTTCTCGTCCGCCGTGTGGGCGCCGAGGGAGCCCGCCCCGACCGTCACCGCCTGGATCCCGTGCTCGGCCAGCCAGTTCGCGTCGAGGCCACCGTTGCTGTACTCCAGCTCGGGCTTCATGTCCAGCCGGTGGAGGACGCGGATGACCTCGTTGACGCTGGCGCTTTTCTTGGGCAGCTTGAAGGCCTCGTACTTCTTGGTGCACACGAACTTAACCGAGCCGCACTTGCCCTCGGACGAGACGAGGTTCTGGGCGGCGCGCTCGAACGCCTTTCGGTACGCGTCGGCGATCCGATTCCGCAGCGAGACGCTGAAGCTCCGGCACTCTCCGCTGACGTGCAGCCGGTCCATCACCACGTTGGTCGCCTCGCCCCCGCAGACGGTCCCGATGTTGGACGTGCCCCGCACGCCGTGCTTGTTGACCAGCCCGAACCAGCCGTGTCTCCGGAGATCGGTCATCGCCACCGCGGCGATCATGGCCGCCGACACCCCGCGTTCCGGCTGGCCCCCGGCGTGGGCGGCGACCCCGGTGACGTCGATGCTGAGATAGTGGCCGCCGGTGGCGCCGATCTCGACGCACTCCGGCGGCCCGCCGTCGTAATTGAAGGCCAGGTGTGGCGAGCCGAGCAGGCGCTTGCTGACGAACCGCGCCCCGACCAGCCCGATCTCTTCCTGTACGGTGAACAGGAAGGTGAGCGGCGGATGGGAAAGCCCTTGCCCGAGGATCTCGGTCAGGGCGACCACCAGCGCGCCCACGCCGCTCCGGTTGTCCGCGCCTACCCCCGTGCCTTTGCGCGCCGAGGTGATGAACTTGGCCCGTCGGACCGGCTTCGCGTGCCGGCAGATGGGAACGGTATCCATGTGCGCCAGGAGCATTCGGCGCGGCGCCGCGATCGTGCCCGGCAGCTTGACGATCAGGTTGCCGCAGTTCCCGCCGTAGGGGCTCCGCTGGTGGGCCCGGTCAAAGACCATCGCACCTTTCGGCACGCCGGCGCGTCGCAGGATGGCGACGATCTTCCGGGCAATGGCGCGCTCTTCGCAGGACACGCCGGGCACCCGGAGCAGCTCCATTACCGTCCGGATCGCCCGGGACTCGTTGACGGTTACCGGGCCATGGCTCTTCTTCCTCTGGGGGTCTTTGCTCACGCGGTGTCTCCTCCGTTGTGTCTTCGTCGTTCTCTGACCACGAACGCCTCGTAGTCCGCGGGGGTGTCGATTCCCAGCGCCTCGTAGTCGGTCTCCGCGACTTGGATGACGTACCCGTTCTCGATGGCGCGCAACTGCTCGAGTTTCTCCAGGATCTCGAGCGGGGTCTGCGGCATGTGGGCGTATTGAAGCAGGAACTCTCTTCGGTAGGCGTACAGGCCCACGTGCAAGAGATACTCGGTCGGGGCCTCGCGGTCGCGGGGATAGGGCACCGGGGCGCGGGAGAAGTACAACGCCCGGCCGTCGGGGGCGACGACGACCTTGACGGCGTTCGGATCGGCGGCCCGTTCCGGATCGCTGCTGCGGCAGGCCAGGGTGGACATCACCGCCTCCGGCGAGCGGGCCAGGGCGTCGACCGCAGTGTCGATGGCGCCGGGCTCGATCTCCGCCTCGTCGCCCTGGATGTTGACCACGATGTCGCAGTCCAGCTCGGCGGCGACCTCGGCGATGCGGTCGGTCCCGGTCTGATGGGTGGCGGCGGTCATCCGGACCTCGGCGCCGAACTCGCGGGCGCCGCGGAAGATCCCCTCGTCGTCGGTGGCGATGATCACCCGGTCGAGCGAAGCCGCCGCGGCGGCGCGTTCCCAGACGTGCTGGATGAGATACTTCCCCGTATCTCTAAGGAGCGGCTTTCCCGGGAGTCGCGTCGAGTGGTAGCGGGCTGGTATGATTCCCGTTGCTGTCATCGGCCTTGGGTGTCGCGTCTCCTGTGACCGTGCGTTCGGTGAGCGTGGCGGATATTGTACCCCACTTGGTCTTGACGTCAAGTCGCAGCAGAAAGCGGTCCGCGCGGTCCAGCCAGGCGCGGAACCGCGCCCCTTGCATCTCTTCCTTGCCGAGGTCGCTTCGGGTCTCGAGGACCAGGGCCCGGCGCCGCTCGCCCGAGGGCAGGCTGTAGTCCTCCTCGCGGAGGACGCGGACCTCGATGGGCACGTCCCGCTTCTTCTCGGCGGTCATGGCGGTGAGCGTCTTGCCCACGTCGAGCGGCGCGTGCCGCAGGAAATAAAGGAGCGACAGGTAGTGGTGGGCGTCGGGCGGGATGTTGCGCGAGCGCCGGAACTCCGGGCCCGTGTCGTCCTTCGCCTTGTAGTAATGGAGCTGGTGTCCGGCCTGGTCGTAGACGAGCTTGCGGTGTTTGATCCGACTGCTGATCGCCAGGCCGGACGCCACCTTGTGCTCGAACTCGATGGGCAGAAGCGTGGCGGCGTCGAGCAGGACGATCGCCTGGCCTCTCAGCACGTACAGCGCGGAGATGCGGTCGTTGGTCCGGATGGTGCAGACCACACGGTATGCGGGGCGGCCGTCCTCGTGCTTCGTCAGGGGGCCCGTGGCCAGGGT
>Ga0272442_10010853_pt1 | contig 11174 bp, 7 predicted proteins | sample SSMForm2O_FD_200262 | JGI IMG/M metagenome (GOLD analysis project Ga0272442, IMG submission 200262) | Marine sediment archaeal communities from Little Sippewissett salt marsh, Falmouth, MA, United States - SSM-Form-2O | ecosystem: Environmental > Aquatic > Marine > Wetlands > Sediment ...
GGAACGATGGGGCTGGTCCTGGCTACAGAAGAATTGTCAAAAGCATGCGGCGGCATTTCACTGGGTTTCGCTGCAACAGCTCTGGGAACCATGCCTATTCTGCTTTCAGGCAGCAAGGAGCAGAAAAAAAAATACCTGCCGGAACTTGCGGCAGGAAAGAAACTGGCTGCATTCGGCCTGACTGAACCCGACGCCGGTTCTGATGCAAGCAATATGAAGACAACAGCAGTAAGGGACGGTGATCATTATATTCTTAACGGTGTAAAACATTTTATCACTAACGGCGGTGTGGCAAAGATATACACGGTTATTGCCTCGACGAATCCGGCAAAAGGCAGCAGAGGGGCATCGGCATTTATCGTTGAAGACGGCATGGACGGCTTTTCCTACGGTAAAAAAGAGGATAAAATGGGTATCCGTGCGTCAACCACAACAGAACTTATATTCGAAGACTGCCGTGTCCCCGCAGAAAATATGATTGGACGGGAAGGAATGGGTTTTCCCGTTGCAATGAAAGTACTGGACCGTTCAAGGCCGGGAGTCGCAGCACAGGCGCTGGGTATTGCCCAGGGTGCTTTTGATTACGCGCGGACATACGCACGTCAGAGGAAACAGTTCGGCCATCCTATTTCCAGCCTGCAGGCTATTCAGTTCAAGCTTGCGGACATGGCTACAAAGATTGAAGCTGCCAGGGCTCTTGTGTACCAGACAGCGCGTATGATCGACAGCGGGGCAAAGAAGATCGCCAAAGAATCGGCTATGTGCAAGCTGTTCGCATCGGATGTTGCCATGGAAGTGACAACAGAAGCTGTCCAGATATACGGCGGATACGGCTACATGAAAGAGTACCCTGTTGAGAAATATATGCGTGATGCAAAGATTACACAGATATATGAAGGAACCAATGAGATACAGCGGGGAGTTATCGGCCATGCTGTGATCAAGGAAGCGGCAAAATTTGTATAAAACAATTGAAACAAGATAAAAAATTATATGAATGTGCTTGCTTTTAAGATTGTTTTTTCATTAGATTGTAGTAGATATTTAATTAACTATTAACGGGCGTGGAGGTGTATGATGAGTGACAAGATTCATGAATTACTAGGAAAAGATGCAGAAAGTCTGCTTACCTATAAGGCAAAAGTGGATAAAGAAGTACTGCATCTTCCAGGCCCTGATTTTGTTGACAGAGTTGTTTCACATTCTGACCGCAGTTCAGTAGTAATGCGGAACATGGCGTCAATTTTTAATCACGGCCGTCTTGCCGGAACAGGATATGTGTCGGTCCTGCCGGTTGATCAGGGAATTGAGCACAGCGCCGGAGCTTCATTTGCACCGAATCCTCTCTATTTTGATCCGGAAAATATTGTCAGACTGGCAATTGAAGGAGGATGCAACGCTGTTGCGTCAACTCTCGGTGTACTGGGATCCATATCGCGGAAGTATGCACACAAGATCCCTTTCATTGTGAAAATCAACCACAATGAACTGCTTACCTATCCCAACACATTCGATCAGATCATGTTCTCCAGTGTAAAGCAGGCATTTGACCTGGGTGCTGTAGCTGTCGGCGCAACAATTTACTACGGAGCCGAGGTCAGCAACCGCCAGATCCAGGAAGTCTCTGAAGCTTTTGAATATGCCCATGAGCTGGGTATGGTGACTTTTTTGTGGACCTACCTGAGAAACTCGGCCTTTAAGAAAGATGGAACTGATTATCATACATCTGCTGACCTGACCGGGCAGGCAAACCACCTTGGTGTTACAATTGAAGCTGATATCATCAAGCAGAAACAGGCCACAAACAACGGCGGATATAACGCGCTTCAATTCGGCAAGACACATGAAAAGGTGTATACAGACCTGACTACTGATAACCCCATTGACCTTACCAGGTATCAGGTACTTAACTGCTACAACGGCAGGGCAGGCCTCATTAATTCAGGCGGCGCCTCGTCAGGAAAAGGTGATCTTGCACAGGCTGTGCGCACCGCTGTTATTAACAAACGGGCAGGAGGCACTGGACTGATATCAGGAAGGAAAGCATTCCAGAAACCCATGAATGTTGGCGTGGAACTTCTTAATGCTATTCAGGATGTATATCTTGACAAAAATGTGACTATAGCATAAGTCTCTGTAAAAGGCCCTGTACCTTATGGCACAGGGCCTTTTTTCTATTGTCAAAAATAAGTTTTTACTTATTGTTTCTGGTGGGAATTACCTCTTAATATTTCGACTCAAGGGCCGATGGATTTTTCTGCATTCCGGCCCTGCTCAATGGGAAGCTATTTACATACCCTCGCTTTTATTACTGCTATGACCGCATATTTACCATCAGCGTTTCCTGTCGCACCGAGGATTACAGTATCACCATCTTTTATATTCATACTTGTGGAGAAACTGAATATATCCTCATCATCGGAAATCCGGAGATTTTCGGCATGAATGATTCCGCCAGAATAACCAAGTTTGGTGTGAACGTAAAATTTTGTTTTGATGGTGCTGCTGCGGAAGACAGCGTTTGAAGAAAACTGAACAACTGCGTCTTCTCTTCCCCGGGCTTCAGCTCTGCCGGACACAGAATATGAAGTAAATTTAAATAGCTTTTCAAGTTTTGAAACATAGGTTTTGATGTCTTCGGGATAGGCTGCCTTTTCAGAACCATTTTTAAACGCTTCGATGAGCACCACTTGGAGCCATATCTGTTTAAAAGGCACATCAAATTCAGAGATAATGCCCTCTGCTTTGTCAAGTTCATCTGAAGTGCCGTAGGCCGTAATAAGCCCGAGTTTCTCAGAAATGGTGGGGAGATTGACATAGGGCCGCAGAAGTACTGCGATTTGTGACGGGCTTCGGTGCCGTATCTTGTAATTCCGGTATTCTTTTTTCAATTTTGACGGGTCAGTCCGTTTCTTCAACGCAATATATACGGGAGTCTCATTTTTGTCAGTTATAATTTCATCAGACTCGGGCATATACCCGTCAGCATAGGCACGCATGACAAATACAGTGCCTGCAGGGATATTTCTTCGTGTACACACAAAAGCTCCCTCTTTATCCGAGCGGGTCCCGAATGTTGTACCTGCCTGTTTTTCGGAGGAAGTGAAAATTATTTTTGCCCCCTGTATGGGTTTACCGGTTTCATAATCTGAAACTTTCCCTTTTAAGGTGTAGATGCTGGTTTGAGCGTAACAGTGTACAGAACAGCAGGCCAGCAGTACAATGACTGTAATGCTGCGCATCCATGAAATTTTTTTGGTTATCATACTATCCTCCATTGTGTAAAATGATTATTTTACAAACCATACAATTGTGACAGAAGGGTCATCAGTGGCGAATGTCATGACTGTCACGTCAGGGTCCTCAATACTTGCAATGACAGGTACGGCCCGGCCTGATTTTATATTCTGAGAATCGGTTGCATGCTGCAGAAGGCTGAAAATCACGACAGCAAGACCGGTGAAAACAGCGAGGCATGCGGCCAGCTTTTTCCTGGTCTCTGCCCTGAATCGCTTCCTTTTTACCGAGTACCCCGGGGCTTCCCGCGGCAGCCGGTACACCAGGTCCTGCCACAGATCGCTATCAGAAACTGTATAAGTTTCCTTCTGCAGTTCATGCACTGCCCAATCCCTGGTACGCTGTATGGCCTCATATTCTTTCCGGCATGATTTACAACGGGCAAGGTGTATTGTGATGACCCGTGCATATACGAAGTTCAGGTCATTTCCTGCATAGAGAGGCAGGTTTTTTCTGATAAAGCTGCATTTCATGAAACTATCCCTTCCAAAAATTCAGGATACTGCGATTTGACCAGGGTCCGCAGACGTTTTCTTGCAAAATGAAGATGACTTCGAACAGTGCCTGAGGGGCAGTCCATTATATGCGCTGTTTCACGGCATGAAAATCCGTGGACATCACGCAGTATAAAAGCTGTTTTCTGGGGAACGCTCAGTGTGTCCAGAAGCTCATGAATTTTTTCCTGCATTTCTGCCATCAGAAAAGAGTCGGTTTGATCTCCAGTGTGTTGTGCCGGAGGAATGGTCTCAAGGGGCAGAGCACGGTACTTCTTCTCCCTCTTCAGAAAATCGTAGGAACAGTTTACGGTGATCTTGTAGAGCCAGGTGAAAAAATTTTTTCGGGTGTTAAAGGAAGGCAGAAATCTGTACACGCGTATAAAGGTTTCCTGGGCAACATCAAGGGCATGGCTGCGGCTGCCGACTATTGTTACTGCCAGGCCTGTCACCCGTTGCTGGTATTGCCGCACCAGTGTTTCAAAGGCTTTGATGTCGCCTTTTTGCGCTGATTTTATAAGTTCATTTTCCAAGGGTGTGTCAGCCGTTCTCCGGTTAAATTTCCGTTCTCATATAGTGATACTGGTCAATCAAGATTTTTGTTGAGTATGAATTCCTGGTTTTAACAAACCCTGCTAATAATATACAAAAAATCAGCCGTATGCGGGAACTTTTAAGAGGAATGTAAGGTGAAATACCTGTAAAGTAAATAAAACAGGTGATAAAATATGTTGCAATCGAATCTGATATTTAGTAACTTGTTTTAATAACAGTTAGTGGAGCCGTGTTGCAAGACTGCAGTCATGCGCGCGGCTTATTGATATGTGAATAAAAACAAGGTATATCACATGCATACATATGCGTCGAAGACATTTTCCGAGATTATCCCCGATATTGTCAAGAAATATGCAGGAAACAGGGCTGTAGGGTTTTTCGAAGAGGATCATTTGACATATGAGGAACTGGGCCGGGAAATTGAGAGTATGCAGGCATTTCTGGAAGACCTTGGTGTTCAGCCCGGGGACAAAGTAGCCATATACAGCCAGAATATGCCGAACTGGGTCGTTGTGTATTTTGCACTTCAGTGCATGGGAGTTGTCGCTGTTCCGATACTTCCCGATTTTAACAGCCATGAACTTGAAAATGTACTGAACCATTCGGGTGCCGGAGTTCTGTTTATTTCAGAGAGCCTGACATATAGACTCGATGATGTTGAGCCTGAATCACTGGATACGGTTATCAGTCTCAATGATTTTTCAATAATCAGTACATCAAAAAAACGTCCAGTATACCGGCAAAACCGCAAGCCTTCCAAAACATACTCCCCTGATGCGGACAAGCTTTCCATACTGATTTATACTTCAGGTACTACAGGGGGCTCCAAGGGAGTAATGCTCTCTCAGAAGAATGTGATTGTAAATACATTCCAGTCGGCAGGAGTACAGGAAATTAATGAAAAAGAACGGTTCCTGTCAGTGCTGCCGCTTTCGCATTCCTATGAAAATACTATCGGTCTTTTGCTGCCCATGTTTCATGGAGCCTGTGTAACGTACCTTCGTAAGCCGCCTACATCGAGTGTGCTTCTGCCGGCTTTGAAGAAAATAAGGCCCCATTTTATGCTGACTGTGCCCATGATAATCGAGAAGGTGTACAGAAACAGTGTGCTTCCTCAGATAGAGAGTAAAGCAGTAACGAGGGTGCTGCACAAGTTCTTTCTCACCAGAAAGCTGCTGTACCGGATCGCCGGTAAAAAACTGTACCAGACTTTTGGCGGACGCCTGAAGTTTTTCGGTATAGGGGGGGCGAAACTTGACGGCGTAGTGGAACGGTTTTTACGTGAAGCTAAATTCCCCTATGCCATCGGGTACGGACTTACAGAGACATCACCGCTTCTTGCGGGATCAAATCCTTCCAATACCTGGTTTCAGGCCATAGGGCCTGCAGTTGAACAGTGCCAGCTGAAAATCAACGACCCGGATCCAGTGACAGGCGAAGGTGAAGTATGGGCCAAAGGCCCCAATATAATGCTGGGCTACTATAAAAATCCTGAAGAGACAAAAGCAAAACTGACAGAAGATGGGTGGTTCAAGACCGGAGATCTGGGTGTGTTTGACAAGAAAGGACGCCTCTATCATAAGGGCCGTCTGAAGAATCTCATTGTTGGCGCCAATGGTGAAAATATCTATCCCGAGGAGATAGAATCCCTCATCAACAATTTCCACCATGTTGTTGAATCGATTGTTATCAAAAAGAAAGGGAAGCTGGTTGCCCTTGTTCATTTTAACAGGGAAGAAGTGGAAGAGCGTGTCCGGGGAATGACAGAAGGTATTACTCATCGGGTTGATCAAATGCTGGATGAGCTCGCTGCGGAACTTCAGCAGCATATAAACAAGCGGGTAAACAAGTATTCACGTATACAGCTGCTGGTTGTGCACCCTGATCCTTTCCAAAAGACAGCTACCAAAAAGATTAAAAGGTATTTGTACGGCTGATTTTATGTAAAACGTCTATACAATATAATGCAAATGAAACCCGTGCCTGTTCGATAGTGCGCGGGTTTTTTTATCTATCGATTATACTTGAGGCCTGCACAAGATTAAGCCCGCCTGTATGTGATCACTGGTTTTCAATTATTACAGTACATTGTAATGAGGGTATTAATCTCTGGGGCCGCCCCCTTTGTTGCGGCAGACTGACAAGAGGGCGGGCATGTACACGAATAATATGATTTGGCAGCAATTAGATAGTTGAGAGAAAGTGTTGTGCTTTAGTATGGATGGTTTCAAAAATAATGTATAATGCAGGAATAACAGTCAGCACCATAAGCGTTGATGATATCAGCCCGCCGATGGTTGCCAGGGCCAGAGAATACCAGAGATCATTTTTGTCATGCACCAGAAGCACCAGAGGAAGAAGGCCGCCGACCGTTGTAAAGGTGGTCATAAGAATAGGCCGCATGCGGTGGGCAGCGCCGGTGATGGCCGCTTCTGTCATGTTCAGTCCCTGCGTTCTCATTCTGTTTATATGGTCAACCAGCAGAATAGAATCGTTAACGACTATGCCGCACAGGAGCACGACACCTATATAGGCTGAACGGTCAAAAGGGGAGTTTGTGATATAAAACAGAAAAAATACACCTGCCAGAGAAAGGGGTACTGTCAGCAGAATAAGAAAAGGGTGCAGGAGCGATTCAAACAGAGCTGCGGTAACCATAAAAACGAGAATCAGGCTTATGATGAGAATCAGATGGATTTCCTTTTCCTCTTTATCTGTCAAAAACCAGTATGTCTGCTTCTCTGCTTTAAAGCCCGGAGGTACCCGGGTTGTTTCAATAATAGTCTCGAGGAGCCGGTTGCCCATCTTTGCAGGGCCCCGGAATTCGAATCCCACAATACGCATATACTGCTGATTTTCCCGGACTATCTCCGGCATTATTTCCCGCTGTTCCAGAGATGCAACCTGGCTGATACGGATGTGCTCTCCTCCCGGTGTATTAATGGTGCTCTGCATAAAATCCCGTATGGAAAATGTATTGTATCCCCGGAATTTCAATAAATAGTCGACTTCAGCGCCGTTAAAACGTATCCGCTGCCATGCCAGGCTTTCCCGCAGAAACGCCTGCACATTGTACAGAAAGTAATCCATAGGCATATTATATTGATTCAGGCGCTTCCTGTCAACATGGAGAACCATCTCCTTCCCTTTGTCCTGATAATAGTTGACAGACATATTGGTGTTGATGTTACGCACCCGGACATACTGTTTCAGGCGTTTGGCGATATGGCCGGCAATAGCGTCGAGCTTTTTGTAATTGTATCCAAGTAATTTAATCCGGTAACTGGCGCCTATGGAAAAGCCGCTTCCATTGGAATATCCTTCTCCGTATCCTGATATGTGTACACCGGCTCCGGCAACAAGGCTGGCCTTGCCGATGAGCTGTTCCTTGAGTATGTAGGGGCCTGAGCTGTTCTGCACTGACGGTGGAAAGGTTATGCGAAGATACGCGAATTCTGCCGATACTGTAGCGGCTGTTTTCTCTACAAATGAAGTTTTCAGCGCTTCATCTTCAAATATGCGTATTAATGCGTCAGCCCGTTCAAGCTGTGCGCCTTTGGGAAGACCGACATATACTGCAAGTGTTTTGGAATTGCCCCATTCAAAGAGTTTTCCCTTTGTGACATATTTATCGAATACATAGATACTCAGGCCCAGTATAACTGCTGCGGCTCCAATAGTGACAAAGCGTTGCTTGACTATTGATGACAGAATCCTGGTGTATGCATTTTTAACAGGTGACCTGCTCTCCGTTTCTTCATTACAGGGTGAATGAATGGGGATACGCGCTATCAGGCAGGGGGAGACTGTAAAAGCGATTGCCAGCGATGAGACCAGGGCGAATCCTACTGCCATGGTAAATGGCAGGTAGTAAATTCGCAGTTCACCGGTCAGGTACAGAAAAGGGATGAACGCGGCAAGGGTTGTCATGGTAGAAGCAACAATGGGGAGCATGACCTCCCGTGTTCCAGTTTCTGCCGCACAATATATGCTCAAACCATTCCGCTGGTGCCGGAACACATTTTCCACCACAACAATGGCATTGTCGACCAGCATGCCGAAACCCAGGGCAAGGCCGGCAAGTGTAAGAAGGTTCAGGCTTATATGACAGATAAAAAACATGAATATTGTCAGCAGGGTCGATAGGAATATGGTAGACAGTATGATCAGCGGGGCTCTGTATGAATGGATAAACAGGTAGAGTATGATGAATATGACAAATACAGAGAAGACCGCACGGCGGCCGAGATTTGCCAGGTTCTCCCGTATAGGCACGCTCTGGTCGGTATCAACGATCATGCGCAGGCCGCCCGGGAGTTTCCGTTCCAGAGCCTTGAGATTGTCCTTAATGCGGCCGGCAACCTGTACAACATTGCTTCCGGCCTCCCGTTTAATCTGTATGACAATGGCGGGCAGGCCGTTTATTCGTGAAATATTCCTGGGGCGGCCGTATGTGTCCTGTACCCGGGCAACATCCCTGATCCTTACAAGGGAATTGCCCTGTTTTGCAAGCACGGCATTCTCAATATGCGCGATGTCCTGTACAGGGGTGTCAATGAGCACATTCAGACGGGTATTATCATCGTAGATCACTCCGGCAGACTGGCGGTATCCAAGCTGCATGAGTTTCATGCGGATCTGTCCCAATGATACGCCGTACAGATTGACCGCGTCTCTGTCAACGATAATTTCCAGAACCCGGTCTTTCCCGCCGGTCACGTCAATATGGGTGACTCCTTCAATACCTGCAAGTACAGGAGCGATACGGTCTGTACCGATTCGGCGCAGCTCCTGAAGTGTGTAATTGCCTGTCAGCCGGATTGAAAAGAAACTGTCTGTTTTGAACTCATCAGGTACATATTTGCTTACCCGGGGTTCATACGCACCATAGGGGAGGTCTTCACGCACCATAGAGATTTTTTCATTGAGTTCCATGGCGGCAAAATTCATATCTGTGCCGCGCACAAATTCAATATCAATAACGGAGCTGCCCTGTATCGTGGTTGACCGGATTGAGTGGATATGGTTTACTGTGTTGACTGCGGCCTCAATGGGAGATGTGACGAATGCCTCTACCATTTCCGGTGATGAATCAGGCCATGTTGTTGTAATGCTGAGCCTGGGAAAATCCACATTCGGTGTCAGTTCCAGGGGAAGGTGAAACAGAGAGAATATACCTGCCAGAATGATAATGATGCTGAACATGGCAATGGTAATCGGTTTTTTTACGGCCAGTCCGATAAGGTCCATATTACACCCGGCTGCCTTTTCTGTGTGTTTCAATAAGACTGTAAATAACTGGAATGAGCACAAGTGTCAGTATCGTCGATGTGAAAAGTCCGCCGATTATAGCAATGGCCAGAGGCCGCTGCAGTTCACCGCCTTGTCCCAGGCCCACAGCCAGGGGCACAAGTCCGAAAATCGTTGTGACAGAGGTCATGACAATGGGGCGGAACCGTTTTTTCCCGGCTTCGAGAACAGCATCGTTCAGAGGGCTGCCCTTTTTCCGTTCCCGGTTGATAAAATCGATTTTTACAATTGAATCATTTACCGCAATACCAATGAGTACGACTATACCGATAAGGGAGATGACATTTAATGACTGCCCTGTAATGAGCAGCAGCCAGACAGTTCCTGTGGCAGCCATGGGCACAGAGAAGAGTATGACCAGGGGGTGCAGCATGGACTCAAACTGTGAGGCCATGATCATATACACCAGGACCAGTGCCAGTACCGCGGCGTAAAGGAGGCTTTTATAAGAGCGGGACATCTCCTGTTTAGCGCCGCCGATTGTTATGGCAGATGTGCCGGTCAACGGTATATCCGCAACAGCCTTTTCAACGTTCTGAATGGTGTGCGCGAGAGACCGGCCCCGGGAATTGGCGGATATTGAAATTGTACGAACCTGGTTTTCTCTATGCAGTTCAACAGGGCCCAGCGTTTTGTTCACACAGACCAGCTCTCTCAGTTTGACCGGGCCGCTGCCGGTTTTCATGTAGCTGTCTAAAACCGCTTCAATTGAACTCCGCTGATCGAGCCTGGGCCTCACCCGTATGTCTATCTTTCTGTCAAATTCCTTGAACTGGTCTGCCAGGTTTCCGGCCACGCATCCCCGTATGTGCCGGCTGATGGCATGCACTGAAAGGTTGTGCGCCCCGGCTCTTTTTCTGTTGATGGAAATTCGGTATTCAGGACGCCCTGCCTCATAATCAGACCGGATATCGGTCAAATCGGGCATTGCGCGGCATGTTTCAGCCACTTTTTGTGAAAGGTCTCTGAGGATTACGGGGTTGTCGCCGGTGATCTGTATGCTGATATCTCCCTGGTCTGAGCCCAGGAACTGGCTCAGCACAGTTTCACCGGTGTTAAAAGACACCTGGCCCCGGGTGAGTGATGACACGGTTGTGCGGACTGAATCCATAAGGGCTTCAGCAGACACGCCTTTTTCAAGTCGTACCCGTATCTGCGCCCTGTTCATTCCCGGGTGTCTGACACGGGTCCCCATCTGGTGCGATGTCCTGCCTATGCTGGAGAAGATGTCTTTTGTGCCGGATTTTGTCTGCATAAATGATTCGATTTTCAGTACGTCGCTGCTGACTGTTGAAATAGATGTGCCCGGGTCGAGCAAAAGGTCAATGATAAATTCTCCCTGGTCTACTCCGGGCATGAGTTCCATGGGCAGAAACAGGGCTGCGATAACGCTTGCTGTAAAAAAGGCGGCAAGTACAGCAATAGAACGGAGTTTCCGTGCCATGGCCCGGGCAAGGAGTCTCTCATACCTGGTGGTCAGCCATTCCAGAATAGTATCAAAAACACGGAATACCGGCT
>Ga0272442_10010854_pt1 | contig 11173 bp, 14 predicted proteins | sample SSMForm2O_FD_200262 | JGI IMG/M metagenome (GOLD analysis project Ga0272442, IMG submission 200262) | Marine sediment archaeal communities from Little Sippewissett salt marsh, Falmouth, MA, United States - SSM-Form-2O | ecosystem: Environmental > Aquatic > Marine > Wetlands > Sediment ...
GGGCATCCACGCGGGACTCGTTCAACTCAAGGACGGACGTCTCTTTGCTATGGGACGGTGCGGTCGCACCTTGGAAAAGATGCCGACGAGCACTTCTTCGGATATGGGAAAAACCTGGACCTATGGATCGAGTCCCTTCCCGCCCATCGGTAGCGGTCAACGCATCGTGCTCATGCGCCTGCAAGAGGGTCCGATTCTCCTATGCTCCTTTGCTGGCGCACGGCGCGACCCGGAGCCTATGGCCATCAAGGACGCATCTGGCAGGGAGCGCATGGTGACAGGTCTTTTCGCCGCCCTCTCCCTCGATGAAGGAAAGACTTGGCCCCATGTTCGCCTCGTGAGCGACGACGGTCCAGGGAGAAGCGTGGAGGCCATGGATGGGAGGCCCTTTCAGATGAGTGTCGAGGCCGCTGAACCTTTGGGCTACCTGGCCGCGCGTCAGGCAGAGAACGGCGTCATCCATCTCATCACGAGCAAACAGCACTATGCCTTCAACCTGGCATGGCTTCTGGCGCGGTCGGAATGAGAGGGAGTGAACTGCACGTTGGGATGCGACAAAACGGGCTAATCTATAAGGTTCAGCCTTCCTCAGAAGCGTCTTGTTCGGCTAACTCTTGTGCGTCCACCTTGTCTTTGGCACGAGGAGTGGATTGCTTATTCTTGAGGAGCTCGTTTAGGCCGATGAATGTCACTTCGACCTCTCCGTATCTCCCTCTAACAGCATTTGCCTTAGCCTCGGCATACGATACGCCATCGATTTCATTGATGAGATCAATACGCGTAGGAGCAACGCCGAACGTCAAAACACTTCCTTGCGCAGTAAAAGCATCGGAGGGAAGATGCTCTTCCTGGAAAGCGAAGGCAATGAGAGCCTTCCGAAGGCGGCTGACATTCTCGTCCGAACGATCGAAGAATATGTCGATGTCTTTTGTAAACCTCGGGTATCCATGGTAGGCGACAGCGTAGCCACCGACAATCATGTAATCAACGTCATGCTCTTCGAGTAATCGAAATAACTCTTCGAAGTCGGGATGGGTATTCATAAAGAAACTTCCCCGCCTCAAGTCTGAGGATTTCCACCGCGTCCAAGCGTTCTTCAGGTGTACGGCTACGCCAGTACGCGCGGTCCGTTGCGGCTTGATCTTCGTGTGTAGTGATCGTGAGCTTCAACTCCATACAGAAATTGCCTCTCGTTGTCAGCATGTCTCGGATGGCCTGTATTCTCCATTATACTACGCATCACGTCTTCTCCAGAGAACGTGGTTTTTCTCACAAGTGCACAACAATTTTTCGTGCCGGACAAGCTGCTCAATATCGTGCCCGGTTCTTGAACGGCAAAGGGATATTTTGACAGGCTTACAACGTGTACCCGTGCACATCTACAGGTATGATGTATCCGACGTCAAAGGAGACGGAGATGGCCCATTATGAGGACTATGCCCAGTACTACGATATCGAGAACACTTTCAGCGAAGATGTGCCGTTCTATCTCTCGCATGCCAAACAGTATGGCCCGAGAACGCTTGAACTGGCCTGCGGCACGGGACGGATTCTCATCCAACTGGCATCGGAGGGCGTGGCCATAGACGGATTGGATTTCTCACAGAACATGCTTTCGATCTGTCAGAAGAAGATGGATGGGCTGGCATTGGGAGAAGTGCCTCAACTCATCCGTTCCGACATGGCGCATTTCGAGCTGCCATTCAAGGGATACGGCCTCATCTACATCCCTTTCCGTTCCTTCATGCACCTCTTCACCCAGGAAGATCAGCTGGGCTGCCTTCGATGCGCCTACGAGCATCTGCGTCCTGGCGGCATCTTTATCGTAGATGTCTACGCGCCGCTATATGAGGTTTTGATGCAGGAACCTGATTCGCCGTTTGAGGTGATAAAGGAATACGATATGCCCAATGGCAACCATGTCGTGAGAAGTGACCGCTTCGTCTCGAATGATCCTGTGACGCAGGTGCAGCACTGCGAACGCAGGTTCCAGGAGTTCTCCCGCGATGGCGCCCTGGCCACGGAAACGGTCGTGCCCATGGACACCCGATACACGTTCCGCTACGAGCTTCAGCTGCTCTTGGAAAAAGCGGGCTTCGAAGTGATGGACGTATTCGGGGACTACGCCGAGAACCTCTTCGACGGCACTGGGGAGATCATCATGGTGGGAAGGAAGCGTGTTCTTCATTGATGTCAGGATCTCAGCGAAACAGACAGCTTTCTGCAAAGCAGGACATCTGAGGAGGCATTCTCCTTTCGCAGGAACAGCAATGATATCGCTCAAATATGTCAAATTATTGCTTACGTACAGATGCTCCTCGGCATGCCCCCATTGCATCTTCAACTGCTCACCTCGAGCTGAAGGCCTGATGGACGTCAAACGGTTCGCGGGTTGCTGGGAAGAGATCTCTGAGTCTTGCCCGCCCGACATATTCGAAGTCCAGGGCGGGGAACCCATGCTGTATTTGGACAGAGTCTGCCTGATGGTCGAACTTGCAAGGTCCGGCGGCGCGCAGGAACGATGGGTCACCACTTTGCCACGAGATCAGAACCTATCTGCGGCCGAAATTCCCTGATGTTTTGAAGCCAGCCATTCGATACGGACAATAGGTGCCTAGCCTCAACTGCCTAGCCTCCACTGAAGTCTTGTCGGAGAATACAGAAATATGTAAAATACAAAAAACTAGATTTTCTGTGAGAGGATTCTGAAATGAAAAAATCGACAGTGGGCGTATCTTCCACTGAGCTTGTAAGGCATTTTGGGGAATATCTCGCACGAGTTCGCTTTGCCGGGGAGAGGATTGTAATATCGAAAAGCAATATGGACGTTGCCGAGCTGCGGCCCTTAGCCGCGAACGGACTCACTTTATCCGAATTCCTTGACCTATGGACAAGCGAAGACAGGGACCCAGACTTCGGCCCTGATCTGGAAACGGTGAACGATGCGGACATGCCTATGGAGAACCCTTGGGAATCGTAATTGACACATCGGCTATCGTCGCCCTGGAACGAAGCAACCGAGACTTCAGGGAAATGCTTGGTCCTCTTGCAGACGATCAGGTCATCATTCCCATGATCGTGTGGACTGAACTGCTCGTAGGAGTCCGCCTTGCCACAAGTTCCCGCGTTGCCTCGCAACGCCGAGCGCATCTGGAACGGATACGGCTAGCTGTGCCCATCATGGAATTCGACGCAGAAATTGCGGAGCATTACGCGGATATCTTCGTTGAGTGTCAACAGGCCCGACAGATGATCCCCCAGAATGACATTGCAGTGGCTGCTACGGCTCGGCATTTAAGATATAGCGTGCTGGTGGGAGAGAAGGGAGAGGGACATTTCCAAAGGGTGAAAGGTCTCCAGGTCATTGTGCTGGGTAGATTAGGCTAACAGTGTCGCTCCCTATCTAGTCCAGCGCTGCCAAGAGATCCCTGGCGAAACGAAGAGCACGCTCGTCTGTTTCCGACGCAACGAATTCTTGAAGCGCCTCTCTCACCGGCTCTCCGATTCCCTGGATCAGCAGTTTGGCTCGCCATTGCTCCGAGGCCTTCTCTCTGAGGAGTCCCTGGGTCAGGACCCGAAAGTCTTCCTGTGTCCCCCTCTCTCTAAACGTATTGACAATGAGTTCGCGGGCCTGATGGGTCAGGCTGGACGCATTGATGATGGACTGATTCATAGATTCGCCTGCCTCAAGCCTGTCCGAGAGATCGAAGGTCCCCAGAATTTCCTCAATCAGGCTTTGTTCGTGTCGTCCCGGACCGGCCGCGAGCCTCTCCTCCAGAAGACCGCGAGCGTACACGCCCTCTTGAAGGAGTCCCTCTGCCGCTGCTCGCCGCACTTTGTTGTTCTCGTCGTCGAGAAGGGCGATCAGACGACCGACAGCCCTTGGTTCCTGCCAGTGTCCAAGGGTGAGGGCCACCGTCTTTCTGTCGAACCGATCGTCGCTTTGGGACAGTAGAAGAAGAGCGTCCAGTCCCTTCCCCTCTCCTAGCACGGCCAACGCCCGAGCCACTTGCTCCTGGCTGCCGTATTTGAGGTGAGGCAACATGTCGATCAATGCGTCCGACGCTCTTACGTCCACAGGTCCCTCGGACACCTCCATAATGGCCTTTCGCCTCGTGATCTCGTCCTTGTCCATCGCCTCCAGAAGAATGTCCATCCCTATGGGATCTCCTTGCCTGTGAAGCCACGCAGCGCAAGAGGGGTCCCGATCTTCGACGGCCATACGGCGCACTTCCTGAACGCCTGCCTCTCCCAGGGCAAGGAGCGTTTGAAGCCCTTCCCTCTCCTGGGACCAAGGTCTCTTCATGACCACTTCCCTGAGGACAGGAATATCTTCTACCGAAACCATGGAGCGCAACGCTCTGGCTGCCTGAGAGGCGGTCTTGTCGTCTGAATCCGAGAGGGCTTCCACGATCGTATCTCTGGCGCGTTCGTCGCCAATATGGCCCAGGCACCGTACAGCATATCGCCTCAGCCGTGGATCGTCGGAGCAAGCGGCATCCATGAGGGGGACAACCGATGCCTCTCCCAGACAGAGTAGCGCCTTGGTGGCCCACTTGGCCTTGTCCCTATAGGAATCGCCAAGGGCATCCAGATAGGCATCCAACGCCCTCTCGTCCGCGAGAAGGCAAAGAGCCCTAAAAAACGTCAGCTTCACAAGGCGACGAAGTCCTGTTACGCCGAGAAGAAGGAGGTCCACCACGTCACTCCCCAAAGCAGCCAAGCCTTCGTGTCCCGGGTTTTCCCAAGGGTTGTCCGATATCTCCCGCATGAGTTGGAGGGCTGTCATCCGCTTCTGCCATCGTTCATCTTCTTCAGAAGGTTTGGCCTGCTCCACGATGGCCCAAGCCGCGGTCCAGTCTCCTGAATGGATCCCCACTGTACAGGCCAGCCGGACGGCAGCGGACGCCTCTTGCGCAGGTGTGGTCTCGATCTCCGCCAGGACTTTGTCCCTGAGCACCTTGCTCTGCCCTAGGAGGTAGATATTTCTGACTTCCTCTCCCATTCTCTCCTCCGTGAGACACGAGAAGAAGTGGTGACTGGCGAGGTCAGAGAATCGGACAGCGACATCCACGGTCGTTACTCGGAGGTATGGATCTTCCCGTTTGAGCAAGGCACCCAACAGTTTTCGAGACAGGTCGTCTCCGTGCAAAAGAAAACTCTCGGCTGTAAGCCAACGTTCTTCCGAATCGCCACTTTGAAGGACTTCACGAAGGACCTCGGACGTGACAAGATCGTCGCCTCGCAACAGGCGCAAAATAGGTTCATCCTTCCCAGCGCCGTCGAGACGGTTCAAGACCTCCAGGCTCCACTCTCGCACTCGGTCGATGATCATGCCTGGCTCAGGAGGGATGCGGCGCTCCACTTCGCCTCGATCCTCAACGATCTCGACGAACTGCCCCACCCGCTCCCGCGCATCCTCGCTTGTGCGCTGGGTCCAAGCATCAGGAAACCGTACGAGTTGAAGGCTTGCGTGCCATGGCCTGAAGACCTCAGCCTCTCGACTGGTGAGCGGCAGACTCACGAGTCCTGTGTCCTCGTTCAGACTGTACGGCATTCGAAGGATCTTGGTCCCATGCGCTCTGCTCTCGCCGAACTGCCTGTACCACAGTCCCCTGCCTCCGAACGGAATAAGAAGATGAAGGCTCCTGTTCCCGCTGAATTTGGCTAGATGAGGCACGGCCTCTTCCTCTAAGACGCTCAGAAGGGTCCACGCGTCTCGAAAACAATCCCGCCACGTAGCCAAGTCGGCTTCCGCCACAAAGTCGACGCCACAGACATCTGCCGATCCCACCTGTCCGTCCTCCCAGCGCTCTGTGGACTGATGGAACGACGGGAACTGTGGAGGCACACCGTGTCCAGGCAAATGCCCCAATTCCTCGTCAATCCTTTGCAGAATCTTCTCCCTCAGATCCTCCGTAGTCCCCAAGGCAAGCAAGTCCCTATCGGATCGAGGCTCCCAGTGCTTCTCCTGAGGGATGACCATGTAGACTCTTCGGGTCCTCAAGGCATCCTGAAGAACGGAGAGAAATCCCTCCTGCGCATAGTAGTTCCGCACCTCGTCTAGCGTGGGATTTCTGCCTAAAGTGAACTTGTCTGACATCTTGACCCCCTCTTAAAGGAGAGCTATACACGACCCTTCGCGCCGCAGTCAAGCCGCGCAAAGGATAATAAGTGTCCCTGCCGCGCGATGAGCGCGCGGCAAGGACATGGGGGTCGGGGGGGATTGGGACTGTCGCGTATTTCGGATAACCGATCCGCCAACAGTCCCTCCCTCCGGCGCGCTAAAGCAACGCCGGATTGACAATCACACTCTACAACAAGCAATCAGAGGCTTCAAGGGATAAAAAAATGATCGGGAGCCAGCAGTCAATTTCATTCCCCTTCCTTCCTGTCCACTTCCGTGATCGCATCAACAACGTAGGACTGTCCCGCAAGCATGTCCGTGACGATCGTTCGCAGCTTGCTCGGACGGAGGATCTCCTCGTCGGGAAGCGCCAAGTCCCTTTGTCGGGCGCGGTCCAGGGCACATGAAGTCCCCTTGGGAAAACCTGGCCGCGAAATCCGACCTTTTCCAGGCTTAGAGACGCCGTAGGAGATTAAGACGCCATGACGGGCCGTCCTCGCTATGCTAGTATTCGCGGAAAAGCTAAGGACTTCGCGATGGACAGCATCGTCTCGAAAATTGTCGCATCCCTGGAAGCGTCTCGCGATTATTGGGCTGAGGCAAGCAGTGCAGTGGGGTCCACTGAGTCGCTGGACGGCATCCTTCCTGCCTCCCGGGCCCTTCCTGAATGCCTTCCTGCTACCGAACTCATTGGAGAGGGACGACGCGCGTGGCAGGAGCTACTCCATATCGCCCAACAAGAGGAAAGCGCGAGTTCCGCGTTCAAGAACGCCGTCTTCCTTCTCATGTACTTCGACAGCCTCTTCGTTTACCGGGCGTTGAAGGTCCTATACAAAGAAGCAGTCGAAGAGCAACGACTCTGGCTGGATGTGGCGTGCCGAAAAATCCTGCTCAGGTCGCTTGAGGTATCGGAGAAAAGGCACCATCCTTTGACCAGAGAGATCGTTCGAAACACAGGGAGGGGTCGCCTTACGACGACCCCTCTGATCGTGCAACTTGCCCGCAATCTATCCAGTCAATGGGGCAGAAGCACCATCATCCGAGACATGGCCGTATCTGACGGTGTGACCTGCCTGGATCTAGCCGAGGAGGCAGCCGCTAGGGGCGTGGCTGTTTCGATCACTGGGACGGACCTCCTTCTATACCTGGGCTTCGCCGAAAGCAACGGAAACGAAGTCGTTGCCCACAGTGATGGGGTCCCCTGCCAGTACCTCATTGAAGGGCTCTCCTATGGCGGTCCACATCCAGCCGTGCCCGAGGCCCTGAAATCTCTTCGGGAAAAACTAGATCAGATGGTGAGGAAGGCTGACGTCGAAAGGATCACGATGCTTTCTCCTCAAGTGGAGCACGCCTTGGAGACAAGACGGTACGATCTCAGTTTCAGAGAGGAAGACGTTTTTGACCCCGATCCGGACATCAGGGAATCAGACATCATCAGAATCGCGAATCTGTTCGTTGAGAGAACCGCGGATCATCGTGGCTATTACTGCCGCGAGGACATCCTGAAGGCCATCTCTCGACTGGGCCAAATTGCCAAGAATGGCGCACACCTCTATCTGAACAACTTCAGGAAGAAGATCGAACATGTCGGCCTGTGGCGCAAAGACGGCTCCGCACGGGTGTGGGTACGTCTCGATCCAGGAACCAATCTGGCTGCGGACTTGGACGGAGTGGACAGTATTTCTATCGACCCACTGATGTAAATTCCATGGACTTCCTGAGCAGGTGAGACAACGACATGAAAAAGGCAATCATATTCGACCTTTGGAACACGTTGACGTACAAGGAGGGGACTTGGGCCTCCGAGAGACTCAGAGTGCTGTTGGGATTGAGCCAGGACGGCTATTTTTCCAAGTATGAAAAAGCCGCAATGACCGAGCTTTGGCCAGATGTGCGATCCGCCTGTGAAGCCCTATGCCAAGCCTTCTCGGTGGGAGCGAATGAAGAGCTCCTCACAGAAATGGTTTCCATCTATGAAGACGGAATAAAGGACACGATCTACCTTTTCGATGACGTCGGCGTCCTGCCTAAACTACGTGAGGCAGGACTGAAGCTGGGCCTCATCACCAACGCGGTTTCTTTCCTTTCTGACCGCGGCCTCGAGATGGTACGCTACTTGGGATCTATAGACGTCATTTCCACTTCGTTCGAATGCCAGTGCGTGAAGCCCGATGCCAGGATCTTCGAGAAGAACGCAGCTTCCTTGGGGATCTCTCCGTCCGAATGCTTCTTTGTCGGCGACACGCATGAAAGCGACGTGGAAGGAGCGTTGCGTGCAGGGCTGGACCCCATCTGGCTCCGACGCGACGGGACACGTGCGACGGACTGCGCCGTTCCACAGATCACGAGCCTCTGGGAGTTGATGGAGTCGCCTTTCCAAGAGATGTATCCCATCAACTCACCGTCCTGCTGATCCAATCAACGATCTTCGACGCGATGCAGTCATCCAAGAGACCTCTTCCCCTACTCAGCTCGACACTGGCTTCTCTCGTGAGATAGCAGTCGTCTTCTGGATAGCCGACTCGAAAGATGTTGGGGGCGAGTAGCGATGCCTCCGCTGCTCAAGGGATCAGGATCACTCCTTTCGAAAGGAACTCCCGAAGATCTGACAGCCCCAAACTGAGAGTCGAACGGAGACCCACGCCCAAACCGCGACCATGATCCATCCCTGTATGGGCGTATGAGACCCCCTCCAATCCAGATGTAGTTCCTCGATCCAGGAAGGACCGTAGTATCGCTCATATCGGTCGGGGTCGTCGTCCCAACTCAGGATATCGTCCTTCGCACATTGGTCAAACCGTCTGTTCCTCCCGCAGGACACAAAATCCACGGGCTTGTACGTTCCTGGAATCGTGATAACGATCGGGGTACCCCAGGGATCTAAGAGTCCGATCTTCTTATCGTCAGGAAAGGAGGCATTCGTCCCGTCCACCTCCACCTTGGAAATCTTCAGGCACTGCAAATTGCCTCTCTCACGCGCCAACTTGGTTTGTGGCCAAAGACGTCTCATGCAAATCATGCTCAAACAGGGCGGTGCGTCTGGGGTGTGGGTAAAAACGGTCCTCTGCAAGTCATGACAGTAAAGCGCGAGTTTGTACATGTCAGAGGAATCTGGATCGGTCAGGGGATACTGGCCTTTGGCGGCTTCGTATTCCTCATACAAAGAGAGAAGATCCTTGAATGCTGCACGTACTCTGTCAGAGGATGTGATGCGAGAAATTTCCGATCGCCAGGGAGAAACCATCCAGTTCGCACAAGAAATGACCACTGCGATGGACAGGACGTAGAGAGGAAATTTGGGGGGCCCAGCTCTACTCATCCATGTTCCTGGCCTTCGATGTCCGTAAGATCACATTCAGAAGCTGCATTCATATTCTACACCTGCGGACAGCATGTCGCTCTCCAGCCCGGCACTCATCGTTGAGTGCGGTGTGGCTGGACAGGAGAGAACGGCAAAACGCAAACTTCCTTTCCCCGCCCCAAGCTACGCAGGAGGTCAGACTAAGCTACCAGGCCACCTGATAGAATGGATCTTTCAAGAGGCTAATCGAAGGCGCAGAACACCCATGACGAGTCAAATGGATCCTGCTCCTGGCAGGAGCACCAGTGGCGGAGCATCCGGCGGCCCGCTGATGCGCATGAAGGTTCGCCCAAAGGAGGTAGCTACCATCCTCTCCCGCAGCCACTCAGAGGGTCAGATTGCCTTGGCAGGCTATCCAACGGGCTGGCCCCCCCATTTCCCTTTTCTTCTTGGTCTGAAGATCAGTTGCCGCCATCTTGTCCATTTCGGCTCTTAATCGGTTCTGAGAGTCCCAAACAAGCCAGAACAAGGAAAGTCTTACTTGACACGCGATCTTAGTCGCGAAGATCCCCATGTTCCCAAGCAAGATGGCGAGAACCCCTGCGAGCTGCATCTTTACGCCAGAGGCCACGAAGAAGAGCACGAGGCCAACCATGATGCCCGCGCCACTCAGGCAAATTGAGCTCCAGTACCTGGACTCCAGTTTCCTGACCTCTCGTGGAATGTCCTCAATAATCTTGCGGTCCTCAAACGCTTTGACCCAGTCCTTGACCGTGAACATCTCCTTTCCCCTTTCTCCACCCCGTGCAACTACAAATCAGCGGCATTCATCTTATCCATCTCGGCCTCAAGACGGTTTCGCGAGTCCCAGAGGATCCACAGCATCGTCCGAGAAATGCCGGCTTGTACCGTGATCGCCAAGATACAGAAGCAACCGAACATAACCCCTAGGGGTCCCACGAGTTGAAGCTTCAGGCTGTGCTCGGGCGCTATCGCAAAGCACATCAAACCACAGACGATGGATGCCATCCCGAGTCCGATGAGGGTCCAGTATTTGGTCTCCAGCCTTCGCATCCGCCCAGGAATGTCCTCGATGATCTTGTGATCTTCAAGCTCCTTGGCCCATTTGAAACTCTTTTCCATCACCCTTCTCCCTTCTCCACCTGCTCAAACGCTCTAATGAGCGCTCTGGCAACGCTCGCCTCTAACTTTCCCTCGGAGACCATCAATCTGACCTTCCTGTGAAAGGATGTTTTGGACTTCGTATCATCCAGGATCTGAACTTTTTCGATCAGCTTGTTCATCCTGATTCGAACCGTAGGGAAGGATATCCCGTACTGTCTGGCCACCTCCTTCAGGGATCCTGAAGCCAGAATGAATCGCCTGATGAACAGCCAGTCGTCTTCACTCAACTCGCTCATCCAGCGAGGTATGTCGCTCGGATCGGACATCCAGGAACCTCCTCTACAACTTCCAATATATGAAAGTACTCTTTCGATTTATGAAAGTAAAGAATAATCGCTCACGAGGAGTACGCGAGACTCTGATGCTGGGGGTGCGCGAGGTAGATTGCCATCTCGCTCCCCCCCGTGGTTGGCCCAGGGACGGATGGGTCAGATACGGGGCCGGCGGACGGTAGCTAGTACCTGTTGCGGAAAAGGGCAATGTGGCCCAATGTCCGATGGGAGGAGAAACCTGCCTTGGCTCATTCTTAGCGCGTTTGAATGTCTATATACGCGCTTCCG
>Ga0272442_10010855_pt1 | contig 11172 bp, 8 predicted proteins | sample SSMForm2O_FD_200262 | JGI IMG/M metagenome (GOLD analysis project Ga0272442, IMG submission 200262) | Marine sediment archaeal communities from Little Sippewissett salt marsh, Falmouth, MA, United States - SSM-Form-2O | ecosystem: Environmental > Aquatic > Marine > Wetlands > Sediment ...
TGACTCTCTAACACAAATCTAATAAAAGGACAGGCCCAATGGATATCCCTCAATCTGGACGCTTTGGCAGAGGCTCCCAATGATCAAAGAGATGGTTTTTGGCCTGGTAGGCGGCCTGGGTCTGTTCCTTTTCGGCATGAAGCTGATGTCGGAGGGTCTCAGAGCAATTGCAGGGAAGAAGCTGAAAAGCATCTTGGAGTCCATGACGAAGAAGGCGATTGTGGCCTTCCTCATCGGCGCGGGCGTTACGGCCTTGGTCCAATCCAGTTCGGCCACCACCGTCATGGTCATTGGCTTTGTGAACGCTGGCTTGCTGAGCCTCAAGCAGGCCATCTGCGTCATCGTGGGCACCAACGTTGGCACCACCGCAACCGCTTGGCTGGTCTCCATTTCTGGGCTTGGGGCCTTCAAGATTACCGCCTACGCCTTGCCCGCGATCGGTTTGGGTTTTCTCATGCACATCGGAGGACGATCGCGCCGCATGAAGAACCTGGGCCAGATCCTCCTGGGGTTCGGCATCCTGTTCGTTGGCATCGGGTTCATGAAGGATGGCTTTGACCCGTTGAAAGAGAGTCCTCAAATCCAGCGGCTCTTTGTCACTCTGGGCGATAAGCCATTTCTGGCGATCCTGGCGGGTGCCGTGGTGACGATGCTCCTGCAGAGCAGTTCCGCCGCTATTGCCATCGTGCAGTTGCTGGCCATCGGCGGCGCGTTCGGCCACGACTGGGATGTGGCCCTGAATGTGGCCATTCCATTCGTCCTGGGGAGCAACATTGGGACGACCATCACCGCGCAGCTGGCGGCTTTTCAGGCGAATCTGAACGCGCGCCGCGCCGCATGGGCGCACACCTTCTTCAATGTCGGTGGCGCCGCCATCGCTTATCCCTTCGTTCACTTCGGCCTGTTTGGTGCTCTGGTCGACCTCGTTTCTCCCTGGAAACTGGGGCCCAGTACGATCGCCATGTCGATTGCCGTGGCGCACACCGTTTTTAATGTGGTCAACTCCGCTATTTTCCTTCCTTTGACGGGCCAGCTTGCCCGGCTGGTCGTGCGTCTGGTTCCGGAAAAAGCAAGGGATGCTGCCATGAGCCCGGTCGTCCTCGAGAAGCACCTTCTCGATACACCTGAAATTGCCCTGGAGCAGGCCAAGCGCGAGATGGTTCGTATGGCCAAGACAGCCAAGAGAGGGCTAAGGCTGTCCATCACCGGCATTGTGGGCGGCAACTTTCGCAAGCTTCAAACCGTCAGAGAGATCGAGGATTTCACGGACGTCTTCCAGTTGGAAATCACCTCGTACCTTTCGGCGCTCTCGAGTCGCCATCTTTCCGATGCGGTTTCGGTCGAACTCCCCGTGCTGTTGCACGCCGTCAACGATCTCGAACGTATTGGCGATCTTGCCGTCAACATTGTGGAAATCGCAGAGCGAAAGATCGACCAGAAGCTTGTTTTTAGCGACTTCGCCCTCGATGAGGCAGATAAACTGAAGCGGCAGGTGGAACAGATGTTTGATCGAATCATCGCCGCCCTTGAACAAGAGGATATGGAGGCTGCCAAGGCGGCCCTGGAGAACGAACGCCGGCTCAATGCCATGCAGTTGGAGTTCCGGCGCAGTCATGTCGAACGCATGCGCGATGGACTCTGCACCCCCGAGGGCGGTCTGATCTTCATTGATTTGGTCGACAACATCGAAAAGATCGGTGATCATCTGACCAACATCGCCCAGGCCGCGATCGGCGGGTTGCAGTGGGCCGGCGTGGAGCCCAGGGTTGAACGCACTCCTCCGGAGACCGCAGACGAGCTCATCGCTGGCGCGTGACACACCCTTATTGCTGGGCGCAGCGAGCGGGGACCGCCCGAGAGTGGCCTGATGGTCTTGAGGCAGTACGCTGGTGGCTGCGCCTGGCACAACCCCGGTATGGGGCTCCGCCAATGGTGCCTTTGCGGCATCGGCGGTGATCTAGTGGCACCCAAGAGTGGATTGAATGGGAAAGAGTCTGATGGGGCACAGGGCCGGTACTGCCGCAAGAATCGTATTCGTGCTGATCTTGGTGTATTGCTTCCTGGTCAGTATCGGACTGATGGGCGCGGCCTTCAAGGGGTTCGGCAAGGGGTTCGCCGAGCAGTTGATCAGCACGACGTCCAACCCCTTCATCGGTCTGTTCATTGGTGTTCTGGCAACAAGTCTGGTACAGAGTTCCTCGACGACGACCTCGATTGTCGTCGGCATGGTCGGCTCCGGCGTCCTGACCGTCAGCAACGCGATACCCATTGTCATGGGCGCCAACATCGGCACGACGGTGACCAACACCATCGTCTCGCTGGGCCACGTCAGTCGCCGCGAGGAGTTCCGAAGAGCCATCGCCGGCGCGACCGTCCACGACTTCTTCAATCTTATCTGCGTGCTCATCATGTTCCCGCTGAACCTGGCGACCGGTTTTCTCGAGAAGTTGGCCTGGTACATGGAGGAACTCTTCGACGGCGTCGGCGGCATCAAGTTCACCAGCCCCATCAAGACGATCACCCAGCCGACCATCCATGGGATCGAGCACATCCTGAAGGAATGGTTCAACCTTCCGGATCGGGCCGCCTATATCGCGATGGTGGCGGTCTCTGTGGCGATTCTCTTCTTCGCGCTGGTCTATCTCGTCAAAACGATGCGCTCGCTGGTCATTGAAAAGGTCGAGGCCGTTCTGGATGACGTCCTTGGCAAGAACGCCGTCCTGGCCATTGCCGGCGGCGCGGTCCTCACTGCCATCATACAAAGCAGTTCCATCACGACCTCCCTGCTGGTCCCCATGATCGCGGCCGGCATCCTCAGTCTGGAGGCGGCGTTCCCCATCGTCATTGGCGCCAATATCGGTACTACCGGAACCGCCATCCTCGCCTCGTTCGCCACCGGCAATCCCTCGGCTATCGTCATTGCCTTTGTGCATTTCCTTTTCAACCTGATCGGCGTCTTGGTGATTTACCCCATTAAGCCCTTCCGAACGATTCCCCTCAACCTGGCGAAAGCCTTGGGCGATCTGGCCCACGAGAAGCGCCGGTACGCCATCATGTATGTTCTGGGCGTGTTCTTCGTCGTGCCCGGGCTATTGGTGCTGATCTATAAACTCTTGACATAGGAGAGTGTCTCATGTTTGCAAACCTGTCCAGCTTCTGGAAGGGCGGCGCGTTCCTGACCAAGGCCCTGGAAGAATTCAAGACCATGCTCGACAGCGCGGAAACGATGTATGCCTTGGTGCGGGGCCATCTACTGGGTGAGGTCCGTGAGCCCGACCTCGAAGAGAAGATCCGGCAGATCGACAAGGGCGTCAACGATGCGCAGCGGGATATCCGCAAGCGCATTATCGAGCATCTTTCGCTACAGCCGACGGTGGACGTCAATGCCTGCCTGCTCCTCATGAGCGTTGTCAAAGATGCCGAACGGCTGGGCGACTACGCCAAGAACCTCTACGAAGTGACCGAGCTGTTCGACAAGCCAATGGATATCGAGATGTTCCGACGCTATTTCGATGAACTGGACCAGGATGTCTCGACGCTTTTCCAGTTGGCCAGAGAAGCGTTCGTCGAATCGGATGAGACGAAGGCCAAGATGACGTGGGGCTACGAGAACAAGATCGCCAAGTGGTGTGACAACGCGGTCAAAGAGCTGGCCAAGAGTGATCTGTCCGTCAATGAGGCGGTCTGCTTCACATTGATTGCCCGGTTCTTCAAGCGCACCGTCGCTCACCTCGCGAATATCGCGACGTCAGTGGTATTGCCGCTGAGCGACCTGGACTACTTTGACGAGAAGCGCACAATCGAGTAAAGTGTGCCCCAGACCAACGGTTCGCCAGTGTACGAGCCGCCGGTCTTAGACGGTCGCGTGCGCCCGGCCCAGCAAAGCAGGAAGCCGCGCGCCGACAACCCAGGGACAAACATATGCTCAAGAAACGGCTCATCTGGCAGCTCTACCCTTCGTTTCTGGCCACCACTCTGTTGGCGTTGGTCGTTGCCACGGCGTATTGCTCGTTCACGTTGCGCCGCTTCTATCTGGATCAGGTCGAACAGGAGCTTCACCTGGTCGCTGACGTGGCCGCGCCTCAGGTTGCCCGGACGCTGGAAGGCGGCACGCCGGCCGATGTGGATACCCTGTGCAAGCGTCTCGGCGGCGCCGGCGACGGCCAAATGCGCCTCACCGTGATCACCACGTCGGGCAAAGTCCTCGGCGATTCGGAAGAGAATCCGGCCGCGATGGAGGACCATTCCAACCGCGTTGAGATCGTCGATGCCATACGCGAAGGATACGGTCGCTCGATCCGCCCCAGCCCGACACTCGGCAAGAACATGATGTACGTGGCCCTGTCCATCCGCGACGAGGACCAGCCGATCGCCGTCGTGCGTACGGCCATCTTCGTCACGGAGATCGACCGGGCCCTCAAACGCATCTACATCAGCATCGTCTGGGCCGGGCTGGTCATCGCCCTGTGCGCCGCATTCCTAAGCCTCTTGATTTCGCGGCGCATCAGCCTGCCCATAACCCGGATGAAGCGCATCGCACAACTCTTCGCCGACGGCCAACTGAACATCCGAGTCCCAGCGGCCGGAGCGGCTGAACTCGACGACCTGGCCAAAGCCCTCAACGAGATGGCCACGCAGCTTCAGGACCGCATCCTGACCATCACCCGCCAGCGCAACGAACTGAAGGCCGTTCTTTCCAGTCTGGCCGAAGGCGTCCTCGCGGTCGATGCCCGCGGGCGGATCGTCAGCGTCAACAAGGCCGCCGCACGCCTGCTCAACATCGAGCCGGCACACGCCCAGGGACGCAACGTCGAAGAGGTCATTCGTAACGTAGGTCTACAGCAATTCGTCCGCGACACCCTCAGCAGCGACCGTCCGACCGAAGACGACGTCTCCTTCCCCGAGGAGGGAGGACGCTTCTTCCACGTCCACGGCGCCAGTCTGGCCGATCCCCAGGCCGAACGAGCCGGCGCGGTGATCGTGTTGACCGACATGACCCGCATTCACCGGCTCGAGAATCTGCGCCGCGATTTCGTCGCCAACGTCTCCCACGAGCTCAAGACCCCTGTCACCTCAATCCAGGGTTTCGTCGAGGCCCTGCAAGACGAGGATTTGGGCGAATCGGAGCAGGCCCGGCGCTACCTGGGAATCATCGCCAAGCACGCCGAGCGTCTCAACGCCATCATCGACGACCTACTCAGCCTCTCGCGGCTGGAGGAGGTCAGCCAGCAGCGGGCCCTCCTGTTCGAGAAGATGCAGCTTCGACCGGTGCTGGACGCGGCTATCGAGCTGTCCAGCGTCCGCGCCGAGCAGAGACGCGTCAAGATCAAGCTGTCCTGCGACGACACCGTCCAGGCCAAGATCAACGCGCCGCTCCTGGAACAGGCGGTGGTCAACCTCGTCGACAACGCCGTCAAGTACAGCGAGGAGGCCGGCACCGTCGAGATCACCGTCCAGCCACATGACAAGGAGATCCTGCTCAGTGTCGCCGATACCGGTTGCGGCATACCCGCCGAACACCTGGCCCGGATCTTCGAGCGATTCTATGTCGTCGACAAAGGTCGAAGCCGAAAGCTGGGAGGGACCGGCCTCGGCCTGGCCATCGTCAAGCATATCGCCTTGGCCCACGGTGGTCACGTCACCGTCGAGAGCACCGTAGGAGAAGGATCAACCTTCACCTTGCATTTGCCACGGGGATGACCATGGGACGTGCAATGCGCGTCTCCACCCTGGTTCCACACCGCGGCCGCTCGCCGCCGATACTCATTCCCAGTGCTGACACACGCGATTGTCACGTGCCTAGCGCAATTCTAACACGAGCTTGATGCTCCCTTAACACGGCTCCGGTATCTAGAGCTTGGCCAATCGCAAGCCCGACGTCTCAGGATCTGGCTCGGGAACGTTGAGCGAACTGGAGTGGAACCTTTGGAGGCGCTGAAATGAATCGAGAACGAAGAAGCAAATGGAGTTGCCTGCTGCTGGCACTGGGTGTGCTCGCCCTCGTGTGCCCGGCTGTGGCAGGAGCCGACGAGGTCGATGACCTGAAGGAGGAATTGAAGGACCAAAAGGCCCGGTCCGCCGACTTGGAGAACCGGGTCAACCAGCTCGAGGCGCGACAGAGGATCGATGAAGGCTCGCCCAACGAGAACCCGAGGGCAACGAAGCCGACGGATCTGCGGGCTTACTGGAAGGAGGGGCTGAGGCTCGAGACCGAGGACAAGCAATTCCAGTTGAAGGCCGGCGGGCGGCTCCAGTACGACTCGCTCTGGATCAGTGAAGACGATGACGCCAAGACAGGAACGATTGGGGAGCAGGAAGACGGCACGGAGTTCAGAAGAGTCCGTCTCTATATGCAGGGCCTCATCTACGGGAACATGGAGTACAAGCTGCAAGTGGACTTCGCCGGTGGCGATGCGGACCTCAAAGACGTCTATCTCGGTCTGACGGACCTGTCGATTGGCAAACTCCGGGTCGGGCATTTCAAAGAGCCGTTCAGTCTAGACGAATTGACCAGCTCCAAGTACACGACCTTCTTAGAGAGGGGCCTGCCGAACGCTTTTGCACCCAGCCGAAACGCCGGCTTCATGCTTCACGATACCGCCCTCGACGACCGTGCGACGTGGGCCGTCGGCCTGTTCAGAGATACGGATGACACCGGGATGGACATCGATGACGGCGGATACAACATCACCGGCAGAATCACGGCGCTCCCTTGGTACGAGGACGAAGGGGCCTCTCTGCTACACGTCGGCGCCGCCTACAGCTACCGGAATCCCGACGATTCGCTCAGATATCGTGCGAGGCCTGAGACGCATCTGACCGACCGGTTCGTTGATACGGGAACATTCGTGAGCGACCAGGTGGACCTCCTCGGTTTTGAGGCGGCATGGGTCCAGGGGCCGCTATCGTTGCAGGGTGAGTATGTCATGGCCAGTGCCGACCTGCTGGGGGGCTCCGACCCTGATTTCAGTGGTTACTACGGGCAGGTCAGCTATTTCCTGACCGGGGAACACCGCAACTACAAAACCTCCAGCGCCGCCTTCGACAGGGTCAAGCCGAAGAGGAACTTCGCCCAGGGCGGTGGCTGCGGCGCCTGGGAACTCAAGGCGCGGTACTCGCATATCGATCTGGACAGCAACACCATCACCGGTGGCGAACTGGATGACATCAGCGCCGGTGTGAACTGGTACCCCAATCCCAACATGCGGGTCATGTGGGACTACGTCCACGCCGACGCCGACGACCACCGCGGCCAGGCGGATATCGTCATGATGCGGTGTCAAGTTGATTTCTAGGCGATTGTTAGCGGCCCTCTAACGTGGCGCTAATGCAATCCTAACATTGTTGTCGTACACAAGTGGAAAAGGAGGTTTGTTTATGAAGAAAGCAATCGTTGGCATGGTAGTACTTGGACTGGCGATGGGCATGGCCGTCCAGGCTGAGACTCTGCAGATTGAAGGGTCCACGACGGTCGGGCCCATTGCGGACGCCTTCGCAGAGTACTTCAAGAAGGTCTATCCCGATCTGGACATCACGGTCAAGAAGACCGGCAGCGGTGACGGCGCCGCCGCCCTGGTCGACTCGCGTTGCGATATCGCCACGATGAGTCGATTCATGAAGGACAAGGAATTCAAAAGTGCCGTCGATGGTGGCGTCTATCCTGTCGCTCACGTTGTGGCAATGGACGGTGTCTGCTCCGTGGTGCATCCGTCCAATCCCGTCAAGGGGCTAACCAAGGCTCAGATTCGCGATATCTACATGGGCAAGATCACCAACTGGAGCCAGGTCGGTGGTCCGAGCATGCCCATCGTCGTGATCAGCCGGGACACCTCTTCGGGGACGTACGAGACCTTCCACGGTCTGGTTATGGAGAAGAAGGAAATGGGCCCCGGCGTCGAGTACGTCAACTCCAATCCCCAGGCCCATGCCCGCGTCAGGACGACGCAGGGAGCGATTGGCTATGTCGGCATTGGCTTCCTGGATCGTAATGTCAAGGCCGTCAAGGTCGATGGGATTATGCCCAGCCGCCAGACGATCGCCAGCGGCGTCTATCCCGTCGCCCGGCCGCTCTTCATGTTCACCAATGGCTACCCCGAACTCGGCAGCATGGTCCACAAGTTCTGTACCTTCTACCTGACCGAGAAGGGCCAGGAATTGGTCGAGGCCAGGGGATTTGTGCCGCTAACGGTCTACTGACCCACACGAGATGACACGGTCTTTCCGCGTCACCTGGAAAAGGGATGAATGGACAGCAAGAACTTAACTCTCGCACTGGAACCGGCGGCCGGGATCAATCGGCCGCTGGCGCTGACGCCGGGCCAGGACCTCTGGGGGTATGTAGCCTCCCATCTGGGCCGCGCCCTGCTGTTCTTCATTACGTGCAGTTCGGTTCTCGCGGTGTTCTTGATCCTGGTCTTCGTGATCGTACGCGCCGTCCCCTTTCTAACCGACTACAGCATCAGCGACTTCCTCGCCAGCCAGGCCTGGCATCCGACCTCGGATTCACCGGTCTTCGGCGCCCTGACTCTCATTGTCGGTTCCCTTTACGTCTCCTTGGCGGCATTGGTCTTCGCCGTCCCGGTCGGGATCATGGCGGCCGTGTTTCTCAGTGATATTGTCTCCTGGAAGATTCGCAACGTCGTAAAGCCGATCGTGGAAATCCTCGCCGCCATCCCCTCGGTGGCCTACGGCTTCTTCGCGGTGCTGGTGCTGGCCCCCTGGATGCAGAAGCGCTTCGGTTTCTCCACCGGCACCAACGCCCTCAACGCCTCCCTGATTCTGGCGGTCATGGCCCTGCCCACGATCATCAGTGTCGCCGAGGATGCCATCTCGGCCCTGGGCCGCGAACTGCGCGAAGCCTCCTATGGCCTCGGCGCCACCCGGCTGGAGACCATCGTCAAAGTCGTTCTGCCGGCCGCCCACAGCGGCATCATCGCCGCCGTTGTGCTGGGCATGATGCGAGCTATCGGCGAAACCATGGTCGTCTGGATGGCCTCGGGCAACGCCACACAGATTCCCCACCCCTGGTGGGACCTTTCCCTCTCGATCCGCACCATGACGGCCACCATCGCCGGTGAAATGGGCGAGGCGCCGGAGGGCTCGTCCCACCGCAGCGCCCTGTTCGCCGTCGGTGTCTTGCTGCTCACCATGACCTTCGTCCTGAACGTTGTCAGCGAGTATTTCCTGAGTCGCGCCAAGAAGAGTCTGGGGAACAACTAGATGAAACTCGCCACGCGGGCCATGCTCGATAAGATCTTCACCGGAACGACCGGCCTGTCAGTCGTACTGCTGACCCTCGTGCTGATCGCCGTGCTCGGACCTATGGTCTACCGTGGCAGCAGCGCGGTCCTGTTCAATGGGACCGTCGAGTTCCGCAAGATGCAGCGGGACCTCTTCGACCGCTCCGACCCGAAGCAACTCAAGGCGGAGATTGCCAAGACCGAGGAATACCGCCAGGAAGTGTACCGACTGGTGGACGAGTTCAAGAAAGGCATCGACATCGAGGCCATGTCCGCCCGGGCCCGCGAGATCAACCGGGAGTTTGGCAAGGAGCTGCGCTACAAGGAGACGCCCTCCGAGCTGTATACGACGCTGCGCGGACGCAGCCGTGACATTCGCGACACCCTTGAGGTCGCCTTCCGCAGTCAGGACATCGAAGTGATCCAGGCCAATGTTGGGAAGGTTCTCCAGGAAGCGACCGATCCCAACTTCAGAGGCACCACCGCCGAGGAGTTCTTCACCATCGCCCGCAATTTTTTGGCCGCGGCCCAGCAGGTGGATCTCAATCGCCATCATGAATACGTGGCAGAGTTGGAAGAGGTCGAGCTGCTCCTTTTCGGCTCCAACGAGCGAAACGGTCTCTTGGGTCCACGCCCCGAAGAACCGGCCCGCGCTGTGGCAAGGGTCCAGTACGGCGCCACGCGCATGGACCAGGCCCGCCAACTGCTCGACACCTTGCTTATCGCCGAGCGGTGGGTCGAGGACGAACCGGGACAGCCTCTGGTCAAGGTCCGCACCCCGCGCGCCGAGAAGTTCGCCGGCACCACGCTCGAACCGCTGTTCGCCTATGTCCAGACCAACATCAACGATCTCCTCAGGCCTCGCTTCACCTTCTACTGGCGTTTCTTCACCGATGACAGCTTCAACAGCCACTACTTCGGCGGCGTCGGCCCCGAAGTCTTTGGAACCATCCTGATCACCGTTTTGGGTATGGTGTTCGTCATTCCGCTGGGCGTCGTGGCCGCCGCATATCTGGTGGAGTGTTCCTCCGATGGCTGGATCATTCGCATCATTCGCATGTGTATCAACACGCTGGCCGGCGTGCCGAGCATCGTCTTCGGCCTGTTCGGCCTGGCCTTCTTCGTGCTGTTCCTGTTCCCTTTGCTGGGCTTCGAGCAAATGCCCTGCATTCTGGCAGCTTCCCTGACACTGGCGATTCTGACCTTGCCCGTAATGATCCGCGCCAGCGAAGAGGCGATTCGCACCGTGCCCATGTCATACAAGGAAGGGTCCCTGGCCCTGGGCGCCAGTCGATTCCGCACCTTCATGACCGTGATCCTGCCGGCTGCACTTCCGGGGATTCTCACGGGCGTCGTCCTGAGCCTCAGCCGCGTGGCCGGCGAAACCGCACCGATTCTCTTCACCGGCGCCGTCTCGATGGGGCCCATGCCCAGATCCATATTCGATCCGACGCGCACCCTCTCCTACGGCAGCTACGACATGGCCGTCGGAGACCGCTTGGCCATGATGGTGCCTCACAACCAGTACGGCATGGTCGTGACGCTCATCATGCTCATTCTGGTTCTCAACGCGATGGCCATCGTTCTGCGCTCGCGTGTGTTCAAGAAACTCAAAGGGCAGTGACCCGTGGTGTTTGCCGCCGAAAGGTAACGACGAGTGCGGGAGAAAGAAGAATCCATGCAAGTCTCCGCGACAGCCAGCGACATCAAGAAATCGGACGTCACGACGACCGTGACCGTGGGCAGTCGGCTCAGGCCGGCGCCCAGGACGCCCGCGAATGCCGCCCAAACTGCGGTCATTCAGTCCAAGGGTTTCACCCTGTACTACGGCTCGAAGGCGGGTGTCAAAGACATCACCATGGACATTCATCCATGCAGCGTCACCGCCATCATCGGCCCCAGCGGTTGCGGCAAAAGCACCTTCCTGCGCAGC
>Ga0272442_10010856_pt1 | contig 11170 bp, 11 predicted proteins | sample SSMForm2O_FD_200262 | JGI IMG/M metagenome (GOLD analysis project Ga0272442, IMG submission 200262) | Marine sediment archaeal communities from Little Sippewissett salt marsh, Falmouth, MA, United States - SSM-Form-2O | ecosystem: Environmental > Aquatic > Marine > Wetlands > Sediment ...
GAAAGTTTTGAAGATCTACTAATTTCTACTATGGGAGTGAAAATAGATGGGTATATATAGAGATCTCAAGGATAAAAGAGTTATTGTAACAGGAGGTGCGAGCGGAATTGGGCTTGCAATAGCCGATCGTTTCGCAGACGAAGGAGCAAAAGTCATTATCTTTGATTTAGATAAAAATGCTTTGAGTGAAGCATTGTCAAGAAATCCAAAATTGATTGGAGGATTTAGGGCTGATATTGGTAGTGAGAATGATGTAAAGGATGCATTCAAGAAAGCTGATGATCTTATTTGCGGTGTTGATATACTAATTTCTAATGCCGGAATAAGTTACCGTAAGCCTTTCATGGAGATTGAATATAAGAAATGGGTAAAAGTACTGCGTACAAATTTAGACGGAATGTATCTATGTGCAAAACAATCTATATCGAGAATGAAAGAACAGCAAAAGGGAGTCATTTTGTTCACTGCTTCTACAAACGGGCTGAACGGGCATCCTTTGTATTCAGATTATAACGCTTCCAAAGCGGGAGTTATTGTATTAGCAAAGACACTTGCTTTGGAGTTCGCTCCTTGGTTAAGAGTGAACGCCGTTTGTCCAGGATATGTTTTAACTCCAATGCAGAAGGCTGAATATACATCGGAAATGATGGAAGAAGTTAATTCAAAGATTCCTATGAAAAGACACGCAATGCCGGAGGAAATTGCTAGCTTATATGCATTTTTAGCATCCTCTGAGGCATCTTACATAACGGGACAGGCCATAGTAATTGACGGAGGAGAAACAGCAGGTCAACCTATGGTGAAGAAAGAAAAAAAATGACAAAGGCGGTTGGAAATATGAAAAACAGGTCATCGAGCTCGATGTCTATAGATGGTAAAGTTGCTATCATTACAGGAGCTGCATCAGGCATGGGGCGGGAAACAGCGAAGCTATTGGCGGCGGAGAACGCAAAAGTTGCTCTAATCGATATTAATGAGACTAGTGGAGAAGAAGCTGTTTCAGAAATAGAAAAGAAAGGAGGAGAAGCAGCTTTTTTTCATTGTGATGTTACATCGAACGCAGATTGTGAAAAGACAGTAACTCGTATCTACGAAAAGTTTGGACGAATAGATATCCTATTTAACAATGCAGGGGTGATACGCAGAAAAAATATTGTAGAATTGAATGAAGAAGAATGGGATCTTGTAGTAGGAGTTAATTTAAAATCAATATTTTTGCTTTCAAGATATGTGCTTCCAATAATGATAAAAAATAAAAAGGGAGTTATTATAAACAATGGATCCGGATGGGGACTGAAAGGAGGGTTTAAAGCTGCCGCATACTGTGCAGCAAAAGGAGGTGTGGTGAATTTGACTCGAGCAATGGCAATTGATTTCGGACAGTACGGTATACGAGTAAACTGCATCTGCCCTGGTGACATTGATACAAACCTACTAAAACAGGAAGCTCTACAGTTGGGTATTGATGAAAAAGAGTTTTTGGCATCTTGTGCAGAAAGGCCGCTTAATCGTATAGGTAGACCTCAAGATGTGGCGAATGCAGTTCTTTTCTTATCAAGCGATCTTTCTTGTTGGGTAACAGGAACGACGCTGGTGGTCGATGGAGGAGGATTGGCATGATTGACCGGAAACAAAAAATATATTTTGATTTTAATATCAGGAGGCTGAATATATGAAAAAAGAGGACAAATACGTACATCCTTACATCCCGAATTCTGCAGCAGAAACAAGAGAAAAAATGCTTGAGGAGATTGGAATAAAAAGTATTGACGAGTTGTACTCGGATATTCCGGAAAAGCTACGCTTTCGCGGTGAGATGAATTTACCGCAGCCTTTGGAATCAGAATATCTACTAAAGAAGCACGTTGAGCAAATTTTGTCAAAGAACAAAACATGCAACGAGTATATCAGTTTTTTGGGCGGAGGTTGTTGGCAACACTACGTACCGGCAGTATGTGATGTGATAAATCAGCGTTCAGAGTTCTTGACAGCATATGCAGGGGAGCCATATGAAGATCATGGAAGATTCCAGGCGCTTTTTGAGTATGCGAGTCTGATGGGTGAGTTGGTAGAAATGGATGTTGTAAATGTACCAACTTTCGATTGGGCGCAAGCGGCAAGCACCTCGATTAGAATGGCAGCAAGAATTACAGATCGTTCAGAAGTGATAGTATTAAACAGGATCTCGCCGAATAAACTGTCAGTGATAAGTAATTATTGCAAACCGGCAATACAAGTTAAAGAAATAACGTACAATCACGAAACGGGGCTTATAGATATTGATGAACTTAAAGAAAAAATATCATCGAAAACCGCAGCAATTTACTTCGAAAATCCGTCTTTTTTCGGCTGCATAGAAAACAGAGGGAAAGAAGTTTCGGAAATTGCACATAAACACGGTGCTATAAGCATAGTGGGTGTTGATCCGATTTCTCTAGGAATTCTAAATCCTCCAAGTAGATATGGAGCAGACATTGTTTGCGGAGAATTGCAGTCTCTAGGAATTCACATGCAGTATGGTGGAGGACTTGCCGGTTTCATCGCCACTAAAGATGAAAAGCGCTTTGTGATGGAATATCCGTCTCGTCTTTTTGGGATCACTGAAACTTCCCAAAAGGGAGAATATGGCTTTGGTGATGTAGCGTATGAGCGTACTTCGTTCGCCAAGAGAGAGAAGGGAAAAGAGTTCGTCGGTACAGCAGCGGCCCTATGGGGAATTACAGCGGGAGTATATCTTTCTCTGTTAGGCCCAAAAGGCATGCAAGAAGTTGGAAAATGTATACTACAGAAAACACAATACGCAATGAAGAAGTTGTCGCAAATCAAACAAGTAAAAATTCCCGCATACGATACATCACATTTCAAAGATTTCACTGTAGATTTTCGAAGTACTGGAAAGACAATAAAGGAAATAAACAAAGGCTTGCTCGAGAGAAATATTATGGGCGGAAAAAGCATGGCAGAAGATTTTTTCAATCTTGAAGAAGTTGCATTGTATAGTGTTACCGAAGTTCATTCAAAAGAAGATATAGACAATCTAGCTGATGCTTTAAATGATATTTTGGGCAATTAATAGCAAGAAAAGCGAATCTGAAAGGGAATAAAAATGGGAATGAATGCAAAAACAAAGCTTAGAGATTTTCATCAAGCGAAATGGGATGAGCCAATAATATTTGAATTAGGCAGTAGGGGTGAGCGTGGAATTTTGGTACCGGAGGCAGGAAAGGAAATTGAAGCAGAAGTAGGTGATGGAATATCGAAATTGCCTGAAAATATGATAAGGAAAGAGGCGCCCTTACTTCCTGAGCTTTCTCAAATGCAAGTTCTAAGGCATTATCTGCGTTTGTCGCAGGAAAACCTGGGCGCGGACTTAAATGTTGATGTGGGACAGGGAACGTGTACAATGAAGTACAGCCCAAAAATCAATGAAAAATTTGCAGCTTCCCCCAAATTTACAGAGCTTCACCCGTTACAGGAGGATAGTACAATTCAGGGGATACTAGAAATAATGTACAAACTGGATTTGTTCCTCAGAGAAATATCTGGTTTGGATAGATACACGCTTCAGCCGGGAAGCGGTTCTCAGGCGATACTGCTAATGGTTTCAATAATACAGGCCTATCACGAATCACGCGGAGAATCGGACCAGAGAGATGAGATTATTACAACAATATTTTCACATCCTTCCAATCCGGCAGCAGCGGCTGTGAAAGGTTATAAGGTTATTACTATATATCCAAATGAAGATGGATTGCCCGATATAGAACAATTGAAAAAAGCAGTATCAGATCGTACTGCAGCTCTTTTAATTACAAACCCGGAAGATACGGGGGTTTTTAACTCAAATATAGAAGAGTTTACAAAAATCGTTCACGAGGCGGGAGGTCTTTGCGGATACGATCAGGCAAATGCAAACGGCATATTGGGAATAACCCGCGCAAAGGAAGCGGGCTTTGATTTTAGCTTTTTTAACCTACACAAAACATTTTCAGCGCCCCATGGGTGCGGGGGCCCTGCATCTGGTGCTCTGGGAGTGAAAGAAAAGCTAGCCAAGTTCCTGCCGGTACCTGTGGTCGAGTATGATCAAAATCGCTACTATCTCAACTATGATGTACCTGAAAGTGTAGGTAAAGTAAGAGATTTCTTTGGAGGGATACCGGTTATCTTAAAGGCATATTCGTGGATTATGAGCCTCGGTAGCAAGGGACTAAAAGAAGTTGCTCGCACAGCGGTACTTAATAACAACTATATGTTCAAAAAAATACTACAGATACCCGGAGCTAATGCGCCTTATGCTCACGGAAGGCATCGTATCGAACAAGTTAGATACAGCTGGGAGGAACTGACCAAGAAAACAGGAGTAACAACAGAAGATGTAACCTGCAGGATGGTTGATTATGGCTTCCATATGTGGTCGAGCCACCATCCTTTTATTGTTCCAGAACCCTTTACCATAGAGCCTACGGAGGCTTATTCAAAAAACGAGCTTGACGAGTATATTGCCGGGTTGAAAAAAGTTTCGGAAGAAGCGTTTGAAAACCCGGAAAAAATCAAGAATGCCCCGTATAACAGCGTTATACATAGAATAGATACATCTTCCCTAGATGATCCTGATAAATGGGCAATGACATGGAGAGCATATTTACGAAAGAACAAAAAGAGAAAAGCTGTTTAGAAAGAAGGACGGCAATTTTATACCCATAAGATCATTTAGAGATCGGTGCCACCTTTGCTGAAGGTAAACGGGACTGCGGTTCCTCCGACTCTGCGCCCCTAACCAAGCATTTTTCGAATGGATAGGATGGTAGTGCCAAAAAATCATAGTTCCTGTAAGTACTTATAGGAAAAGTATATACATTTACTAAATCTTGGATGTGAATAATGGCGTTCTTTCATCTACGGTTTCATTCGCCAGGAGCAGTACCCTGTCTTTTCTAATGACACAAAATAGCGTGCACTACAATTCAACTCGGAGTATTGACACTCCTGCTGAATATAGCTATATTGGAAGGGTATTCAACGTTTCTTAATCTTAATCTGAAAAGCTTCTGGCCTTTTACTGTAAGGGCAATCCGATAGAAATGCAATTGCTTAACGCATGAGCTACCCCAAAGGTGTGCGTGAATAATCAGTTACCGACTACCATGAATACGGCTGACGACACATGTAACTGGGTCTCAATCATCGAGCAGAAATACAGAGTGGAGTGATACATGGCGATCATTCGTAAAAAGAAGAAAGTAACAGAGATCGACGAGGCAAACACGCCAGATCCCTCTTTGAATGAAGCGGAGGGCGGTAATGGCTCCGGCGATCCCGGTACAGACTCTCAGAACCCAACTGTGGACATGAGCGGCCCCACGCAGGACTCTACATCAGAGCAGCAGACCTCCTCAGCGCAGGAGCCTGCCGAGCTCGCAGCGCCTGCGAAAGCAACCGCAAATACGACGGAAGAGCCCGCTAGGCCTGCCGAGCCCGCAGCGCCTGCGGGAGAAACCGCAAAGGCAGAGGGAGTGAGCCCCAAAGCGACTTACCCCCCGAGGCGGAGCAAAAAGAAGAAGCTGCGAGTCGAACTGATAAAGGAGGGGGACCAGGCGGAAGAGTTGAGTGCCGAGGTCGAGGTGCAGGAGAGCACCAACAACACGGTCGAGGCTGTACCGCAGACCGCCAAGGAAGAAAAAGCCCCGTCGCCTCATCCGCAACGAAGCAACAGATCCGGTCACAGACAGGGGGGCAGGGACAAAAAACCTCCTGTGGAAGGCCGCGAAAAGCTAAATATCAATGACCTGACAGTCATGAATATGCGGGAACTGCGCAAGATGGCGGCTGATATGGGGGTGAATCACGAGAATTTGATCTCCATGAAGAAGCAGGAGATCATCTTCAGTATTCTCAAGATGCACACCGAGCGCAGCGGACAGATCTACGCTACCGGAGCGCTGGAGATTCTTCCCGACGGATACGGTTTTCTGCGTTCCCCCCACTACAGTTATCTGCCCGGTCCCGACGACATCTATATATCCCCCTCCCAGATCCGGTTGTTTAACCTGAAGACCGGGGACACCGTTTCCGGCCAGATCCGTCCGCCGAAGGAGGGAGAGCGCTTCTTCGCCATGCTGCGCGTGGAGAGTGTCAATTTCGATCAGCCGGAAGAGGCTCAGAGCAGGATTCCTTTCGAGAATCTCACGCCCCTGTATCCGGATGAAATCATCAACATGGAGACCGCGGGGGAGGAGGTTTCCACCCGGCTGATAAACCTGTTCTGTCCGATTGGAAAGGGACAGAGGGCGTTGATCGTTTCACCACCTCGGGCCGGTAAAACTATAATCATGCAGAAAATCGCCAATGCGATTACGGAAAATCACCCTGAGATCTTCGTGATCGTGCTTCTGATCGACGAGCGCCCGGAAGAAGTAACGGATATGCAGCGTAACGTCGACGGAGAGGTTGTATCCTCGACCTTCGACGAGCAGGCCACGCGGCACGTGCAGGTTGCCGAGATGGTCATCGAGAAGGCCAAACGATTGGTGGAGCACAAGCGGGACGTGATTATTCTGCTGGACTCGATAACCCGCTTGGCCCGGGCCTATAACCAGACCGTGCCCACTTCGGGCAAAATCCTCTCCGGAGGCGTCGACTCCAACGCCCTGCACAAGCCAAAGCGTTTCTTCGGGGCTGCCCGGAATATCGAACAGGGAGGCAGCCTGACGATCGTAGCCACTGCACTGATCGAGACGGGAAGCCGTATGGACGAGGTTATCTTCGAGGAGTTCAAGGGAACGGGGAACATGGAGATCAATCTGGACCGCAGACTTTCCGACAGGCGCCTGTTCCCGGCTATCAACATCAAGCGATCCGGCACTCGTAAGGAGGAACTGCTGCTTTCCGAGGATGTTCTGAGCAAGTTGTGGGTATTGCGAAAGGTTATCGGGCCGATGGATGATCTGGAGATTATCGAGTTGCTCATTGACAGGATGAAAAAAAGTAAGAATAATGAGGCGTTCCTGAAGTCGATGAACACCTCAACGAACGGCGATATGTGAGGGTAACCATGAAGAAAGATATTCATCCGAAATATGAACCCACCACGGTGACCTGTGCCTGTGGGAACGTGTTGGAGATCCGCTCTACTGCAAAAGACATTAAAGTTGAGATTTGCTCGAATTGCCATCCTTTTTTTACAGGCAAGCAGAAACTGGTGGACACCGCCGGGCGGATCGAGCGCTTCAAGAAGAAGTACAACATCAAAGATTAGCTTCCAGTACGCTTTTCATATGCTCCCAGTGGGATCCCTGCCAGTAGATCCTGCCGCACTCGGGGCAGGTCTTGTAGCGCTGGTAGGTTCGGGCCACGTACTCGGGCACTGAGGCGGCGGCCCGTTTTTTGTCTATCTCCCGCAGAAGGCTGTTACAACGCAGGCAGCGACAGAAAGGCCTGATCTTTTCCCGCAGGTCGAAACGCTTCAGCACCTCGACAAGCTGCTCCATCGGCTGATCGGAGCGCAGGCAGTATCCGTGGGTAATCATGGATCGCTTGAGCAGTTCCCGATCCCGGGTGAGGATGATCCTGCGATGGTTGCGGGAAATGCGGGAGAGGCTGGCATCGTCGTAACTGTTGGAGTACAGAGTATCGAAACCCAGCATGCGCAGCAATTTGGCCAGTCTTCCCAGATGTACGTCCAGGACGAAACGGGTGCGACGTAGGGCTTCCGGGCGCACCTTGGTAACCGAGCCTATTTCCATCGACTCGAATACCGGATACACACTGATCCGATCTCCCTGATTCACCTTCTGTTCGAAAGGCACCGAAAGGCCGTTTACCAGGATCAGATCCACCTCGGTGTGAGGTATGCCGAGAGATTCGATCAGGGCTTTCACAGTGTCCCCGGGGTGAAAACGGGCCCGGAACTCCCGCTTTTTTCTAGCCTCGGGAAGAAAATCGTTGAGCTCTTCGTAAAAGCGAAGGATCGCGCTGGCCATTTCCTGTATTCATAATAGTGAATTTCAGCTACTCTGTCCCGATGAAGGCACGGGGCGGAGAACTCTCGATTCTATTGCAGGAAGTTTCCTTTGAGCTGCGGGGCACCCCTATTCTCCGGGGTATCGACTGGCAAGTAGCCGCCGGCGGTCGTTGGGTGCTGCTTGGACCGAATGGCAGCGGCAAGACCACTTTGCTCAAGCTGATTACCGGTTATCTGTTCCCCTCCAGCGGGCGGCTTACCGTGCTGGGCCGGGAGTTCGGCCATACGGATCTGAGGGAGCTCCGTACCCGAATCGGCTGGGTTCACTATGATCTGCGAAACATGATCCCGGAGTTTATGAACGCCCTGGAGGTCGTGCTGGCCGGTGAGAGGGGAGCCCTCTCTTTCTACGAACAGTGCACACCCGCCCAGCGGGAGCGGGCCGCGAGCAGTCTCGAGGCTTTACGGGCGGAACGGCTGATCGGCCGGCGTTTCGCTACCTTATCCACCGGTGAACGCCAGCGTGTGCTGATTGCCCGCGCTCTGATGGCGGAGCCGGATATATTACTTCTGGACGAGCCGTGCATGGGACTGGACCCCCTGTCTCGGGAGGAGTTTCTCGATTCCCTGCAAATGATGTTCGTCGAGAAGCCGAACATGACAGTGATCACGGTGACCCATCATGTAGAGGAAATCACGGGGGCTTATGAAGGGGTTCTGATTCTCGACGGGGGCCGTGTGTTGGCCTGTGGAGGGAGGCGACAAACCTTGAAAGAGGAAATGATCTCCCGACTGTTCGGGCATCGCTGTACTTTGAATCTCAGAGGGGGACGGTATTCATTGCACTTCGAATGAGAGTCCCGATTCAGAAGCTCAAGCTCCCTGAAGTTTTTCGATCATCCGCCGAATGCGACCGGAGAGGGACACCAGTAGTCGTTTTGTCCACTGGGGGCTGGCCGCAAAGATCTCCTGAAAATTCTCCTTTGAGAACACCAGCGCTTCCACCGGGCCCTTGGTGATTACGGTTGCCGATCGCACGGATTTGTCGAAAAAGCTCATCTCTCCGAACAGCTCCCCCTTGCCCAGGGTGGCCATGACTTTGTACTTGTCCCCCATTTTTCGGGTGATGTACACTTCCCCCGAGAGAATCCAGAAGATCTCCTGCTGGACGTCTCCCTCCTTGATGAGAACCGTTTTGTCCCCGTATTTTCTCCCGAACTTGTCGATGATTCCCTCATTGATCGCCTCCTCAGCCTGGAAGGCGATCTTCATGATCTCTGCATAGTTCTGGTCCGACATGCTATCTGCCCCCCGTTGCTTCAACCGGCTTGGATGCGATCGCCAAACTCGGCGTTCATGATACGAAGGGTGCGAGTGAGCCCGGTGATCGTTTCCAGGGCCAACTCCCAAGAGACGCTCGAGGCCACGTCGAAACCTTCCCTGTCCCAACGATAGAGTATCGAGTTTTCCATGCAGTAGGCGGTGGTCAGCCGTGTGCAGTCCAGAAGGGACTCTACTACGCCGAACACCGAATCGGGGTGTTGATAGACGGGAATGGTCGATCCGTCCGCCAGTGGGATTCCGATGCGGATGAGACCGGCAATCACGTAGTAGATCGGATGGTTGGAAAGGGGGTCCCCGATGGTGTAGATACTCGTTCCCGGCTCAATCCTCACCTTTTCACCATACTGTAGGTCTGTTTCGATCATGAGAGCACCCTATTTTCTTGCAACGTTTGAGTTTTTCCCATAGAATATAGCACCGTTTTCAATTTCATTCCAGCGGAGTCATTCATGGACGAGCTGATTCGCAGCCATCAGGAAGAGTACGGCCAGAGTCCAGACATCATTGCACAGGCACCCGGCAGGGTCAATCTGATCGGCGAACATACCGACTACAACGAGGGCTTCGTCCTTCCGATGGCTATCGATTACTACATCCGGGTTGCGGTATCCAGGCGAAAGGATCAGCATCTGCGTTTCTACTCGGCTGATTTCAACGACCGGAAGCGTACCAGCCTGAGCAACCTACGCTACAAGAAGGAGGACCGCTGGGCCAACTATCTGAAGGGTGTAATCAGCGTGCTGCAGACCCGGGGATACTCTACTGGGGGGCTTAGTTTTTCGGTATCAGGCAATATCCCGGTAGGGGTGGGGCTGTCTTCCTCCGCGGCCCTGGAGGTGGCAACCGCTTATGCGGTCCAGAAGCTCCTGGCCATAGAGCTGTCCGGGCCGGAGCTGGCTCGGCTTGCCCAGGAGGCGGAGAACAGCTTTGTGGGTGTGCATTGCGGGATCATGGACCAGTTTGTCTCCCGCATGGCAAAGTCAGGGGCGGCCATGTTCATCGATACCCGCAGCATGGAGCACAGCCACATACCGATCGCTTTTCGAAGCGTGAAAATACTGATTACCAATTCCAGTGTACCGCGAAGTCTCGTGGAATCGGAGTACAACCAACGTCGTGGGGAATGTGAGAAGTGCGTAAGCCTGCTGAGCCCCCGGAAACCGGGACGATCGCTTCGGGACTACACGACGGAGGATCTGCGGGACAGCCTGGGGCTGATCCCGGAGACCACGCGCAAGCGATGCCTGCACGTGGTGGAGGAGAATCAGCGGGTGCGGGATGCGGAGGCGAGTCTACGCCGCGGCGATATCGGGAGCTTCGGAAAGCTCATGAACCGTTCCCACGAGAGCCTGCGGGATCAGTATGAGGTCTCCTGCCCCGAGCTGGATTGGCTGGTGAAACGTGCCTGGGAGACCGATGGCGTGTACGGATCCCGGATGACCGGGGCCGGATTTGGCGGCTGCACCGTGACTTTGATCGAGGAAAAAGCAATCCCCAAGTACAAGGCGCGCTTGGAAGCCTACGAGCGAATATTCAGCTTCAAACCTGAGCTGTTCCTTGTGCAACCCGCCGACGGGGCGCAGATCACTTTCGAAAACTGATAGAGGCCTCATACATTGAATATACTCCTTACAAACGACGACGGAATCGAAAGCCCGGGATTGCAGTTATTGCATAAAACTCTTCAAGAGGAGCACGAGGTTTGGGTTGTTGCCCCGGATTCCAATCGCAGCGGCAGCTCTCACTCGATTACTTTGGGAAATCCGACGAAGTTTTCAAAACACGCAGAGCGGGAGTACGCATCCGGGGGAACACCGGCGGACTGTGTGCTCCACGCCTGTCTGGGGTTGATTCCCGTGGAGATCG
>Ga0272442_10010857_pt1 | contig 11170 bp, 4 predicted proteins | sample SSMForm2O_FD_200262 | JGI IMG/M metagenome (GOLD analysis project Ga0272442, IMG submission 200262) | Marine sediment archaeal communities from Little Sippewissett salt marsh, Falmouth, MA, United States - SSM-Form-2O | ecosystem: Environmental > Aquatic > Marine > Wetlands > Sediment ...
CCGAGGGGGCTCGCGTCTCGCTCCTGCTCGACAAGCCGGTGCACCTCCTGGGCGAGAACGTGCTGGTTCAATTCTGCATCGAGAACGCGGGCGAGGAGCCGTTCAAGGTGGACACGGGGGGCGACTACCGCGGCACGTCGCGCCACACGCGCTTCCGGGTGACGGCGGTCGGTGAGGACGGCGAGGCCGTGCCCGACCCCGACCCCCACGCGGCCAATCGCTGCATGGGCGGCATGGGCGGGCCACGAGAGCTGAAGCCTGGCGAGCAGGACGTGCACTCGCTGCCCCTCATCCGCTACTGCCGCATCGAGAGGCCGGGGGTCTACACGATCCGCGTGAGCCACGACCTGGGCTGGCGCGAGACGCCCGAGCGCAAGCGCCCCGTGGCCGAAGCGAAGCTCGAGCTGGCCATGCCCACGCCGGAGCAGGCGCGCGGCGTAGTTGATGCGATGGCCAGGCTCAAGAACGATGGTGGCGTGTGGGGCAAACGCCGCGCGCCCTACCCCGACCTGACGGCCCTCGCCCATCCCGTGTATCTGCCCATCCTGTTCGAGCGTGCGAAGGGGGGTCGCGCGGACGCGGTGCAGGGCATGGCCCGGATTCCCACGCTGGAAGCCACCCGGGCGCTCCTGGAGCTTCTGGGCCATGAGAACCCCAAGGTGGTGATGAAGACGGCGGAGCTGCTCCAGATGCGCCTGCCCTCGCCCCCGGGAACGCAGCCGAGCAGACGGCAGTTCTCCTACATGGAACGGCAGCGGGAGTACTTCGTGCCCCGCTGCTGGCGGGCCGAGCTTGCTCCCGCCGTGCGCGAGCATGCCAGGCGCCTCCTCCTGCGCGGGGACCCCGACGGCCTGAGCCGCGGCGCAGAGCTTCTGACGAGCGTGGGCAGCGGCGGCGACATCGTGGCGGTGGCCCGGGCGCTCGACCAGGCCGCGGCGGCGCTCGAGCCAACCCCGAGCGAGGGCCACGCCCGCCCATCCGCCGATTCCCCCTACGAGCGCGCCAGGCGCCCCTGCGAGACGCTGATGCGGCTCGTGGGCACCCTGGCACGCGACGGCTTCCACCTGCCGTATCCGCCATCGACGCCCGGCGAGGCGCTCATCTTCGCAAGGGGGATCGGCCTGCGCCAGGAGTTCCGGCCCAAAGGCTGGCAGGCCGAGCTTGCCAAGGCGCTTCAGCACCCGCTGCCGTTCGTGCGGCGCACGGCGCTCGAGAACCTGCCCCAGCCTGTGCCCGAGCCGTATGTGAAGCTCATCGGCGAGTGCCTGGGCAATGCGGATCGCGACGTGCTCGTGGCCGCGTGCAAGACGGCCGTGAGGGCGAAGGCGACCGAGCTCAGGGGGCGCGTGCTCGACGTCGTCCGCAACGCCCGCGACCATTGGCTCCTGTGGCAGGCCGACGACGCGGCGCGGGCACTCGGCGGGCGCCTGGAGAGCATGCGCATCCTGGCGATGCGATTGGACGAGGGCGGCATCGGCCCCGAGTGTATGTGGCGTCTGATCAATGGCTTTGTGACGGGGACAAACGGCTCGAGCGCGAGCGGCCTCAATGCGGCCGATGCCCCTGCCCTGAAGGCGCGATGGCTGAAGTTCCTCCAGGACCACGCCGAGGCGGTGACGGCGGGCAAACGTTTCGAGATCGGCGACCCCGCGCTTACCCCCGACCTGTTTCCCAAGGGCTTCCGCTTCCACAGGGACGGGAAGCCCGACTGGCCGTGAGGCCCCAACTTCGAGGAGAGACACACGACGTGAACGCCCCGAGGGTTCTGCTGGCGGCCCGCGCGGACGATGCGGGCTCGTGCCACACGGCGAACGTGGCCATCGGCGAGTGCGTCGAGGCAGGGCTGGTGCGCAACGTGGGCGTGATGGCCTGCTGCCCGTTCTTCGACGAGGCCGCCGCCATGCTCGCGGGCCGCGAGGGCATCTGCACCGGCCTCCACGCCACCATCACGGCCGAGTGGGACGAGCCGAAGTGGGGCCCCGTGCTGCCCCCCGAACGCGTGCCGTCGCTGGCCGACCCCGCGGGGCATTTCTACCGGAACACCAACGTGGTCCACGAGCACGGGGCAAACCCCGACGAGGTGCTGGCGGAGCTGGAGGCGCAGCTCGCGCGGGCACGCGACGCGGGGCTGCGCATCGAGTATCTCGACACGCATATGGGCTTCGGCTGGCTGCCTGGCGTGGGCGAGCGGCTCGAGGCGCTCGTCGAGCGCGAGGGCCTCGTGTGGGGGCGGGCGCCCGGCTTGCCGCGCGTCGAGGGGGCACCCACCGACCGTGCGGCGGCGTTCATCGCGCGCCTCGAGGCCGCTGAGCCCGGTACCTACATGATTGTCGGCCACCCGGGGCACGACACGCCGGAGATGCGTCGGCTGGTCCACGAGGGCCTGCGGGCGGGCCAGGTGGCCGTCGAGCGCGAGGGCGACACGCGGCAGTTCACGGCCCCCGAGGTGCTGCGCTGGTGCGCGAGCCACGGCGTGGAGCCCGTCCGATTCACCGACATCGCGGATTCCTGAGCGCGTAGGAGGAGCGGAATGGCCAGGGGTGTGGGCAGCGTGGTTGCACTTGCGGTGCTCCTGTCGGCCGCGCGGGCGGCGGAGCCGGAGTACCTTGTCGGCGGCCCGCTGGCGGGTCGGAAGCTCCCGCTCTTCGCCACCCAGCACGGGGAGCCGGCGGGCTACCCTGGCTCCATCCCCGAGCTCGCCGCCAAGGGCGAAGTGGTGAACGACATGGGGAACGCCTACCGGGAATGGGGGCCGCAGGGGCAGGGGCCGGAGATGCAGCTCACCCCCGACTCGGTGGAGCACTGGCGGGCGTATATGTTCAAGTACATGCCCATTCGCAGCATGTTCGACGTGCAGAGCCAAGTGCGGAACTTCGTGGCGCCCGGCCTGCCGGGCGCGGCCCGCTCGCAGGTCGAGCAGTATGCCGCGCCCGTCTACTGGGTGCCGCGTCACGCCGACCGTCGCCCCACGGGCCGGTTCATGAAGCCGGTGCCGGTGGTGCGGATGAGGGTGGACGCGCCGGTGCTCAAGCTCGACTTCGGCGAGCTGCCCGTCGGGCTCTACGCCGTGCGGGTGATCGGGGCGGTGGAGACGAAGGCGCTGCGACCCTTCCGCCAGCCGCTCTTCCTGCGCATGCAGGTGAACGACGGGGCCGACGGCGGCACGTCGCACTACCGCATCCGCCTGCCCTACTGCGACGAGTTCTACAGCGTGGGCGAGGTGCACTTCCACGCGCCCGTGCGGCGGCGCTACGCGGCGGAGCTGGCCGTCGACCGCGGCTCGAAGGTCGACCTGCTCGTCCACAACGTGTGCCTGGACGACGCGCTGGCGGGCACGGAACGGCGGGCCCTGAAGACCCGCACGACGACCGCCGAGCCCCTCGCCCCAGCCGCGCCGCCCGACCTGGATCGCGGCAAGCGGCTGAGCCGCGACGCCGGCATCTGGCGGGCCTTCCCGCCCATCAACGCGCAGGGCAGCGGCATCGCGCCGGGCCACGGGGGCTACGGCTCCATCCGCGGCGTATCGGCCGGCTCCGACGCGCTCGACGGCAAGGCCATCATCGAGCAGCACGGCCCGTGGGTGGCGTGGGGACGCCACACGCGCGAGATGGTCCTCCCCGAGGGCACGACGCCCCACGACGTGTTCCTGGCCAACCCCAAGCTGGGCCTCCTCTACACGGTGGCCGACCTGCGCGCCGGCCGCCCGCTGCCCGATCCCTATCCGCTCAAGGACGACGGGGCCGGCCTGTTCTTCCCCGACCCCGCCGACCCCGCGAAGGGGCGGGTGTGGTCGCCCATCGGCCTGCGCGTCCACCGCGTCTACGGCGAGTACTACCGCGGCATCGGCCGCAGCATCCAACTCGGCGAGAAGTCGGGGGGCTACGACGACATCCACGACGCGGCGCTCACCCTCGCGCGCTACGCCTATGCCTTCCCCAGCCTCGACTACTCCCGCTACCTCTCGAACGCGGCGCACGAGGTGGGGCCGTTCGGGCGCGACTACGCCTGCCGCCGACGCGGCACCGCCGCCAACTTCCTCCCCCACTACATGATCTATGTCAAGCCCATCATGTTCCACTACGACCGCCTCTTCGAGTTCATCCGCGGCAACCGCCTGCTGGCCGAATCCGTCGGGCGGTTCGTCCCCTGGGTGAAGACGCCCGAGGACGTGGTGAAGCTCATCGACGTGTACCTCGTGCAGACCACGGCCAAGCGGATCCTCCGATACCACTACCACACCGACCCGATGGACATCGCGAACCTGGCCGCCGTGGTGGGCGACACGAAGGTGACGGACCCGTGGATGGAGTGGCTCTTCACCCGCACGTTCATCTACCCGCTGCCCGTGGCGGGGATCCAGGACACGATGATCAGCGGCACGACTCGCGAGGGCACGGAGTTCGTGGGCTCGACCTACTACGCGCAGGGCGAAGGGGCATCGCGCATCGCCGCGGCGCTCGACGGCTACCGCGCGGCGGGCGGCAATCCCCGCTACGACCTCTCCGACCCCGCCCGCTACCCCAAGCCCATCGCACACGCCTTCTGGTGCATCGAGAACGTGGTGGCGGGCTGGGACTTCATGCGCATCGGCGACGTGTGCGGCCCGGACAAGGTGCCGGGCCACACGCTCCGCGGCCTGGGCTTCGCCCGCTCGGGATGGGGCTGGACCCGCGATCCCCGATTCGCCTTCATCCTCAAGCACTACCTCAAGCGCGGCACGATGGACGAGAAGGCGTGGGCGGCCGTGGAGCAGGCGGCCGCACGCTGCCCCCGCGCCCCCTGGCTCGAGAACCGCTCCCGCGTGCTCCCGATGTGGGCGGGCGTGCTCGAGACGGGCCTCGAGCACGACGACCCGCGCTTCCGCCGCTCCGTGACGCTCCGCGTGGGCTACGGCCTCGGCCATCACCACGACGACACGCTGGACCTCCAGGTGGCCGCTCACGGGCTGCCGATGACGGTGGACGGGGGGCAGCGGCCCGGCTACTCGAGCCCCGCCGACCGCACGAGCCGAATCCACAACACCGTGGAGGTCGGCGGCCACAGCCACCGCGAGCACTCCTGGATCACGGCTCTCGCCGACCATCGCGGCGCCCGCTACCAGGCCGCGAGCGCCGTGCCTCCGCCCGAGGCGACCCTCTTCCGCCGCCAGGTGGCGCTCGTGGACGTGGATGAGGGGCGCGGCTCGCAGAAGCTCCCTCCCGAGCAGCAGAAGCCCGGCGCCCTGCTCCCGAAGGGCGTCGTGACCCCCAACTCCTACGTTTTCGACGTGTTCCGTGTGGCCGGCGGCTCCCGCCACATGTACTGCTTCCACGGGCCGCTCCACGACGACTTCCAGTGGAACGCACAGGGGGCGGCGCCGCCGAAGCCAGGGAGCCCCGCCGCCGAGTACCTCCGCATGTTCAAGGTCAAGCCCGAGCTCAACGCCGCCGGCAAGGCGCCCGCCCTGTTCCAGGCCACGTGGCGCATGGTCATCGACGTGCCCGGCCCCGGCGGCGGCGAGAAGGAGATGCTCGGGAGGAACTACGAGCCCGACGCGCCCCGCAAGTTCACCCGCCTCCACCTGCTCGGCGTGCGCGCAGCGGACGCGATGCGCGGCCAGTTCGTGTGCCGCAAGTGGGGCTACGACTACACGAACGTGATGGTGGGCCGGGCGATCGGCGAAGGCGACCGCCCGGCGTCCGTCTTCCCCGCCGTCATCGAGCCCTACGTGGGCAAGCCGTTCATCACGTCCGTCGGCCTCCTGGCCGTGGGCAAGCCGAGCCCGGTGCCCGGCGACGCGGTGGCCGTGGAGGTGAAGACGGCAAACGGGCACACCGACGTGTGCTTCGCCGACGCGCGGCCCGACCAGACGCGCACGATCCTGGAGGCCGGCATGAACGTGGCGGGCGAGTTCGCCTACCTGTCCACCGACGGCGAGGGGCTGCGTCAGGCCACCCTGGTGGGAGGCACGCTGCTGGCGACTCCTCACGTGCGCATCGAGGCCGCCGAGGCCGGCCGCGAGGCCCGCGTGGTGAAGGTCGACTACCTGAAGAAGACGCTGTGGCTGGACAAGGCGTGGCCGGAGCGCGCCAAGCCGCTGGCCTTCGAGATCGGCTTGGCCGAGGGCGGGCACATGACCACCTACACCGCCACGCAGGTGGGGCACGTTCAAGGCGGCAGCGTGGTCGCCCTCCAGCGGGGGGCGGACGCCTATCGCTCCGAGGTGCTCGAGGCCGCCGCCGACGGCACCGTGACCTGCACCCTGAAGCCGCTGAGCCAGTACGTGCGCGGCAACCGCAAGGGCTGGGTGGCCTCCGACGACCAGGCGTCGCGCTTCTGGCGGGCCGACCACATCGACATGGGCACGTTCAAGCTCAGCGGTGGCGCCGTGAGCCGCGAGGCCTTCGGCAAGGCCGGCGTGCTCCGCCTGTGGGAGTACGGCGTGGGCGACACGGCGAGGCACCGCACGTCCGTCTCGCTGCGACGCGTGGCCCCTGGGCGTTTCGAGCTCGAGGCCGACGTGGCGGTGAAGCTCTCGCTGCGCGCGCAGAGCCTGCACCTCTCGGCCGACGGGGAGACGTGGCAGGCCCTCGCGGGCGAGCGCAAGGGCGAATGGCTCACCGCGAGCATCCCGCTCGCCCGACGAGCAGGGGCGCGGCGTCTGCTGCGCCTCGAGCCGTAGCACTGATCGCTGTATGGGACGGGGCCGCAGGATTCGACAGGGAGACGAACGATGGGCAACAGAATCATGGTCGTGTGTGGCAGCCCGCGCAAGCAGGGTAACACGAGCCGCGTGGTGGGCTGGATGGCCGAAGCCGCCCGCGCCGCGGGAGCCGAAGTGGAAATCGTGCACGCCGTTGACCTCGAGTTCAAGGCGCCCGGCTGCACGGCGTGTATGGGCTGCCAGAAGAGCGAGGAGTTCCGCTGCGTGATCGACGACGAGGTGTCCGAGGTCGTCGCCCGCATGCCCGAGGCCTCGGCCGTGGTGCTGGCAACGCCGATCTACTTCTACGGCCCCACCGCGCAGCTCAAGATGGTGATCGACCGCTGCTACTCGCTCCTGAAGTTCGCGGAGGAAACGGTCGAGACGCTCCTGGCGGGCACGGAGATCGTGCTCCTGGCCACCGCCGGCGGCCCGACGGGCGAGGGGCTCAAGATGCTCGACGACACGATGCGCAGCCTCGCCCAGGCCCTGGCGCTGCCCTACGACTCGCTGCTCGTCGCCTCGGCCCCCGCCGACCCCGAGGAAATCGAGAGCAACACGAAGCTCAAGGAGAGAGCCGCGGCCCTCGGGCGGCGCCTCGCCGGGGCCTGACGGTGGAGACGCGAAAGGAGAGGACGGGATGAGCCACGGCACGTGGGCCGCGGCGCTCCTGCTCGCGGGGAGCGTGTGGGCCGGGGAGGCCCTCGAGTGCGAGCGGAAGACGTTCCTGCGCGGGGACCGGGCAGCGATCCGCCTCCATCTCGACGACCCGAAGGGCAAGGAGCTTCGCCTCCGAGGCACCACCGTGCCCGGCACTTGGCGGCTGGCCATCCCGCGGGACGGCACGCTGGCCCTCGACACGGGGCTCTACCGCGTGGGCGACTACCAGCTCTCGCTGCGGGAGAAGGGCCAGAGCCTCTCGACGCTCGACCTCTACGTGCGGTCTGCCCGCCGGCCCGAGGTCTGGTTCGGGAACTTCACGGACCGGCCGGCCCGCTCGGGCGGCGACCCCTTCCAGGACCTGCGCGACCTCGGGATGAACGCCGCCTACCTCTACGGCAACAGCCCCGACGACGCACTCCGCCACGGAGTCTACCTGGTCTTCCACGGCAACGCGCTCCGCGGGTGTGCGCCGAAGGACCAGCAGCAGAAGCTCCGGATGGTCATCCAGAACGCACGGGGTGCCACGAAGCCCGCCAAGATGTCCTGCATGCGAAACCCCGAGGTGATCCGGTTGGCAGCGGAGAAGATCGTGGGCGACATCCGCGGCTTCGTCCGCTACCCCGGCTTCCTCGGCGTGGGCCTGGACGACGAGGTGAGCATGCGGGTCTACGACTGGAACGACACGGGGGGCGTGACGTGCTACTGCGACTCGTGCCGCAGGCTCTGGAAGCAGAAGACCGGCCAGGAGCCGCCCCGGCCGGCCATCGTGGCCCCCGGCACCATCGTGCCCGACGACGCCCCCTACCTGAACTACATGCTGAACTGGACGGGGTGGGCCGACTACTACGGCCCCGCCGAGGCCGCGTATAACCAGGCCCTGGCACGGCGGGTGCACGAGCTTCGTCCCGACCTGCTGGTTTTCCAGACGCCTGGCGCGGCCTTCGGGGAGCTCGATGCCGTCCACTGGGAGATCTATAGCTACTGGCTGTCGTCGCCGGCCACGGGTGCCCTCGCCGCCATGTCGAGGGTCCGCGCGCTCCAGCTCGAGGCCTACGGCGGCCCGAAGCCCGTGTGGCCGCTCATCGGCTGGTTCTCGCGCCGGCCCGCGCCTCGATGGACGGGTGCCTACATCGAGGCGCAGAGCCGCATGTGCATGGCGGAGGGGGCGAAGGCGATCTGGCTGACGCTCATGTATTGGTACGACTCGCGGGGGCGCTTCAAGGACAGGCTGCTCTACGGGGCGGAGCACCTGGCGCCGTCGGTGCGTGCGGTGGGGGCGATGCTCGAGCGCTTCGGCCCGGCGCTCATCCGCATCGAGCCGACTCGCTACCCCGTGGCCGTGCTCTACTCGAAGACGACCGAAGGCTACCAGCGGGTGATCGACCCCGAGGCCATCGCGGCCGCGAAGGCGCGCGGCTCGTGGCTCGAAGTGGCTTGGCAGCACGGCCAGGCCACCTCGCTCGGCTTCGCCGCACTCCTGCGAGCCGGGCTGCCGGCTGAGTTCATCACCGAGGACGACGTCCTTGCGGGGCGGCTCAAGGACTATGCGGCCCTCGTGCTCCTCGACCACCAGTTCGCCCGGCGGTCGGTCGCCGACCGCATCCAGGCCTACGCCTCGGGGGGCGGGCGGGTCTACGCCGACCGCGGCTCGCCCATCCGGCCCAAGGAGGCTACGGTGCTGCCCTTCGACGCCGCGCAGTTCACCCGCATGGTGAACCTCGGCCTGCGGGCGGCCCGCGTCCCCGGCGAGCGGCTCGACATCGTTCTCCGGCGCACGACCGGCCTCGAGAGGGAATGGGCGCTGCTCCTGCGCCAGCGCCTGGCCAACGACCTGCCCGAGGGGCTCCGCACCGTCGCCAGCAGCAACCAGGGCGTCATCGTGCGCCAGGGCCGAAGCGGGACGACCGACTACGTGTTCGTGCTCTCCGCCGACGTGTTCGGCGAGCAGACGGCCGTGGTGTCGGCCCGCACGGGCGGCGCCTACGCCTACGACCTCCTGGCAGGGGAGGCCGCTCCCCTGGCGGCCGTGGGTGGGGAGCTGCGCCTCCGCGCCACCCTGCCCCCAGGCGGCTGGAAGGTCTACGCCGTCACCGAGAGGCCGCTCGGGGACGCGCGGCTCACGGCCTCGCTCGCGAACGGCACCGTGACGCTGGGGCTCGAGGTGCGCGACACGTCGGGTGGCATCGTGGCCGGGGCGTTCCCCATCCGCATCGACGTCGCCGGCCCGAAGGGCGAGCCCCTGCCCTACGGGGGGCATTTCGGCACCGACGCAGGCCGCCTCGCCCACGCGTTCCGGCCCGCGACCAACGACCCAACGGGCCGCTGGACCCTCCGCGCGACGAACCTGGCCACAGGGCAGGTCTCGGAAGCGGCCATCGAAGTGAAGCGATGACTCGGAGACGCCTCGCCAGTGCCTGGGGCAACATGAGGTCCTGAGGCAGGGAGCAACGTGGACAAGCGGCTTCTCCTCGACGGGCGCCTGATCGCGCAGCAAGAGGGGTGCGTGCGCGCGCTTGGGCCATGCACGCTCAACCCCGAGCCCTGCACCCTCGACGGCCTAGCGGTGTGGAAGAAGAACAACCTCCACTTCGCCTGGCACCGCGACCCCGAGACAGGCCAACTCGTCGGCTGGCACAACACGTGGGTGCCCGACGCCGAGACGCTCAGGGGGCGGCCCCACGTCTTCCGCGTCCGCTCGACCGACGGCCTTCACTGGGAGACGGCGGGCGGCCCGAGCATCGCCGAGTCGGTCGTCTGCGACGATGCGGACCCCGACGGGGCGCGCCGCTACAAGTGCGTGTACCAGGGGGCGGCGGTGCTCGACGAGCGCGGCGAGGTGGCGATCCCCTACGACCAGCCCGAGCGGCTCCGCGCGGCGGCTGCCGAAGGCCGCTCCGTCCGCATCGGCATGTTCTGCGCCTGCTCGCCCGACGGCCTCGCCTGGCACACCAACCGCCCCATCGTGCTCAACACCTTCCGCGGCTGGCAGCCCGAGGACGGGGGCGCCGCCCAGCGCTGGTGGCGGCCCGGCGAGCCGGGCTGGGCGGGCGGCGACAGCTTCCCCTGCCTGCTCCACCTTCCCGAGCAGGGCAAGTGGGTGGCCTTCTTCCGCACCAACGTCGACCGCCGCACCCCCGGCGACGCGCGGCCGCTCCGCCGCGAGCGCGCCGTCGGGCGCTCGGAGACCGCTGACTTCGCTCACTGGTCGCCCCACCGCCTCGCGCTCCGGGCCGACGTCGATTGGCAGCGCGCCCTCGGCCGCGGCAAGCACGACCTCTACCAGATGCAGGTCTGGCCCGCCGCCGGCCTGTTCCTCGGCATCCTCTCGGTATTCGACTGGGAGGACGACCGCAACCACCTGGAGCTGGCCTGGAGCCCCGACACGCTGCACTGGGAGCGAATCTGCCCGGGCAGCGACCTGGTGCCCCACGGCCGCCTGGGCGAGCCGGGCGGCGGATGCTCCTACGCGGCCATGCGCCCCCAGCGGATGGGCGACGAGCTGTGGGTCTACTTCGGCGCCGACACCGGCCGCCACAACGCCGACCCCGAGCGCGAGGCCACGCTCCTGCTCGCCCGCTTCGCCCCCGACCGCCTCGCCGGCATGGCGCCCGCCGGCAGGGGACGCGGCACGCTGGTCACTTGCCCCCTCCTGCTCGACGGCGCCGCCCTGCACCTGAACGCCAACGCGGTCGAGGGCTCGATTCAAGTGGAGCTGCGCACCGAGGCAGGCCAGCCGCTCCCCGACTACACGTTCGCCGATTCCATTCCGCTGGCGGGCGACCTGGCCGACCACACGGTCGCCTGGCATGGCCGCCCCGCCCTGCC
>Ga0272442_10010858_pt1 | contig 11169 bp, 8 predicted proteins | sample SSMForm2O_FD_200262 | JGI IMG/M metagenome (GOLD analysis project Ga0272442, IMG submission 200262) | Marine sediment archaeal communities from Little Sippewissett salt marsh, Falmouth, MA, United States - SSM-Form-2O | ecosystem: Environmental > Aquatic > Marine > Wetlands > Sediment ...
CCATAACATGTAAAGTACCTGCCGATACTGCCATTATGACTATACTGAGAAAAAACATCATCGAAGCCGATACTGCTGCATCTTTTTTCTCATGCTTCAGATTCATTATTGTCCAGCCCTTTTCAGCTACCACCGTACTACGCATAATAAATACAGCCGCAGAACATGTCGTACCTGCAATAGCGGCAATTAACCGGAATGATCCGGGCGTATCGGGAATATTAGGAATAAGACCGTTGATAATTGCCGGAATAGTTGGTTTGACCATGATAAACACAGCAATAAAAGATAAAGCCATCAGGATCACGAAAAAAGTAAGTACCTTCTCAAAAGTTTTATAAATGCCTTTCCACAGTAGAAAATATAAGGCAACAACCAAAACCAGGGTTATCCAGAATGTACTGAAATCTGCACTGCCGAATAATAGTCTTATGGCTTCCTGTAAAAGATCGGTTACGATTCCGAAAATGCCCATGAGCGAAAGCAGCTCACCGACAACCAGGGCAATGATTATATAGATGGCCAGGATACTGCCATAGGTAAAATTATTTTTAATATTGAACAAGGCTGTTTTACCGGTAACAAGTGTCGTCTTGCCATAAGCCACCATCAGGATATAAGTGAAGATACACGACAAGACCAGTGCCCAGGTCAGGGACATCCCGTGTTCAGCACCCACCTTGGCCATTGTTGTGACACTTCCGGTACCGATATTGTATCCGATCAGAAATAAGCCGGGACCTATCGCACTCAGTCCTATGAGTATTTTCCTGACAAGCTTGTTATTTTTCATATAATGATCACATAATAGTTTCTGCCTGCTGTGACTAAATTAATTGAATTTTGAATCTTTTATCCCGTAGCAGGTTTCTTTATACCGAACCATGCATATGCTGCACCTACGAGGATACCGATCCATGATTTGCCGATCTCATTCAGGGTGACGGAAACATCCGGACGTCTTAATACCCCGACATAAAATGCAGCCAAACCGATAAGTAGCCAGACAATAATATATATCCATACTATTGTCTGCATGAGTCTTTTCCCGTAGTCTTCCGATAGTACTTTAACCTGTGAAAGAGGTGTGGAACCCCTGTCAGCCAGCGCCAGGTTGCCTATCACAACGCCCGCTACCAGTCCGCCGAGAAGGTTGACTGTCCATACAAGATTGGCACCTGGATTATATGTTCCGGCTGCAGGATCCCATTTAAAAACCGTGAGGATAATATCTCCCAGAGTAAAAAAATAAATTAAGGAGTAATAAACATGCTATCACCCCCAGTAATATCTCCTTTGCCTTTTTATTCATGATAAAACCTCCGCTGTTTTGTGTTAATACTTACTTACATCTATATCCTGAATAAAATTACAAAAGAATGAATATAAACCAATGATTGATAATTTATGATTTTGTAAGATCATTGTTCCCTGGTATACCAACCGGGTGTGCCGAACCAGTCGTGCATTTCTTTTTCGAATGGTTCGACTATTTCAGGTGCTTCGGGGAACCGGCCGAGATCACCTGTCTCAACAATCCAGGTGTCGAGTGCAGTGCGAAGGCGGGTCAGTGCCTCACGATGTTCGGGAAGGTCAGAACCGGCGAGATTGTATATTTCATGGGGATCGGCTTCAGTGTCATAGAGCATTTCTTCCGGAGGTGGTTTCATCAGGTCGGCAGCAGGCCCCGGCAGCTTGCCTTCGTCATATAGCGTACGCATGAGGGCTTTTACCAGGAAGCATTTTTCCTGGTACCTGTTCAGTGCCGTGAATCCTTTCCCGGGAATACAATTCCTGATATAATGGTATTTTTTCTCCCGTACCGACCGGATCCTGTCTACTGTTTCATCTATCCTGTCGCGGGCGCTGAAAACAAAGGTTCGGGGTTCATCTTTATCCGCTCCCAGGAAGATCCTGCTTTGCATAAGGGGGGGCTTTGGGATACCTGCTATTGATAATGTAGTGGCTGTCAGGTCAATAAGGCTTATCATCTCGGAGTTGACAGTACCGGGAACATATCCTTCAGGTATGGGTATCTTTTCAGGCCAGCGGATGATCATGGGGACATGTATACCGCTATCCCACAGATAATGGATACCACGTGCTTCGAGACGGCCGTTATCGGCAAAAAAGATCACGACGGTATTTTCTTCGAGGCCGTCTTCCCTGAGCCGGTCGAGGATCCACCCGATACGTATATCCATACCCGAGATTGAATTAAGGTACCTGGCCCATTCCTGACGGGTGATCTCATGATCGGGATAATAGGGTGGGGGGCTAACATTATCGGCTGTGGCTATCTGCGGGTGGCTGTCTTCGCCGTACCATTTCACCCGTTCTTTTTCTGCTGATTGCCGGTCATATATATCGTATTCCGCTTCAGGCATGTTGATCTGTGCGAAAAAGGGCTGGCTGGATTTCAGCTTTTCCCAGTCGTCCGACTGGTATATCGGTCCCTCATTAACAAAATTGAGATCCAGTTTGCCTGTACCCACTTCTTTTTCTTTTATCCATGAAATGTTGGCAGTGAGATATCCTGCATCCTCTAACCTGTGCGTCAGTGGTCTTACCCCCGGGGGTAAACGGAAATCATCATTACGGTGTGACCTCATATTATGTGTACCTGTTGAGGTCTGGTACATGCCTGTCATGAAACAGGATCGGCTTGGAGCAGATACGGAGGATGTGGAATATACATTGGTATAAAGTATCCCTTCCGCTGCCAGACCGTCCAGGTTTCGCGTGCTGACATTTTTCTCGCCATAGCATCCCAGGTCGAGGGCGATGTTCTCTCCGACGATCCAGAGAATATTGGGATGCTTGTGGGGGTCGTGACTCTCCGGCTGTATATCTGTTTCAGCTTTTTTCCCCTGACAGGCAACCGATCCGATACATAGCAGACCCATGAATGCTTTTCCGGGAAGTGTTTTTACAGGAATGGATTTTGCCATCATTATCATTTTTATAGTATCTGTGAAGACTATTCTGCAGGCCGGTCATACTCTGAAGCCTGCAATCTGAATCATGTATGAGCAAAGTAAAGATAAAATAATTTATTGATCCCATTTGAGTCCAATAACCATGGTAGCATCCATGGTCAGATTATGGTTATACATGGTAAAACACCAGCGGTGTTGAAGGGAGGGATTATCCGCCTTCGATGGCGCTTCGGCGGATGATCCCATTTCGGCCTCCCTGCCTTCACTTAGGAAACGCTTCGGTGGGGATGAGGAAGATATAAAGATGCCGGAGAGCCTTCCGCAAGAGCGGAACAAGTCGTCCCGCAAAGCGGGACATCTGAGCCCATCCCGAAAGCTTTCGGGATCCATGGTAGCATCCATGGTCAGATTATGGTTGTACACGTTATAATACCAGCGGTGTTGAAGGGAGGGATTATCCGCCTTCGCTGGCGCTTCGGCGGATGATCCCATTTCGGCCTCCCTGCCTTCACTTAAATAACCCTTTGGGTTTTGTTTCTTTTTCCTCAACTCCTTATGAAAGCAAGCTTTCATCGGAGTCTCGGAAAAATAAACAACCCCGCTTGCGCGGGGTTATTTAAGTGAAGGCGGAGAAAGAGGGATTCGAACCCCCGGTCCCACGATAGCAGGACAACGGTTTTCAAGACCGCCGCATTCGACCACTCTGCCATTTCTCCTCTAAATATATGACCGCCGCATTCGCCACGGCGTCTATCCCGATTAATCGGGACCATTTCTCCTTCGTCCGCCGAAGTCCCGAATGTTCGGGACGAAGGCGAACCAGCCGCAAATATAAGGCAATTTTTGATTTTGGCGGGTTTTTATACTTGTGTATTATGTAATATGCAGTATATCAAGAATATATAGAATTTATTAACATGATGTAAACAAAAATGACCGGCTGAATGATTTCATCCTTCGAAAAAATGAGCAAATGCGGTTTTCAACAATATCCGGGATTTTTATCAAAAAAAATAGGTATTTTAACCTAAAATCCGCACTATTTGTGGAAAAACGGAAAATAAATTTGCATATGAATATAAATAGAATAAATTTGTATTTAATAAGACACAATGGTCTAACCTTTAATACTATTTATTATGACAAAAAAAGATTTAGTAGCTGCTATTGCAAAAGATGCAGACCTTACAATTAAGGATGCAGGAAAAGCACTGAATGCATTTGTAGATTCAGTCGGAAAAGCTATGCAAAAAGGCCAGAGGCTCCAGCTTCCTGGTCTGGGCACCTTTAAAGTAACAAAAAGAAGTGCAAGAGTAGTACGTAACCCCCGTACAGGTGCTAAACTTAATGTTCCTGCCAAAAAGGTCGTTAAATTCAAAGCTGCTCCTGCTCTCGACAAAGGTCTTTAATCTTTGATGATGAGATTGCTGAGGGGTGTTAGTTCACCCCTTTTTTTATTTTTTATCTTAAAGGCAATAATGAATTATTCAGGGTATCAAAAAGGAAAATTATATAAGAAATTAACTTAAATACGGCATATAATATTTGTGAAGGTTTTTTTATTATTTTTGAAACGGTAACCCGGCCTGAATCATAACAGATGAACTGTATCATTGTAGATGACGATAAGGTAAGTTGTAAGATACTTGAGGGATATGTGAAAAAATCATCTTCACTTAACCTTGTCGGTGTTTTCAATGATTCGGTAGCAGCACGTAATATACTTACCGAACGCAATGATATTGACCTCGTACTGCTCGATATACAGATGCCCGAGATGAACGGGTTCGACTTTATCGGCAGTCTTGACTACCCCCCGAATATTATTATAGTATCGGCAGCTGAAGAATATGCTGTTCAGGCCTTCGATTTCAATGTGGTCGACTATATGCTTAAACCAGTAACCTACGGTCGCTTCTGCAAAGCCATAGATAAAACTATAAGATACTATTCACGCAAGGATGCAGCAGCCAATACCGGCGACGAAGAGATATTTATCAAAAAAAGCTCATCCCTGGTAAAACTGAAACTTAAAGATATTTTATATATAGAGGCTCTTGAAAATTATGTCACACTGATAACCGAAGATGACAGGTTTACTATTCATTTTACAATGAAAGCTATTGAGAACCAACTGCCATCAGGTATCTTTATCAGGGTACACCGGTCCTATATAATTAACAAGAGTATGATACAGGCCATCAAGGAAAACTCCCTCGATCTTATGGTGGGTGATACACTCATAAGTATCCCTGTAGGAAAATCATTCAGAGATACACTACTGGATGACATCAATGTGATGGCCAGATAACATCTTTTAATTCAGATGATTACAGATCGTCAGCTTTTTCTGCTTCACCTCGGACAAACCTCAAAAGATCCATTATTACTTGAGATAACCAGAGCCGAAGGTGTTTATATGTATGGTCCCACAGGCCAGAAATACCTTGATCTTATATCCGGGGTGTCGGTCAGCAATACCGGACACCGGCATCCGCGTGTTATAGCTGCTATAAGGGAACAGACAGAGGCATACCTCCACCTGATGGTATATGGCGAGTTGGTCCAGAGTCCCCAGATAAAATATGCCCGGCTTATTGTTTCACTGTTACCCGTATCACTCGACAACTGCTATTTTGTCAACTCCGGAAGTGAAGCAGTGGAAGGTGCACTTAAGCTGGCAAAAAAATATACGGGGAGAAAAAAAATCATCTATTTCAGTAATGCCTATCACGGCAGTACACACGGTGCACTGAGCGTTCAGGGGAGTGACAAATACCGGGAATCATTCAAACCCTTACTGCCTGAAACACAACAGATCGGTTTCAATGATTTCAGTGCTCTCGGTGCAATAGATGACTCAACTGCCTGTGTCATCATAGAACCGGTACAAAGTGAAGCAGGAATAATAAACCCTGCAGAGGGCTTCCTTGAGGAGATAAGACAAAGGTGTAATGACAAAGGAGCCCTGCTGATCTTCGATGAGGTACAGACCGGTTTCGGACGAACAGGCTCACTGTTTGCCATAGACAGGTTCGGTGTTATCCCCGATATACTGGTGTTGGCAAAAGCTCTCGGAGGGGGAATGCCGCTGGGAGCATTTATATCATCAAGGGAGATAATGTCAGCACTCATCGAGGAACCTCAGCTGGGACATATTACTACGTTCGGAGGACACCCGGTATGCTGTGCTGCAGGACTCGCATCACTTAGTGTTATCCTTGAAGAGAAACTGACCGAACAGTGTGAAGCTAAATCGGCTGTTTTTAAAAGAGAACTCAGGCATAAGCTGATAAAGGAGATAAGAGGCGAGGGACTATTACTGGCAGTACGGCTCGCTGATCCTGAATATGTGAGATATGCAATAAAAAATGCACCCCGCCATGGCATCATTCTTGATTATTTCCTGTTCTGTGATGATGCCTTCAGGATTGCACCACCGCTAACTATCAGCAATGATGAGATCAATACGGCCTGCAGGCAGATAATATCACTGCTCGATGATGCAATGAAAAACAGGAAAAAAGGATGAAACGACGGAGTTTTTATATTATCCTCTCTGTGTTATTCATGAGCCTTGCCATGAATGCTGAAAGCCAGCCGGCATATTACGGGGAGAGCCTGCAGGAGCTTTTCGAGGGTATCATGGGGACAAAAGATAATGAGGAACGTATAAGATTGAACGATTCCATAATAAACATAATAGATAAATATGTTGAATCAGAAGAAGTCCTTAAACATAAGTTTACTGACATTCGATACCTGGGACAGATCCTGTCACCCGATTCAAAGCTTAAAATCATTACCTGGAACCTGGTACTTACCGACGGTACAAACAAATATTTCTGCTACATTATCAGGAAAGGAAAGAGGAGAGATCCGAACCGTATATATAAGCTGACGGGTGTCAATATGGATGAACCTCCCGATACTCAAAAAACCTATTCATCTGAAAACTGGTACGGTGCACTTTATTATGATGTCAGACCATTCAGACATAAATGGAATACCTTTTATGTTCTTCTCGGACTCGACCATACCAATTTGAACATCTCAACCAAGCTTATTGATATACTGACCTTTACTGATGACGGGGGAATCATCTTCGGTAAGGATTGTATTACCAGGGAAGGAGAAAATAAATACCGGGAGCTTTTGGTTTATTCTGCAGATGGTGTTGTGACCTTAAGGTTCAATGGGAGAAAATCAATAATATTCAACCATCTCGTTCCTGTTTCACAGTTCAGGCAGGACACTCCCGGATATTATGTACCCGAATTCTCATTCGACAGATATTACCTTAAAAAAGGCATGTGGATATTTGAAGAAAATATTGAACCAAAGATGAGAAAATAGCTATCTTTTGTATTTTTGATGTATGACAAAAACAAAAATGACATACCTGATCTGTTATGATGATCACCGGACCTTTACGGAGGATGTAAAAAAAAGATTTTCCGATACCACACGTTATGTGGTGGTATCCTTTCATACAAAACAGGATTTTTTGGAGCATTTACAGAAAGAGGCGGATAACAGTTCATGCAAAGTAGCCATAGTTGGGGTTCCGGATGCCGTAGAACAATTTGATAGCATCAACAGCTTAACCCAGGATTGCAAGGCAAGCGATCAGAAAACAGGTATCATCCTCCTGGTACCCTCAGATAAAATGGACGAACTCAAGAAAATCGTGAAATTCAATATTGATGCCTATATACCAAGAAATTCGAACAGCATCCTTCGTATTCATAATACAGTAAAAAAACTTTTCAGCGAACATAACATAGCTATCTACAGGAGGAAAAGAAACGTCTCATTGTATGTACTGCTTTCATTCCTTGTGCTTGTGGTGATCCTTATCATAGTAGCATATTTCCGTTTCCCGGCATATTTCTGAGTTATGCAAGTGTGACTATTTGTCAGTTATTTTCAATGGCACACCTTTTGAAAGTGATGACCAGTTAATTATTGTCCAATCATAAAACTTATATGATATGCAAACCGGAAAAATTGGAGTTACAACAGATAACATTTTCCCCATCATCAAGAAATTCCTTTATTCTGATCATGAGATATTTTTACGTGAACTGATCTCAAATGCCGTTGATGCGACCAAGAAGTTAAATGCACTTGTTTCTGCAGGTGATTTCAAAGGTGAAACAGGCGATACTACGATCAGGGTTAGTGTCGACAAAAAGAAAAAGACCATAAAGGTGAGCGACAGCGGTGTTGGTATGACGGAAGACGAATTGAACAAATACCTTAATGAGATTGCCTTTTCAAGTGCCAATGATTTCCTTGAAAAATATAAGGAACAGGCCGAAAATATCATTGGTCATTTCGGACTGGGATTCTATTCCACATTTATGGTATCCGACAGGGTTGAGGTAATAACACGTTCATGGCAGAAGGATGCCCGTCCTGTAAAATGGACATGCGAAGGGAGTCCCGAATATACGATCGGGGATGCTGAAAGGGCAGAAAGAGGTACAGATGTAATCCTTCATATAGATAAGGATTCGAAGGAGTTTCTCGAGGAGAGCAAGATAGAAGAATTGCTGAGAAAATATTGTAAATTCCTTCCGGTAGAAATTGCTTTCGGAAAAGAACAGGAATGGAAAGACGGCAAATATGTCGATACCGGCAAAGACAAAATAATAAATAATACGAAACCTGCATGGACACGTAAACCGGCAGAACTCAAGGATGAAGATTATCTGAATTTCTACAGGGAGTTATATCCTGCCGGCGATGAACCATTATTCAATATACACCTTAATGTTGATTATCCTTTTAAACTTACGGGTATCCTCTATTTCCCGAAGATCAAAAGTAATATTGAAATACAGAAAAACAAGATCCAGCTATATTGCAACCAGGTTTTTGTGACAGACTCTGTAGAGGGGATAGTACCGGAATTCCTTACACTGCTGCATGGAGTGCTGGATTCACCCGATATACCTCTCAACGTTTCGAGAAGCTATCTTCAGAGTGATACCAATGTAAAGAAGATATCAGGTCATATCACCAAGAAAGTTGCTGACAGGCTGAATGAGATATTTAAGAAGAACCGCAGCGACTTTGAAAAGAAATGGGATAACCTGAAGCTGTTCATTAATTATGGTATGATAACCGAGGAAAAGTTTTACGAAAAGGCTTCAAAATTTGCACTTCTTAAAAACACTGATGATAAATACTTTACATTTGAGGAGTATGAGAACCTTGTAAAAGAGAACCAGACAGATAAAAACAAGACACTTGTATATCTTTATTCAACAAACAAGACCGACCAGTATGCATATATTGAAAAAGCAAAGAATAAAGGCTATGATGTACTTCATCTCGACGGTCAGCTGGATGTTCACCTTATAAATCACCTTGAAACAAAATTCACGGGATCACGGTTTGTACGTGTTGATTCCGATGTTATCGATAAACTTATACAAAAAGAAGAAACCCGTGAATCAAAATTAACAGAGGAGCAAAAGAATGACCTGAAGAGTGTCTTTAATGTAAAAGGCAAAACTGACAAGGAGATGTATAATGTTGTAATTGAGGCACTTGATGAGAATGAAGCACCTGTGCTGATAACACAGTCGGAGTTTATGCGACGGATGAAAGATATGTCGCAACTGGGTGGGGGTATGAATTTTTACGGTGAGTTGCCCGAAAGTTACAACCTGGTGGTAAATCAGAATCATCCTCTCATCCTGAAGATTTATGATGATCTGAAAGCTAAGAAAGGCGATAAGCTTGGAGAAAATGATAAAGAGAGGAAAAAGGTCAAGGAAGAGGTCGACTTTATGGATGGAGAACAGAGTAAGAAAAAACCTGAAGAGATAAGTCAGGTTGAAAAGGATGACCTTGAGAAATTAAGGAAGGAACTCAGTGAGATAGAGAAAAAACGCAGCGCCATGCTCGAAAAATACGGCTCGGGAAATAAACTGGTGAAACAACTTGTCGATCTGGCATTACTGGCAAATAACATGCTGAAAGGAGAGGAGCTGAGTACCTTTGTGAAACGGTCTGTGGAACTACTATAACAAGACTGGTTAATTATAATAGTCTATTTTATTTCAATTCTGCAAATACAAATGAGCATACCGGAACTGGAGATGGCTTTTTGATATTTTTGCATTTAGATTATAGTGAATCAATAATATCTTTTGATATCACACCAGTTCTTTCAGCCCATTCCTCATATTGTCTGATCATTTTATCCTTAAGCTTAATATTCTGTTCGCTCAAATCAATAAGTTCAGAGCGATCATTACTTAGATTATACAATTCCCATTTTCTGAATTGTTTTGTAGAATAATCATATTCCGAAACCAATTTCCAGTCGCCTGACCGTATAGCCCTGTTCCCTTCATGTTCCCAGAAGAGAGGTCTCTTTCTCTTTATTTGCTTGCCATTAAAAACCGGGACCAGGCTGATGCCTTCCATTGGATTAGTTTCATTCCCGTTATATATTTTTGGATAGGTTCCTCCTGCAAGATCAATCAGTGTTGGCATTATATCAATTATATGACCCGGCTGGTGTATTATCTGATCTTTCTCTATTTTTTCTGGATAGTATAGAATAAATGGGGTTGAGATACCTCCCTCATGAACCCAATGCTTGAACATCCTGAATGGTGTATTACTTACATTAGCCCATGGGTATTCATAAGCATCAAATGAATCGCGTGTACCTGTTTCAGCTGTTGTAGGCAAATAATTACCCCTGTTCTTTATTCGTTCATGGCATCCTCCATTATCGGAAAGAAAGATCACCAGTGTATTTTTCGACTCACCTATGTCTTTCATTTCTTCAAGAACTCGTCCTATATTCTGGTCAAGACGGTCTATCATGGCTGCATATACAGCCATTCGCAGGTCCCACATTTCTTGTTCAGCAACCGACAGTGTTTCCCAGTCCATTGACATTTCATGTCGGGGTGTAAGCTTTGCCGATGAATCTATAATACCAATCTCTATCATTTTCTCATATCTCTTCTGCCTGAGAGTATCCCATCCCATCATATATTTTCTCCTGTACTTGTCAATATCCTCAGGAAGAGCGTGCAAAGGCCAATGTGGAGCAGTGTAGGCCAGATACAAAAAAAAGGGTTCCTCCTTACTCTTCTCTTCATCGAGTACAGATATTGCATAATCAGTTATTGCATCAGTAAGGTAGAAACCGCTATCGGGAGGATTGAATATAGTATCTTCGAGCATCCAGGTTGGA
>Ga0272442_10010860_pt1 | contig 11167 bp, 7 predicted proteins | sample SSMForm2O_FD_200262 | JGI IMG/M metagenome (GOLD analysis project Ga0272442, IMG submission 200262) | Marine sediment archaeal communities from Little Sippewissett salt marsh, Falmouth, MA, United States - SSM-Form-2O | ecosystem: Environmental > Aquatic > Marine > Wetlands > Sediment ...
GACGCTTTGCGACAACCGCAGCGAGAATAATCTGAGGCCCTTGGGCTACGCGTGGCTTCGTCTGCAACGACTCACGCTGAAGAACGACAGCCTCAAGCTCCACTCCTTCATCCCCGAAGCGGTTATCCGCGAAATCGAGCCTCTCGAAAAAAGGCATAGACAGGAAGCGGATCCCAATCACCGTTACGTCCATAGCAAGGCCGAGTATGACTTGGAGGTGCTCCGTCGAAGGTTCAGTGTCTCCGGCAGCTACTTCGCGCAGAACGACGGAGCCGTGTCCTGTTGCGGGGATGTCGCCGCATTGGTTGCGGTCCGCAACCTGTGTCAAGCGCGCCACAACAGGGAGCAGTGCGGGCTCCCTCAGTGGCTGAACCCCGTGGGCCTGTATGGCCTTCGCGGTGACGACGATGCCCAGACGTCTGAGGGAATCACCCATAATCAGATGATGCGCCCATTTCAGGAGGCGGGCATCAACGCCTTGTCGATGGTGACCGAGCCATTCGGCGCGGCGGATGAGGCGGCTTTCGCCGATTTTCCTAACGCACGGCAGGTGTACTTCAAGGCAAAGGACGCCGCGGACAGGGCAAAAACAGCATGCCGTGAAAGGTCCGCTGCTGGCCAGAGTATCCCACCAGGACTTGAGGAAATGCGCAAGAGGACCGCAGCGGCCTATGACCAAGCAGACAAGGGCGAGTCCGAATGCATGGCCGCCTTCAGCCGTGCCGCACGTGGCAAGGGCGAAGTCATAACGGAATGGATGTATCACGCGGTCGAATCTGGTTTGCCTGTATTGCTATCCTTCAAAGGAAAAGATAACTGGCATTCTATGACAGTAGTTGGTCACACATTTGAGGCGGGGCTGTGGTCTTCTCGCGCAACGGCGGCGTACCTTGAGGCCCCGGCGCGGGGGACTCTGGGCAGTCATGTGTGGGTGAATGGATTCATCGTAATGGACGGGAACTTTGGGCCGTACAGGATACTGAGCAAGCAGTTCCTGGAGGATCGGTTGCTCAAGGTTCTGGTGCCGCGATTCCCTTGGGCTCATTCGTGGGAGCGGGAGCACTCGCGCCCCGGGCGCTCCGTCGAGTCAGGCGCGCCGGCACCGCAGGCGGATCCCGTACGCAATCCAGCACAAGAAGAAGTGGCCAAGTTCCTCAGGGGCGGTGGCCTCAACCATCAGATGCGTGAGAGGGTTCGAGTAGCGCAGACAGTTGACGGTCACCCAGACGCGGGAGAAGAAATACCCGTGAGCTACCTGGACTACTTGCGGGTGGAGAAGGATAGCGCCGAACGGCGTTTCTCGCTCTGGTTCGAGCTGCTGCGATCCCATATCCACAAGGGTCAGGTTGTGCTACGGACAGTTGCGTCAAGACCTGAGGACTACCTGGAATGGCTCTCTGGTGAGCCCGTGAAGGAAGGCGAGCCCGGCCTCGAAGCGCATCAAGTCGAGCTTATCAGGCAAGCCCTAGGCACCCGTCCATTCTGGCTGGTGGAGATAAGTATACCCGAGTTGTTTGAGTGGAATAATCGACGACTGGGCGAGGCCGCTGTCGTCGAAAACCCTGACGATTTCGCGCACCCAAAGCTGCGCATGTTGCGACTGCCGGGCGTCTTACGGTGCTGGAGCGAGACACGCGACGCATACACCCTGCAAGCGACCTCCATGGAGTACCACTATCCCGTGTGGACCTCGACACAAGGTGCGACGTCCGAGATGCTTCTCTGTGACTACAGCCAGCGGCGGTGCTAGACTTCCCATCAGGTGAAGTGCGCCAGTCTGCTCTACCGCCAAGCGCGTCAAGAGAAGACGACGCTGCTGCACGCGGAGCGCCGCGGCACCTTGAAAACCGATTTGACCGTCGTCCTGTCACGCCAAGTTTCGCTCGATTCGGGCCATAATGTTGGGCCTCCGGGAGGTGTGATTGTGGGCGAACACGGCGGTAAACCAGAGTCTGAGTTCCTTTTCCCGGTGGCGGAGTATCAGGGCTACAAGGAGCCGGTGCTCATCAGCGCGTGTTTCCTGGGCGTCCCGTGTCGATGGCATGGGCGAAAGGCCAAGAAACGTGATGCGCTCATTGAAAGACTCAAGAAGAAACTCGTTCTTGTTCCTGTGTGCCCGGAGCAACTCGGGGGGATGCCGACGCCAAGGGACGCTGCAACGCTCAATGGCGGCACAGGAGCCCAGGTCCTGGATGAGGGGCTTCGTATTGTCGCGCCGGAGACGGGCCAAGATGTCACGGCCCATTATGTGAACGGCGGCAGGTATACGCTCGAAATCGCTCGAGTGGTAGGGGCCAAGCGCGCCTATCTGAAAGGGGGCAGTCCATCTTGCGACCGGGAGGGTATCGCGGGCGAAATCCTCAAACGCGGGGGCGTCAAGGTTATCCGGGTGCCATAGGAGGGCGAAGCGGGAATCAAGGTCTGAGGTCTGCCCCAAATCCGCGCGTAAGCGAATGGCGCGGCCATTGCGGCCTTGCAGAACCGTGTCTTTCGTGCGCGGGGCAGATCGCGAGACGCTTGAGGTATGGATGCACGCGAAGACAAGGGGTTGCAACCCCTTGTCTCTTGGAAACCGGGCGCTTGCACGCCTGTACGGCGGGTGACACGCTCGCTGTCGCATCCCTACGCGCGGATTTGGCTGCGCCGGCAGGGAACGTGATGGAGTCTGAAGTGCGTGTTGAGGACCGGAAGTCGAGCGTGCTGACGCCTTCGCAGTTGCCTTGTCTTCGGGCGGTGCCGAGCGTGAATCTGGCGTCGGGGTGTGCACACGGGTGCGTCTATTGCTACGCGCGGAGCTACAGCCAGTTTCCCGGCGAAGGGAACGTCATTGTGTACGGGAACACGGCGGCGAAATTGCGGCGCGAGTTGCAGCGCAAGCGCCGGAAGCCGTCGCACGTGTACTTCAGCCCTTCGACGGATGTGTTTCAGCCGGTACCGCGTGTCTTGGACATGGCGTATGAGATGTTCGAGGTCCTGTTTGCGGCGGGTGTGGGTGTGGCCTTCGTGACGAAGGGGCGGATTCCGGAGCGGCATATGGCGCTGATCGCAAAGAACGCTGAGCGGGTGCGTGTCCAGATTGGGCTAGTCACGACGGATGAGGAGGTCGCGCACGCGATTGAACCGAACGCGGCTACGCCGGCACTCAGGCTACGCCAGATGGACCGTCTGGTTCAGGCAGGCGTGCCGACGCGTGTGCGTGTGGCACCGATCCTCACCGGCCTGACGGACGATGACGCGACGCTGGCGGACGTGTTTGGTGCGTCCGCAGCCGCGGGCGTCACCCAGGCGGCGCTCAACGCGTTGCATCTCCGGCCGGCCATTGTCGCGTCGTTGAAGCGGCATCTGGCGCCGGGGCGGGCCGAGGCCATTCTGGCGCGGTACCGAGGCGCCGCGTCGCTCGCGGTGTGCTGGGGGAAATCATCGCAGACGCCCCTACCGGCAGAAGCGCGCCTGGAGCTCTTCGCGCGCGCAGGCTCGATTGCCCTGCAATACGGCATCGAGACGCACGTTTGCGGGTGCATGAATCCGGACCTCACGAACGAGACGTGTGGGTTGGCGGGGGATTGGCCGGACAATTCACCGATCGTCGAGCAACTGCGACTGTGGTGACGGAGGAGCGGCTTCGCGGTGTCCAGCACTGCATTTGATGCCGCGGGCTGCGGCTTGGCCGCAAGCGTGGGCGGTGAAGCGCTGAAGTCCTGCGAGAAGCACGAGGTCTGCCGGGGGGCGTCTTGTTGCAGCCCGTGGCGGCCTTTCTTCATACTCCGTCGCGTGCGCGCCGTTGCCATTTCAGGAGCAACACATGGGCGTGGAGAAAGAGGCGGGAATGAGTGGACAGGCGAAACGCGGCCATGCGACGTCGCGGTCGAACCAAGGTAGGAAGACTCGGTTTCGGCCCGTGCGGTGCTCGCTGAGCGGGCTCGTGGGCGAGGGCTACATCGGGTCGGTGTGCGCGGCGCGTGCGTTTCTGACGGGCGAAGAGGCGCGGGCGCTTCTCGACCTGGCTGCCGAAGAGGTCGAGTTCTATCCGCAGGCGTTGCACGAGCGGCTGGCGGCGCTGCTGCCCGAGGTGGGCACGGTGTGCTGCGCGCCGATGCGGGAGTCGGCTGACGGCGCCGGCTCGGACGCGTTCCGCGCGAACAGCAGCCGGGCGCTGGCGCCGCAGGCGTGCCTGGGCTACTTGCGCGTGGGCGAAGACGGACGCCTGTTTCTCACGTCGAAGAGCGCCCACTACCACGCGCCGCTGGGCCACAGCTTCCCAGGCTATGCGCTCTTGGAACGGGCGCGGCGGCTCGGCATCCCGAATGCCACGCACAACAACACGCGCGGCCACATTACTCGGCTGCTCGAGGACGAACTGGTGTGCCATGCCGCGGGGATCGCGCGTGACGGCGGGGCGCCGCTCGATGCGCTCCGGGCGTCGGAGCGCCCGCACGACCTCAACCGGGTCCTGAACCTGGTGACGGGCAGCCTCGCGGCCGAGGCCGCGGTCAAGATGGTGCTTGCCCGGTTCCACAAGGTCCAGGGCGATTCCGCGGCGCCCCGCTATGCGGGGCGAAGGCCCGTCCTGCTCGTCATGGCGGATGACGACGGCGGGCTGGGGGCCAACTACCACGGCACGACCGCCCTGACCCAGATGATGCGGGGCATGTGGCCGGACCTGCTCGAGGCGATCGAGGGGCAGGGCGCGCTTCTGGTTCGGGCGGTGGGCCGCAACCGGCTCGACGAACTCGAGGCCGCGTTCGAGACTTACGAGAAGCCGCCCTACAAGATCGCCGGTGCGTTCCACGAGTTGCTGCTGATGAACTACGGCGCCGGCCGCCTTTCCGACGCGTTCGTGCAGCGCCTTTACGCGCTGTGCGATCAGCACGACGTGCCGACGGTGGTGGACGAAATCCAGACCTGCGTGTGGAGTCCCGAGATATTCCTGTTCCGCGAGTATGGTATCCGGCCCACGATGGTCGTGCTCGGCAAGGGCTTTTCCGGGGGCGAGTTCGCGGCGTCGCGGATCCTGTTCAGCGCGGCCGTGGACAACCTGCCGCAGTTCGGCGCGCTCGTGACCAACGGCCAGGAAGAGCTGGCGTCCCTGGCGTATTTGATCACGATGCGCTGGGCCGAGGCGAACGCCGAGGTGACGCGCGCGGTCGGGGACTACTATGAGGCACGGCTGAACGATCTCGCCGGGGAATTCTCCGGCCTCATCACCGCCATCGAAGGCAAGCGGCACATGGCCGGCATCTACTTTGCCGAACTGGCGCCGGCCCAGGCATTTGTCCAACGCCTGCAACGCGCCGGGCTCGATATCAGCGTGCAGACCTACAAGGAGAGCTGCCCGCCGAGCGCCTTGACCAAGCTGCCGCTCACCGCCGGCTACGAGGTCGTCGACTTCGTCGCCGAGCGCATGGGGGACGCGCTGGGGCGGCTCGATGACGGCGGCGTGTGAGCCCGCCGCGTCCGCCGGCGATAGGCCCATGCCCTACGGCTGCGGGGCGGCATCCGCGCGCGCCGGAAACCGGTATAGGCACACGCTGAAGGGGGGGACCTCGAGCCCGTCGGCAAGTGGGCCGGAGGCGGTCTCGACGATCTCGACCTGAGGCGGGCGGCCGGGCTCGTTGTAGGCCATCGGGTCGGCCCCGCCGATGGTCCAACGCCGGCCCTCGCGGGCGAGCGCGGCCCCGGTCACGGCGACATCGAGCGGCGCGGATTCGGGCAGCGGATTCACCACGGCCACGGTGACGGCGTCGCCCTCGGCGGTCCACGCGGCCGCCACGTCAAGCGGCCCCATACTTCCAGCCACTTCGGCGGGCACGGTCCCGAAATGGCGGCGGTAGAGCACGAGCGGCAGGCCGATGGCCGAGAAACACGCGTGGGTCGGACTGGTCTTGATGGCGCCGATGACGTTGACGGTCTGGGCGAAGGCGGCCATGTGGATCACGTCGGAATCGCGGATGAACTGGTGGAGTCCGGCGGCGACGCCGAGGGCGTCCTTGAGGTAGTAGCGCGAGCCGGCCAGGCCGTAGAGGTCGTCTCCCTGGCGGTCGTAGTTCCACTCGTCCATGGCGATGGGGATGGCCGGTCCGCGCATGGTTTGCCGGTAGCCGCGATGGGCGGCGGCGCGGCGGCGGACGTCCTCGGCGACGGCGCGGCAGTGGGCCGTGAGGTCGTTGTCGTGGCGGCTGTAGAAGTGTTCGCTGAGGAGGTCCATGTGGCCGGCGCAATGGGTCAGCATGGTCTCGCTCCAGCCGGACGCGCAGTCGCCGACGGCCACGATGGTCAGGTCGGAATCGACGGCCCGCATGGCGTCCACGAAGGCGTTGTGTTTGGCCACGTAGTCCTCGAGCGGCATGTGGCCGAGTTGCCAATGGCCGTACATCTCGTTGCCGACGCCCCACCAGCGCACACGGTAGGGCTCGGTGTGGCCGTTTTCGGCACGCCGCTTGCCCATGGGCGTGTCGGGCGCGCCGTTGGCGTACTCGACCTGCTGCGCGGCCATCTCGAGATCGCCCTCGCCGCTGTTGACCACGATGTAGGGCTCGGCGTCGAGCAGGCGACAGAAGGTCAGGAACTCGTCGAGCCCGAAGTCGTTCATCTCGACGTCGTCCCAGGCGCGTTCCTTGCGCGGGGGCCGCGTGTCACGGCCGCCGAGGCCGTCGCGCCAATCGTAGCCGCTCACGAAGTTGCCGCCGGGCCAGCGGTACAGGGGCGCCTCGAGCTCCCGGAGCAGGGCGAGGGTGTCGGCCCGCATGCCGTGGACGTTGTCGGCCGGCATGATGGAGACGGCGCCGATGCGAAAGGAGCCTGTGCCCGATCCGGCGATGACGAGTCCGGCCTCGCCGGTGGTCTCGCGCGCCGTGAAGCGCAATGGAAACGTGGTGTAGTCGTCGGGCACGTCGTCGATGAGCACGGCTTGGCGTCCGTCAGGGCCGCCGCCCCAGACCAGGACGATCTCGATGGGTCCGGCCGTGGCGTCGCCGGCAAGCACGACGCGGCCTTCGTAGGCCCTGCCTTCGCACACGGCGAGGTTCGGCTGAACGAGACCGGCGGGCCGTCCGTAGAGGTGTACCTGGGCGGCGTGGCGGCCTACGAACGGGTCGTGGGTGGCCATGTCGACCACGCAGTTGCCTATGACCTGCCACGGCGAGGCGTCGTCGTGGAGCGAGTGAAAGAACTTGCGGTCATCGAGCATCTCGGCCCAGATGCCGCCGTGGATGCAGCGGCCCATGTGTTCGATGAACTGCCCGTAGAGACAAGGGCTGATAGGTTCGCGCGTGTGTTGCGCGTGTATCGTCAACGGGCGACGGTTGGCCATGGCGGTTCAGTGACTCCCTTCTCAAGGCCGCTTCACGCTCAGCTACCAGTGGCGTCGGCCGGCCGCAAACTCGCGTAGGAACTCGGTGGGATTCTCCATCTGTTCCTTGATGGCGACCGTGTTTTTCAGAAGATAGAGCAGGGCGACCGGAATGCCGATTCCGGTCAGAGCGAGGAGGACAAAGAGGACCTCGCTTCCGAGGAAGTCGTAGCGCGTAATGCTGCCCATGGGCTATCCCTCCCGTAGGTCGTGACGCGGTTCTGGCGGCGGGGCTGTCGCTGCCCTGTGGGGGAGTGTAGCCGCGAGCGCAGAGGCGATCAATGGCTCGGGCGCAGAATGCGGGCGATCTCGAGCGCGGCAACGCCTTGAGGCGTGGCGGCCGTGTGGTGTATCAAGGTAGCCGGAGCGGAGGGCGAGGAATCATGAAGCGCAGATTACGCGTGGCGTTGGCCGGAGTGCTCGCGTTGGTGGTGGTGCTCGTGGCGGTCGTGGGCGTCCTGGCGTACTTGGTCTTCGCCCGCGTCGAGGGCGAGTACTTCGACTCGGACGGCGCCCGCATCCACTACACGGTCGAGGGTTCGGGCGAGCCGGTGATCCTGGTGCACGGATTGGCCGCGAATGCCGATATCAACTGGCGCCGTTCGGGCATGACCCGCAAGCTCAAGGGCGACTTCCGCGTGATAGCCTTTGACTGCCGCGGGCATGGGCTCAGCGAGAAGCTGTACGAGCCCGAGCGGTACGGCATCGAAATGGTGAACGACATCGTCCGGCTCATGGACCACCTGGGCATCGACAAGGCCCACGTGGCCGGCTACTCGCTGGGCGGCTTCATCGTTCTGAAAGCCATGACCACCCACCCCGAACGGATCCGCAGCGCGGCCATCTGCGCCGCGGGCTGGCGCCGGCCCGATGATACGTCGAACTTCCTCAGCCCGTTCCGGCCGCCGCCCGAGGCGCGCCTCGAAACCCACCACCAGCTTGCGTCTATCTTGCCGCAGTTCGCGGGCCGGGACCCCGTTAACTGGGTGCGCGACTGGGTCGGCCAGAAGATCACCGACAAGGATGCCCGCAAGGCCTGCAGCCGCTCGTTCCCGACGCTTCTGGTGACCGAGGAGGAGTTGCGCGCCTGCCCCGTGCCGGCCATCTGTTTTATCGGATCCAAGGACGGGCTCAAACCTTACGCCGACAACCTGGTCGGTGTGTTGCCCGACCTCGAGTTCGTCGTCCTCGACGGCGCCACGCACCTCACCACCCCGATCCGCCGCGACTTCAAGAACGCGCTGCGGGCGTTTTTCCTGAAACACCGCGGCGATCAATAACCCGATGGCCGCGCGCCGTCAACAGGGAGTCAGCAAGAACGATGATGTGTCAGCAGTTGGCGGCCGTCCTTATCGCCGTTGCCGTCTTTCAGGAAGCGCATGCCGCGCCTCGTCATTGGGATACCACGGCCCTGTTTGAGCCGCCCCGGACCTTTCCCGCGCCGGACTACGCGCAGGATCTCCCCGAGCACTCGAATCCGGAGTTGGGCTTCACCGGCGAAGGCGTACGGCCGCTGTTCTATGAAGGCCTGCCGTGGCAGGGCAAGCCGACGCGGGTGTTCGCGTGGTACGGCGCGCCGGAACTTGCAGAAGGGCAGCAGGCGCCGGCCATGGTGCTGGTTCATGGGGGCGGGGGCACGGCCTTCGACGAGTGGGTGCGCATCTGGAATCGCCGCGGCTACGCGGCCATCGCGATGGACGTCACCGGTTCAGGCCCCGGCGGGGCGCCCGGCCAACGCCCGCGCCATGCATGGGCCGGACCTCCGCACAACGGCATGACGGACATCGACGAGGCCATCGAGGATCAATGGGTGTACCATGCCGTGGCCGACGTCGTGCTCGCGCATTCGCTGCTGCGTTCCTTCCCCGAGGTGGACGCGGACCGCATCGGGCTGACGGGCATCTCGTGGGGCGGCTTCTTGACCTGCCTCGTGTCGGCCGTGGACCCTCGGTTTCGGTTTGCGGTGCCGGTGTACGGCTGCGGCTTCCTGAACGAGGGCCCGGTGTGGGGGCCGACGTGGCAGAAGCTTGGAGCCGAGCGCACGGCCGAGTGGCACGCACTGTGGGACCCGGCGAGCTACGTCGCGGCCACGGCCATGCCGACGCTGTGGGTGAACGGCAGCAACGACCGCCACTTCCCGCTGAGCATCCACGGCAAGACCGTTGCGCAGTGCGGCGGGCCGCGCACGCTGTCCGTCCGCGTCGGAATGAGCCACAGCCACGTCCACGGCTGGAAGCCGGACGAGATCTACGTCTACGCCGACGGCCTGGTGAGGGGCGGGCCGCCGCTGGCGAAGGTGGTCGAGGAAGGCCGGACCGGCGACACGGCCTGGGTGCGGTTCGAGGCGCCGGTGCCGGTCACGCAGTCGGAACTCGTGCACACGTCGGATCTCAGTGATTGGGTGGCCTGCCCGTGGCAGGGCGCGCCGGCCCAACTCGACGAGGATGGTGGCAGGGCCACGGCCACGGTACCGCCGGGATGTCGCGCCTACTTCTTCAACCTGACCGACGAACGCGGCCTGGTGGTAAGCACCAACAGAACGGTTGTCCCCGACCAGAAGGGCTCGGGCTAATACGAGGAGACGGACACGATGGATGGCTCTCTGAGCAGGCGAGGTTTCATGATGGCGTCGGCGGCCGGCGCGGCAGGGAGCGCGGCCGCGACCGGCGAGGCGTGGCGGGCGAAGCCGCCGATTCCCGCGCCGCAGCGCACGGCGGGCAAAGACGCGCCCAACGTGCTCTACATCATGTCGGACCAGCACAACGCCAAGGTCTTGGGCTGCAAGGGGCACCCAGACGTACAGACGCCGAACCTGGATCGGCTCGCCTCGGAAGGCGTGCGCTTCGACAACGCGATCTGCCAGAATCCCATCTGCTCGCCTAGCCGGGTGTCGTATATCTCCGGACAGTACTGCCATAACCACGGCTACTACGGCCTGAGCGGGCCCAATCCGCGCGGATTGCCGACCCTCTTCGGCCACTTCAGGCGCGCAGGCTACGTCACCGGGGCGGTGGGCAAGATCCATTGCCCGGCCTATTGGGTCGAAGACGACACGGACTACTTCATGGATATGGGCTGCAGCATCGGCGGCCAGACGGACTACGTGCCCTACCTGAAGGAGAAGGGCCTGCTGCACCTGCGCGACGACGGGCGCTATCCGGAGCAGAAGAAAGGCGGCGGCCAGTCGCTCGACGGGCGGCAGTCGGCCCTGGCCTACGAAGACTGCCTCGAGGGCTGGCTGGCGCGCCAGGCCATCGGCTTCCTCGAGCGCAGAGCGCAGGGTGACCGGCCGTTCTTCCTCGAGGTCAGCCTGCCACGGCCGCACCAGATCTATGCGCCCAGTGAACCGTTCTGGTCCATGTACGACGAGTCGAAGCTCACGCTGCCGCCGAACGCCGACTACGACATGTCGCTCAAGCCCCCCCACATGCGGCGTACGGCCTCCGCCCACCGCAAGGGCGGATGGACGCTGTTCGAGCCGCGAACCTTCGAGGCCGGCCGCCTGCGCAAGCTGCACGGCTACCTGGGCTGCGTGAGCCAAATGGACCACGCGGTCGGCGAGGTGGTCGGCTGGCTGGACGAGCACGGCCTGGCCGAGAACACCATCGTGGTATACGGGGCCGACCACGGCGACTATGCCTGCGAGCACGGCATCATGGAGAAGGCCCCCGGCATCTGCGCCGACGCCATCACGCGCGTCCCCTTCATCTGGCGCTGGCCCGGGCGTTTCAAGGCCGGATACGTGGCCGACGAGATCGTCGAGACCATCGATATGGGCGCGACGCTGTGCGCCTTGGCCGGGCTCGACCCGATGGAGAC
>Ga0272442_10010862_pt1 | contig 11166 bp, 5 predicted proteins | sample SSMForm2O_FD_200262 | JGI IMG/M metagenome (GOLD analysis project Ga0272442, IMG submission 200262) | Marine sediment archaeal communities from Little Sippewissett salt marsh, Falmouth, MA, United States - SSM-Form-2O | ecosystem: Environmental > Aquatic > Marine > Wetlands > Sediment ...
AACGACTCGGCCGAGCGGTTGAACCGCCAGATCGCCGGCCTGCTGGGCGCGGTGCGAATTCTCCGCCGGGCCGACCGCGGCGACCTGGCCGCCCGGGCCGAGAAGCGACTGGCGGAGCTCGTGACGCTTCGGGTGCACCACGAGCGGGCCGACACGCGGCTGATCCGCGGCACGGGGGGTCACGCCGGCCACAGCGCCAAGGTGCCCCGCTATGTCGCCCTCGTGCCGGAGCTCTCGGCCCTGCTGGGCGAACGGGCGGGCGAGTCGCTCGGGCGGAACGTTCGCGAGCTGGCCGCGGGCTTGCCCGGCTGGTACCAGGCCTTTGGCGAGCGGATGATCGGCGGCGAGAACTACATCTCCCCGCCGCACCTGGCGCGGGGGCTGTTCGCCGCGTGGGCCGACGGCGTCGGGGCGGCCCCGGAGGCGCTGACATCCAAACTCGACCAGCCCTGGTGCCGGGCCGACCTGTACTACATCGAGAAGCTCTCAGCCATCCTCCGCCGGCTGGACACGGCGCGGTAGGCTGGGCAGGAGAGGCGACCCATGACCGTTGGATTCGTGAACCGCTGGTTGCTGGCAGCCGTGGCGCTGCTTTCGCAGGTGGGCCTGGCCGACGGGGCCGACGACCTGCGCGCCATGGTCGAGGCCGACTGGTCCGCCCAGGAGAAGCGGCGCGGGCGCAAGGCGGCCTCGCCGGAAGCGATCCGCGACGCGCTGACCCGGGCCGAGCGACTGAAGGTGGGCCAGATCGCGGCCCTGTGCCGTCGCGCCGCCGAGGCCGCATCGCTCGATGCCGACGGTCGGCTGGCGCTGTACCGCGCGATTCGCTGGGCGAGCCGCGAACGCATCCTGAGCCACCCGCTGCTGGCCGGACGGGCGATCGTGTTCCTCCAGCGCCGCCGGTTCATCTGCCAGATGCTCCACGAGTACGTGGGCTACTACTGCGACTACGGGGACACCTCCGGCGGGGGTGTATATGTTCTGCCCCGGCCCGGGCGGTCGCTGGAGACGCGCGACGTGATCGCCGGGCGCCTGCCGCGGGGCAACTACACGACGCTCTCGCTGTCGTACGACGCGCGGACGGTCTACTTCGCCTTCGCCCCGCGGGCCAAGACCAAGCCGGGCTTTTACTCGCCGCAGCGCCGGTACTTCGCGGTCCACGCCGTCGGCGCCGACGGGACCGCCCTGCGCCGGCTCTCCGACGGGACCCACGACGAGTTCGACCCCTGCCCCCTGCCCGACGGGCATATCGCGTTCATGTCCACGCGACGCGGGGGCTACGTCCGGTGCAACAACCCGTGGGAGCCCTTGCCGGTCTACACGCTGCACCGCATGGACGCCGACGGCGGAAACGTCCGGACGCTGTCGTTCCACGAGACGAACGAGTGGCACCCGTCGGTGCTGAACGACGGGCGAATCGTGTACTCGCGTTGGGACTACGTGGACCGCTCGGCCGCCAACTTCCACGGGCTCTGGGCGAGCAATCCCGACGGGACCAGCCCGGTGATCCTGTTCGGCAACTACACGCGGCGGATCAGCGCGTGCTACCAGCCGAGGGCGATTCCCGGCTCGACGCGGATCGTCTTTATCGCCGGCGCCCACCACGCCGACGTGGGCGGCTCGCTGGTGATCCTCGACCCGTCGGCGGTTGGCTTGGACCGCACCTCGGCCGGCGACCGGTTCGAGGCCATCGAGACCCTCTCGCCCGAGATCGCATTCCCCGAGGGTGTCGGCTGGTCGAAGGGCTACTTCCACAGCCCCTGGCCCCTCTCTCAAGACCGCTTCCTCGTGTCGTTCGGCTACGAGAAGGTCCCCGGCATGAGCAGCGGCAACAACAAGCGGGACGTCACGGGGTTGTACTACTTCGACCGGTTCGGGAACCTCGAGCTGCTGTACCGGCGAGCAGGCATCTCGTGCACGTACCCCGTGCCGCTGTGGCCGCGTCCCCGGCCGCCCGTCCTCGCGCCGCGCCGGCAGGGCCCCAAGCCCGCCGAGGAGGGCGAATTCGTCCTGACCGACGTCCGTCAGAGCCACCTGCCCCTGCCCGACGGGCGGACGATCCGGTCGCTGCGGGTCTTCCAGGTCCTGCCCAAATCCGAGAGCCACATCGTCAACCAGCCCCGGATCGGTCATGCCAACGCCGAGAGCGCCCGCATGCTGCTGGGCACGGTGCCGGTCGAGGCCGACGGGTCGGCGTACTTCCGTGCCCCGGCCCGCAAGCCGCTGTACTTCCAGGCCGTCGACCAAGCCGGCCGGGCTGTCCAGTCCATGCGCAGCGTGACGTACCTCCAACCGGGCGAACGCCGCGGCTGCATCGGCTGCCACGAGCCCCCCGGCTCGGTGGCCGGGCCGCGACGACTGATGGCGCTGGCCCGGCCCGCGTCGGTCATTCGCCCGGGCCCCGACGGCTCGCGCCCGTTCGGTTTCCCGAGGCTCGTCCAGCCCGTCCTGGACCGCCATTGCGTCCGATGCCACGACGGCAAGGGCGACCACAGGGCCCGGCCCGTCCTGACGGGCGAGCGAGCCGGCGAGTTCACGCGGTCGTACAACAGCCTTCGCCCTTACGTGCGATGGTACGAGTGGGGTGGGGCGAGCATTGCGCAGAACATCTCCCGGCCGGGGCAGATCGGCGTCGACGCCAGCCGGCTGGCGAAGGTCCTCGCCGGCGCGAAGCACGCCAAGCGAGTGCGGCTGTCCGCGGGAGACCGCAGGCGGCTCTTCGTCTGGCTGGACGGCAACGTGCCGTTCTACGGGACCTACAGCAAGGCCGAGCGCGCCGCCCAGCACGCCGGCCGGGCCGTGGCGCCCCCGGCGCTTCAGTAGCTTCCTACCGCGAGGGCCCCAGGGGCCACCAGTTGTTGATTCGCTTCGACAGGCGTCCGACGACGTCGGCGTGCTTCGACGCGAGGTCGGTCTTCTCGTGCGGGTCGGCGAGCACGTCGAACAGTTCGATCTTGCCCTTTCGGGTTTCTGGCCCGTGGTGGATCAGGAGCTTCCACTTGCCCTCGATGCACCAGCGCGCGTGGAGGCTTCGAGTGGGGTCGTCGAGGTCGGCGACGTCGTGGGCGAAGGCCTCGCCGAAGATCGCCTCCCGCCGGGCCAGGGCGGGCGCATCGAGCAGGTTCACGCCGGGCATCTCGGCGGTCGGCTCGAGCCCGCAGGCCCGCAGGATCGTCGGGACGATATCGATACTGCTCGCGGGGGTCTTCTCGTCGCGCCGTGGTTTGATTTTGCCCGGCCAGCGGAGCAGGATCGGCGTACGCACCCCCGCCTCGTAGGGCGTTCGCTTGCTGCGAAGCGCGTCGAAGCTCGGGCGCTTGTCCGACCACTGGACCCACCCGTTGTCGCAGACATAGACCACGAGCGTGTTGTCCGCCAGCTTGCGCTGGTCCAGTTCGGCCAGCAACTGCCCGCAGGTCTCGTCAAACCACTCGCACATGGCGTAGTAGCGCGCGATCTTAACGGGGCGATCATCCGACGTGTATTTCGCCAGCAGGCGCTTCGGCGGGGTGTGCGGCGCGTGGGGCAGGAAGGGGGCATACCACAGGAAGAACGGCTTGGCTTGGGTGCGATCGAGGAAGTCGACGATGGGCTTGAGGCCCTTTCGCCCGATGGCCAGTCCCGCGTCGCCGTGTCGCCCGCCGCGCTTCGGGTCGCCGTGCGTCATGCCGTCGGTGAACCCCCCGTTGCGGTGATGGCCCTCCCACCACTTTCCGGACTGGAAGCTCACGTAGCCGGCCTTGGCGAGCATCGCGGCCAGCGAGGGCGACTTCTTGAAGCGCTCGATCATCTTCGCTCGTCCGACGAGATTCCGGCTGCCGCCGGCGGGGTCGTTGCCGACAATCCCGTGCCGGTGCGGGTACCGCCCGGTGGACAGCGTGGCCAGGCTCGGGCGACACAGGGCGGTGGGGACGTACGCGCGGGTCAGCACGAGTGATTGCGACGCGAGGCGGTCGAGATGGGGCGTGCGGATCGTCGGATGGCCCATGAAGCCATGGTCGCTCCACGCTTGGTCGTCGGAGATGATCAGCACGACATTGGGCGGGCGCGTCCCGCCGCCGGCGGCCCCGGCCCGGCCAACCAATGCCGCCAGCCCGCCGATGCCCGCCAGTCGAAGGAACTCCCGTCGCCTCATCCCCCGGACCGCTCGGTCGTAACGTTCGATCATGGATTCTCTCCCGACGTGTTGGCCTCGCTTCGAACCTCGCGGATTATCGCCGCCCTTCCCGCCCAATGCAACGCCCCGGCCGGGCCCCCGACGAGCCGACTGGAGATACGCGTTGGTCCGTACCGATCCCTATGCTATGATGCGTGGTTGTACTACTTGTATCGAGATTGCTCAAACCGAGTTTCTGCCAAACCGTGTGAGGACCACCAAACACCGTTTCCTCTCTGGAGGCGCACCACTATGCCCAAGCGAACCGGGATCATCGGGATTCTGTCAATGCTGGCGATTGCCGGCTTGGCCCTCGCGGCCGACCCGTCCTACTACAGCCGAAAGGGCTCGTGGCAGGAGACATTGGAGGCTTCTCGGGACGCCCTGCTGGCCCACGAGGCCGAAGAGGCCCGCAAGGCCGACCAGGCCGGGCCCGCCAAGCCCGCCGCAACCCAGGCACTGCAGTTCGGGCCGTGGCACAAGATCGGCCCGTTCAAGCAGAGCGGCAAGAGCACGTTCGAGTTCGCTTTCCCGCCCGAGAAGGAAATCGACCTGACGAAGACGTACGGCAAGCGCAAGTGGCGGCGGTTGGGCGTGTCCGACAGCGTGGTCCACTCGCTGAACTGTCCCGACGAGGCCGTGATCTACTTCTACCGAGAGATCATCGCCCCCCGGGCCCGCAAGCAGATGACCTACTACGGAAGCGATGACGGGCTGGCGGTCTGGTGTAACGGCAAGAAGGTGATCTCGAAAAAGGTTGCCCGCGGGGTCAGCGCGAACCAGGACAAGGCCCGGCTGAATCTGAAGAAGGGCACGAACCACCTGCTGATCAAGATCTGGAACCGCGGCGGCGGGTGCGGGTGGTACTTCTCCGTGACGGGCAAGAGCCGAGGCCAGGCCAAGGCCGACCCCCGCATGGTCGCCAGAGAGGCGCTGTGGGACCTGCTGGCACGCGACTTCACCGCCGATGACGCTCGCCGCCAGATGCGCTGGGAGCGGGAGGACAACATCTACTTGGCCGACTGGAAGCCGGGCCGAGCCGTCGAGCTGGCCAAGCGATACGTCGGCCCCACGCGAGGCACGCAGGCGGGGACCGAACTCGCCAAACTCGTCAAGGCCGCCAAGACACCCGCCGACCTGGCCAAGATCCGGTCGCTCTACTACCGCGCCAAGCTCGTGCAGGAGACGCTCGCCAAACTGAAGGACCTGAACTTCCGGGCGGTGAGGCTGGCCGTCGAGGACCTCTCGGCGACGTTCGGCGAGAAGTACCCCAAGGGCGCCGAGTTCCTCCGGCGCCTGGACAAGATGGAGCAGACCGTCCTGGCCGCCGCGGAAGGCAAGGGCGACGCCGACCAGCAGATGGCCATCGCACAGAAGTTCCTGACCCTGCGTCGCGAGGCGTTGCTGAGCAACCCGCTGCTGAACTTCGAGAAGCTGCTGCTGGTCAAGCGGAGCACGAAGAGCCCGAGGCTCGGGCTGCCGCAGAACTGGCAGGGCAACTGCGCCCTGTCGCGCAGCGGCTATGACAACGAGATCGCCCTTTTGGACATGAAGGACCCGGCGGGCAAGCTCAAGACGATCTACCGCCCGAGCGGCTCGGAGTTCGTTGGCGACGTCGAGCTGCACTTCGACGCGGACAAGATGATGTTCAGCTCGCTGGATGCCAGGAAACGCTGGCAGGTCTACGAGATCGGCGCGGACGGCAAGGGCCTTCACCAGGTCACCAGCGGCCGGGACGCCGACGTGGACAATTACGACCCCGTTTACTTGCCCGACGGGCGCATCATCTTCGGCTCCACACGGTGCTTCCAGGGCGTCCCCTGTGTCGGCGGCGGCAACTCGGTGGCCAACCTGTACCTCATGAACGCCGAGCGCGACCCCAACAGCGTTCGCCAGATCACCTTCGAGCAGGACCACAATTGGTGCCCCACCATCATGCACGACGGGCGCATCATGTACGCGCGGTGGGAGTACAGCGACACGCCGCACTACTTCACCCGGCTGATGATGAGCATGAACCCCGACGGCACGCAGCAGTTCGAGCTCTACGGGAGCAACTCGTACTGGCCGAACTCGACGTTCTACGCCCGTCCGTGCCCGGGGCATCCCACGCGGTTTGTCGCCGTCATCAGCGGGCATCACGGCGTGCCCAGGCAGGGTGAGCTGATCCTCTTCGACCCCGCCCAGGGCCGGCACGAGGCCAGCGGGGTCGTCCAGCGAATCCCGGGCTACGGCCAACCGGTCGAGCCGATCATCCGCGATCAGTTGGTCAACTCGAGCTGGCCGAGGTTCCTGCACCCCTGGCCGCTGAACGACAAGTACTTCCTCGTCTCCTGCCAGAAGACCCAAAAGGACACGTGGGACCTGTACCTCGTGGACGTGTTCGACAACATGCTGCTGCTGCACCGCGAGGCCGGCTTCGCGATGTTCGAGCCCGTACCCCTCCAGGCCAGGCCCACGCCGCCGAGCATCCCGGACAAGGTGGACCTGACCCGAAAGGACGCGATCGTCTACCTGACGGATATCTACGAGGGCCCCGGCCTGGCGGGCGTGCCGCGCGGCACGGTCAAGAAGCTCCGGCTCTTCTCGTTCCACTACGCCTACTACCGCATGGGCGGGCACATCCATATCGGCATCGACGGGCCGTGGGACGTGCACCGGATCCTCGGGACGGTCCCCGTCGACGCCGACGGGTCGGCCATGTTCCGCGTGCCCGCCAACACCCCCATCGCCGTCCAGCCCGTCGACGCCGACGGAAAGGCCCTCCAGGTCATGCGGAGTTGGCTGACGGCTATGCCCGGCGAGTTCCTGTCCTGCGTCGGCTGCCACGAACGACAAAGCGACACCGCGACGATCGCCTATCACCGGGCCGCCAATCGCCAACCGGTCGAGATCACGCCGTGGCGCGGACCGGCACGCGGATTCGATTTCACCCGCGAGGTCCAGCCCGTGCTCGACAAGTATTGCACGAGCTGCCACAACGGTACGAAGAAAGGCCGCACCGGCCAGCCGATCCCCGACTTCCGCCGGACCGACAAGAAGGGCAAGCGAAACTTCTCGCCGTCCTACCACGCCCTGCACCCATACGTCCGCCGCCCGGGGCCCGAGAGCGACTACCACCTCCTGCCGCCCCTGGAATACCACGCCGACGGCAGCGAACTCATCCAGATGCTCCGGAAGGGCCACGGCCGCGTTCGGCTCGACGACGAGGCCTGGGACCGGCTCATCACCTGGATCGACCTCAACGTGCCCGACCACGGGACCTGGAGCGAGCATCGCGGCATCGCGAGCAACTACCACCAGCGCCGCCTGGAAATGGCCAAGCTCTATGCCGGCTTGAGCACGGACCCGGAGGCGATCGTCCAGGGCGTAACCGGCCCGGTCGTGCCGGTCAAGCCCGCCGCGAAAGTCAAACCCCCCGCCGGGAAGGTCACCGCGCCCGGCTGGCCCTTCGACGCCGGCGAGGCCAGGAAGCGCCAACTCGCCGCCTGTGAGAAACTTCTGGGCAAGGCCGCCGAAAAGGCGGAAATGTCCGTCGATCTGGGCGAGGGCGTGAAGGTCGAGCTGGTTCTGGTGCCGGCCGGCGAGTTCGTGCTGGGCGACGTGACGGGCTGGTCCGATGAATGGCCCGTCGCCCGCGTGAAGATCGACAAGCCCTTCTGGATGGGCAAGTTCGAGATCACCAACCAACAGTTCGCCGCCATCGACCCCACCCACGACAGCCGCTACATCAGCGTGTACAACAAGGACCAGTCCAATCGAGGCCAGGCCGCCAACCGCGAGACCCAGCCGGTGATTCGCGTCTCCTGGCAGCAGGCGGAGGCGTTCTGCCGGGCCATCAGCGACAAGACCGGTTTGCGCTTCGGCCTGCCCACCGAGGCCCAGTGGGAGTATGCCTGCCGGGCCGGCACCGACACGCCGATGAACTACGGCGCCCTCGACGTGGACTTCGGCAAGCACGCCAACCTCGCCGACGAACGCCTCAGCAGCCTCTGCCGGCGAGACTCGACCCGGTGGATCCCCAACATTCCCGGCGTCAACGACGGCTCGATCGTGACCGACAGCGTAGGCAAGTACGCGCCCAACGCCTGGGGGCTCTGCGATATGCACGGCAACGTCAGCGAGTGGACGCGGACCACCTACAAGCCGTACCCCTACAACCCCAATGACGGACGCGATGCCCTGACGCCCGCCGGGCGAAAGGTCGTTCGAGGCGGCTCGTTCTACGACCGCCCCAAGCGAGGGCGGGCGAGCTTCCGCCTCGACTACCCCTCCTGGCACGGCGTCTTCAACGTGGGTTTCCGAGTCGTCTGCGAGGCCGACGCCAAGGCCGTCCTCGCCGCCAAGAGCGCGGGCGCGAAGTAGGGCCACATCGGCAGGAGAATCCCCGGGCCGGCAGACGCCCGCTCGGGAAGGGATTCGGCAGTATCTACGGGATGGCCCGCGCCGGAACTGCTTCCGTGTGCGCCGCCCGGAGGCGAGCTTCGGTTCCCGTTTCCCTCCCTTGACATGTCCGGCCGGTAGCGGCTATCATGCAACTGAACTGCATGATAGCCGAAGGCGCCCATGTATCTCGATCGCACCATGAAAGACTGTTGGGCCGAGGCCGGGGAGCAGTTCCCCGTGCTCCTGTTAACCGGGCCTCGGCAGGTTGGCAAGACCACGCTGCTTCGCCATCTGTGCGGCACGGAGCGCCGGTACGTCAGCCTTGACGACCCATCCATGCGGGTCTTGGCTGTCGAGGACCCGGCCCTGTTCGTCCAGCGGTTCGAGCCGCCCGTCCTGATCGACGAGATCCAGTACGCCCCGCAATTGCTGCCACGGCTTAAGATGGCCGTCGACGCCGATCGCCGCCCCGGGATGTTCTGGCTGACGGGCTCACAGCAATTCCAGATGATGAGGGGCATCTCGGAGAGCCTGGCTGGCCGAGTGGCGATCCTGAATCTGCTGGGCTTCTCCAGCCGGGAGCGCCACCGCTTGGAGTTGACCGTGCCTCCATTCCTGCCGACGCGTTCGGCCATCGAGGCACGCGGGGCCTCCGCGGCCAAGACCAACCTCAGAAGCGTCTACAAGGACATCTACCTTGGGTCGTTCCCTTCCCTCACCGCGGGGCCGGTAAGGGACCGAGACCTCTTCTACAGCTCCTATCTCCAGACCTATCTCCAGCGAGACGTGAAGGACCTGGCGCAAGTAGGAAATGAGATGGCCTTTGTGCGGTTCCTCCGAGCCTGCGCCGCCCGTACCGGCCAGATGCTGAACCTGACGGACCTGGCACGAGACGCCGACGTCGCCGTCAACACAGCGAAGAGTTGGCTGTCGATCCTCCAAGCCAGCCTGCAAGTCTATATCCTGCCCCCATACTCCACCAACCTGACCAAACGCCTGGTCAAGAGACCCAAGCTCTATTTCCTGGATACGGGCCTCTGCGCTTACCTGACCGAGTGGTCTTCCCCGGAGACGCTTTCGGCCGGGGCGATGTCCGGAGCCATCCTGGAGACGTACGTGCTTTGCGAAGTGCTCAAGAGTTGGTGGCATCGTGGGAAGACGCCTCACCTCTATTACTACCGCGACCGGGACAGCAGCGAGGTGGACTTCCTCTTCGTGCAGGATCGGGTTCTCTATCCAGTGGAGGTGAAGAAGTCCGCCAGCCCCAAGCGCGAGATGGTCCAGCCGTTCAGGGCCTTGGGCCGCCTGAAGCAGCCGATCGGGCAGGGAGCGGTCCTCTGCCTCTGCGATCAGATCGTGCCACTTACCAAGGACGTGGATGCCCTCCCGGTGGGGATCCTCTGACGCGTCCTTGCCAGAGACTCTCCCGATCCATCGAGGATCCGCTCTGTTGGCCTGCCGGGCCTACGCCCCGGCCGGGCCGGACTCGACGGTGTAGAGGAACCACCGCGACCTGGCCCGTCGGCGGCTGCGGGCTTGACGCTCGCAGTAGATCACCATCGTCGCGGGCGGGGCGGTGACGATCCGCCACCAGTGTCGGCGCAGATACCGCTCGTCCGAGCCGCTCGCGCACGGGCCGGACGTCTTCCACTGCCCGATCACCCCCGCCACGCGATAGGTCGTCTCCCGCCAGGTAAACCGCTCGGGCAGCCCCGGCTCGCCCCGCGCCATCGCCGCCGCCCGCCCCGTGCCCGCCACCGGCACGATCTCCTCGCTGACGAATTGTCCGGGGGCGGTCAATCGAGGATGACGGTGTCGCGGTAGGTTGGGACGGTGACTTGCCAGTCGCGCTTTTCGCGGAGGAACTCGCCGAAGGCCTGGGCGCTGTCGGCCTCGCCGTGGACGACGAAGACGCCCTTGGGCGGCGCCGGCAGGCTGCTGAGCCACTGGAAGAGCTCGTCGCGGTCGGCATGGGCACTGAAGCCGCCGATCCGCGCGATCTTGGCCCGGACGCGCCGGGACTGGCCGTGGATCCGCACCTCGTTGGTCCCGTTGACCAGGTGACGCCCGAGCGTCCCCTGCGCCTGGTAGCCGACGAACAGGATCGTGCTCTCCGGGCGCTCGATGTTGTTCACCAGGTGGTGCTTGATCCGCCCGCCGGTGCACATGCCCGAGCCGGCCAGGATGATCGCCGAGCCGGACAGGTGGTTGATGGCCTTGGACTCCTCGACGGAGCGGGTCATCTTCAGGCCGGGCAGCTTGAACGGCGAGAGGTGCTGGTCCAGCCGCTTGAGCATGTCGTCGTCGAACAGCTCGGGGTGCTTCTGGAAGACTTCGGTGATGCGGATGGCCATGGGGCTGTCGAGGAAGACCGGCAGGTGGGGGATGCGGTCTTTCAGCAGCAGTTCGTTGAGGTAGAAGAGGATATTCTGGGACCGTTCGAGTGCGAAGCAGGGCACGACGACGTGCCCGCCGGCCTCGACGGTGAGGTTGATGGCCTCGGCGAGCGCGTCGGCGACGTCTTCGGCGGGGGCGTGCTTTCGATCGCCGTAGGTGCTCTCGATCAGGACGTAGTCGGCGGCGGGGATGGGGGTGGGGTCTTCGAGGATGGGGGTGTTCTTTCG
>Ga0272442_10010863_pt1 | contig 11166 bp, 11 predicted proteins | sample SSMForm2O_FD_200262 | JGI IMG/M metagenome (GOLD analysis project Ga0272442, IMG submission 200262) | Marine sediment archaeal communities from Little Sippewissett salt marsh, Falmouth, MA, United States - SSM-Form-2O | ecosystem: Environmental > Aquatic > Marine > Wetlands > Sediment ...
CTGTTCTGGCAACGGTGCGTGGTCCCGCTGCTTTGCATGTTGACCGCCCTGTTTTCGCTGGGACACAACTGGTCGGCGGCGTAGATGCCCGCGACTTCGACTCAGTCCTGCGAGCGATCGAGGAGACAGAGCCCGATGTCGTGGTCAACTGCATCGGCATCGTCAAGCAGTTGGAAGCAGCCAAGCATCCAATCCCATGCATGGAACTCAACGCGCTGTTTCCGCACCGCCTTGCTCAGTATTGCAGAGAGTCCCGTATCCGTCTGATCCATATCAGCACGGACTGCGTATTCTCCGGGAGAACGGGCATGTACACGGAGGATGACGTCCCCGACGCAGCGGATCTTTACGGAAGGACAAAACTCCTCGGCGAGGTAGGATCACCTGGATCCCTCACGTTGCGTACGTCGATTATCGGTCGAGAGCTACGAACGTCAAATGGGCTGGTTGAGTGGCTCCTGGCGCAGGAGGGAGGCCAGGTTCGCGGGTATCGCAAGGCCGTGTTCAGCGGATTCACGACCGGCGCACTGGCGACCATCATCGGAGACGTAATTTCCAACCACACCGATCTCGATGGATTGTGGCACGTGGCATCCGAGCCGATCACGAAGTACGAACTGCTGCTTCTCATCAGAGACGCATACGATCTCAACGTTGAGATTTCGCCAGCTGGCGACCCCGTTTGTGACCGAAGCCTGGATGGCTCCAGGTTCCAATCTGCGACAGGACTTGTCGTTCCGAGTTGGTCGAAGATGATACAGGAGATGGCGGACGATCCGACACCATACGATCAGATTCGGGATTCAGGATCGGACTGACAGGAGTGTCAGCAGCAATGGAAGCGAGAGACTCGCACGAAGCAAACCGAGAGACTGCGCCGCCTCTCATCGAGCGTGGCAGTCAGGAGATGCGGCTCACACCTCTGGTGTCGATCATCACGCCGGCGTACAACAGAGCGGGCTTCCTCAGAGAGACCATCGACAGCGTGCTATCTCAGGACTACCCACGCATCGAACACATTGTTCTCGATGATGGATCGACGGACGAGACACCGGAGGTTCTGCTCGAGTACGAGGGCCAGATTACCACTGTTCGTCATCCAAACATGGGTGAGGCGCGAACAGTCAACCGTGGCATCGAGATCTCCCATGGGGAGATCATCGTGGTTGTCAACTCAGACGATCCGCTGCTTCCCGGGGCGGTCAGCACGGCGGTTGCATTCCTGGCAGAGCATCCCGGTATTCTAGTGGCGTATCCTGATTGGGAAGAGATCGATCACGGGTCCAACGCAGTTCGGCATGTCGCAGTTCCTGAGCACGACTACGCACGAATGGTGCGGGATCACAAGTGCTACATTGGGCCGGGGGCATTCATCCGGCGTCGCGGGTTCGACAGCGCAGGGGTGAGGAACCCCAAGTATCAGTACACTGGTGACTTCGAGTTCTGGGTGCGCCTGGGCCTGTACGGACCGTTCGCCCGGATGCCGGAAGCCCTTGCTACGTGGCGTACTCATCCCGGCTCCGTTTCGTCTACGGCCCAGGGGAAGGCTATGGCAAGGGAACATGTAGCGATGATGAAGGAGTACTTCTCTCGGAGCGATGTTCCCGGCGAGATACGCGCTCTGCGAAGGCAGGCGATGGCTTCGGCGCACTTCAAGGCAGCCCGTTCAAGTGGGACAAGCAGGCTCACGCTGCTATGGCAACTTGTCTGTTCAGCAGCGCTGGATCCCAAAGCTGCTTTCACCAAGCGCTTCCGCTACACGTTGCTCTTGCTGCTGCGACTGCTGCCCGGACCGGTTGCAGCAGGTATTCGTGCGGTCTGGCACTTCATCCACCGCTGAGTAACCGCAAACCAAGGGTGCGCCGTGACTGGCCGCAGCGCGACATGTGGATGGTATCGAGCAAGCCCAAGAAGCGAACCATCTTCTCGGGATGCTTCATGATATGATTGTGCCTCCCTTGATGGTCGTTCTGCCTCTGGTAACATAAATCAATACGCCGTACGCGAGTCTGGAGTGCTCTGCACGCCTCCCGTCCTGATTGCTCTGGCATGCTGCCTGCTGATGGGGTAGAGTGCTTGAGGATGCCGATTGGGGCTGCGAGGTGGCATGCTGAGATGCAGCAAGTCCGACGAAGGGCAGGTCTGTCGCGTGGAATAGTCTGTTCTGCTTGGGATCTAGAGGACGTCAGGAAACACACCCAGGCGAATCAGCACGCCGTAGGTTTCACTATATCCAACGCGCTCTGTAGTGGTGAGCCACGTATTGAAAGGCTCGTGGTCTCAGATACCCCAGTGGTGTACGGTGAACCTGTTTGGGTCAGACTGAGTGCTGAGTGGGCGACAACGGGACATCATGACACGGGGCAGTAGATGCGCCGAGTAGCGTGATTCGCCAACGGGAGTAGTCGATCCTGTAAGCGAAACCGGCGTCAGGAGGGCGAATGCTGACGAACAAGCGAGTAGTGGTCACTGGAGGGACGGGCTCTCTTGGCAAGGTTCTCACCCGGCGGCTCCTCTCCGGTGAGATCGGGGAACCTAGCAAGATCATTGTCTTCTCACGCGACGAGGCAAAGCAGCACCAGATGCGCGTGGAGTACATGAACCGAGGTGCGGTCACGGACGAGGTGATCTACCGAAACTTCGAGCAGTTGCTCGAGTTCCGAATCGGCGATGTGCGGGATTACGACAGCGTTGTGTCGGTTCTGAGAGACGCAGACGTGGTGTTCCACGCAGCAGCACTCAAACAAGTCCCGGCGTGCGAGTACTTCCCGTTCGAAGCAGTGCGGACGAACGTGCTGGGTCCGCAGAACGTCGTACGGGCCATCCATGAGCATGATCTGCCTGTTGAGACAGTGATCGGAATCTCGACAGACAAGGCATGCAAACCGGTCAACGTTATGGGGATGACGAAGGCGCTGCTCGAACGCGTCTTCATGCGAGCGAATCTCGATTGCCGACAGACGCGCTTTGTGTGTGTACGGTATGGGAACGTGCTTGCGTCTCGCGGTTCGGTGGTTCCTCTGTTCTGTGAGCAAATCCGAAACGGTGGGCCGGTAACGATTACGTCGTCGGATATGACCCGTTTCCTTCTCAGTCTTGAGCAAGCGGTAGATACTGTCTTTGCTGCCCTACGCGAGGCACAGCGGGGGGAAACCTACATTCCGAGGGTGCCGTCGGCCCGAATTGAGGACGTTGCCCGAGCGTTGATCGGCACACGTGAAATCGGGACTGAGGTCATTGGGATCCGGCCGGGAGAGAAACTGCACGAGATTCTGATCTCTGAGGAGGAGGCGCACCGAACTACGGCGCGCGGGGACTACTACGTGATCCGCCCAATCTTGCCCGAACTCCGTCTCAGTCGAGTTTCGGAACCACTGCTCGAACAGGAGTACTCGTCGGCCGACGACGTGATGTCATTCGATGCTACGGCAGCTCTCCTCGAGCGGAACGGCCTTCTGACCCTGGACGACCGTCCGCCGGAAGGAGAGCTTCTCCGATGAAGATCCTAACGGTTCTTGGAACCAGGCCGGAGATCATCCGGCTTTGTCTTGTGATCGAGAAGCTCGATCAAGCATGTGAGCACGTAGTGGTGCATACCGGACAGAACTACGATGCGAATCTGAGTCAACGTTTCTTCGACGAGATGGGAATCCGGGAGCCCGATCACTACCTTGGTGTGAAAGCGTCTTCGTTTGGGGAGCAGGCGGGGAAGATTCTCGATGCCACCGAACGAGTGATGGAAGATGAACGGCCAGATCGGCTGTTGATTCTCGGCGACACGAACAGCGGCCTGAGTGCCGTCGTGGCGAAACGGCTCGGCATACCTGTGTTCCACATGGAGGCCGGCAATCGTTGCTTCGATGATCGAGTGCCGGAGGAAGTGAACCGCCGGATCATCGATCACTCAAGTGACGTGCTGATGCCGTACACCGAACGAAGCCGTTCGAATCTCCTGCGGGAGGGCATCCCAAGGACTAGAGTCTTCGTTACCGGGAATCCGATCTTGGAGGTCATCGAACGCTTCTCCCCTCAGATTCAAGCAAGCACGATACTTGAGAGCTTGAACCTCCAAGAGAAGGCGTATTTCCTTGTGACGTTACATCGGGCGGAGAGCGTCGACGTAGAACAGACACTGCGGTCGTTGGTCTCTGCGCTGGAGGCGCTTCATCGGGAGCACGGGCTCCCTGTCATCGTCAGCACACATCCCCACACTCGGTCGCGTCTTGAGAAATGGGGCATCAAAGCAAGCGGTTTGCGGTTTGTGGAGCCGTTCGGGCTCTTCGATTTCCTGTCTCTTGAGCGTCACGCGTGTTGCGTTCTGACAGACAGCGGCACCGTTCAGGAGGAATGCTGTCTCTTCCGGATTCCGAATGCTACGTTACGGGACACAACCGAAAGGCCGGAGACAATCGAGTGTGGAAGCAATCTCCTGACGGGCACTGGCGTAGACTCAATCCTCCGGTGCGTGCGCCTTGTCTTGCGACGAACGCCCGACTGGACACCACCCTCTGAGTACCTGCGGACTGATGTCAGCGACGCTGTCTGCGGCATACTGCTGGGATATCATGCATTCTGCTGATGTGTGTGAACGAGGACGGGGTAAGCGGACCATTGGAATGAGGGAAGCACGGGAAACAGGATTGAGTACGTGCTCGTGGAGACGGTTCTGGTACGATTGTGGTGCCGGTTCCTCCGTGTGTCGGAATACGGAGAGCAGCAGTTGCCACGATTCCTGGAGCGCGGCGCAGTAGACTTGCGATACACCAGGAGGCGGAACCTGTCTGCGTATCTGGGAGCCCACGTCACGGATGCCTGCTTCAAGTGAGCCTCTTTGATGGGGAGGGCCAACGCCGATGACCTGGAGGATACCCAAGCTCGCGACGGACGTAGGCGTCGAGCAGTACACAGAGCCGCAAGTCGCAGTGCTGGTCAAGACTCTCCTTAGGGAGCGACCGCTCATGCATTGCGTCGAATCACTCGTTGCCTACTTGCCAGAAGGTTGGTTCCGTCTCTATGTTGCAGACGACGGTCCTGTCTCTGAGGCCAAGGAAAGCTTGTACGAGGACTTGTCCGGCAACGGCCATGTGATCGTTAAGCTTCCTGCAGATACTGGAGCCTCCAAAGCAAGAAACATCCTCGTCGACAAACTGCAGGACGAGCGCTACGTGCTTAGAATGGACGATGACTTCGCGCTGTGTAGAGAGAGCAATGTGCCCGCCATGGCTCGGATTCTGGAAGCGGAGCCTCGACTGGGCTCAATTGCCGATCTTGAACGGCAGGTCGGCAAGGGCAAGGGAGTTGTGTCTGGAGGGATCAGCTGGAACCAGGGATTCATGCACGTCCGTGCTGATGGGGCTTTGGAGAAGAGGTTCATGCCCCCGAGTTGGTTCCGGTACCATGACATTGCTGGCTATCGCGTAGCCTACTGCGACTACACCCGCAACATGCTTCTTCTGAGGCGGGAGGTATTCGAGTCGGTACGGTGGGAAGAGCAGCTACCGTTCACCGGCGAGCACGAGGACCTCCTTCTTCAACTTAAGAGTTGTGGGTACCTCGTAGGATTCACGCCGGACTCGATTCATGAACACAGAGATGATCTCACTGTGTCGGATGGAGCGGCCTCCAACTACACCAAAGCCCGTGATCGATTGAAGGTGGATCGCACGAGAGACGATGTGTTTCGCAAGAAGTGGGGCGTAACCAGGATTGTGTATAAGCAGTCACCCGTTCTTGCGGTACTGCGGCGTGTGAGAAGAATACTACACGCAGTCTCCTCCTTGCTCTCTCCCGAGGGGTGAACGACGGAGTGCTCCTGTCCCCCGCTTCCAGTCGCGCAGAGCAGTAGGCCATTTGCAGCTACTGACTTAGCTCGGCGGGAACGGCATGTGGTGGCTTCTGGAGGAATGGACTGTCGAGACAAGGGGGTGTGGTTGAGAACCTGTCCTATGGGATTACTCAGGGTCTACGGCGCGCAGGCGATTCGCAGGTTCGTATGGACGTTCTGCAGCCCGCTCTGTATCCTATCCAAAGCTGGCGTGGCAGGAGGTGCCCTGGAAGTTGCTGCGGATGCAAGAGACGCGAATGCTCACGGATCTTCGAACCTCTCACCGGCCTGGGATAGAGATCATAACGGTAGTTGCACCCACTGCGCCGCCTGTAGTAGAAGGTAGGCTGTCGTGAAGATCAGTGCCATACTCGCCAGCCTTCCCCGGCCGAATCCGGGGATGCATAGTGTAAATGAAGCGTTTCCGGCGTGGTTTCGTTCTATGTCCATACCTGCCGAAACGCGGTGCTATGAACTGGGCAAGCGTTATGTTGTGCCTGGCTCTGCCTCTTCAACGGAGCTGTGCGGAAACCTCAACGAAGCGATGGAAGCAGATGCCGTGCTGTTCTGGGGAGATTGGATGCAGATGAGGCACTACGGCACGACGCTGGCGGAGGCAGACGCAAGATGGCGCTGGATTGATGCGTCTCGGACAGCCCCCGGATCGCTTACGGAAGCAGAGGCCCTAGTACGCAGGCATCTACTGCTCGCAGAGCGGCCGCTTTCCGATCTACGAAAGACGATACTCGTCGGCGGAACCCTGGCGCTCAACTCGGCAAGCGATTTCATTGATGGCAAGTACGCGGCTCCTCTGCAGAGGCTCTTCGAAAATGCATCGGCCGTGTTGATGCGCGATCTCCCATCTGCTCACATTGCTCGCAGTCTGCGAGGGGATTGCAGCGATCCGTGCCTTGGTTGTGATTGCGCCCTCCTTCTAAGTCCTGACCATCTGCCGGGTTTTGGAGAGCTCCCCATCGCATCGGAAAACCGTATCACGTTGTTTTTCGGAAGGAATCTAGGAGATCGTAGCACAAGGCAGTACGCGCAGTTCTCGCGCCGCGTAGCCAATGCCCTTGAGGCGGACGTGTCTTGGCTGCCCTGGTTTCCAGGACGGGAGAGGTATGCCCGCAGCTTTGGGAGGGTATTGCGTTTGAAGGAGGCCATCAGAAGGAAGCTGGGCACACAAGGCCAACGAGCCCGACAAGACAACACGGCTCTACCCACACTCGGGCAGCTTCTCCACGCGATAGCTCAGAACCGCTGTGTGATCACGGATACATACCATCTGGCAGTAAATGCCTGGGGCCTAGGTGTCCCGGCGATCTGCATTGCTGATCCGATGGAACCCGTCTCTTGGAGCGCAAACTCCGGACAGCGACACACGTGGCGAGATAAGCGGTTCGAGTTCTTCTCGATGATCGAGGCGCTTCCATACTTTGTCCGCGCACGAGAGCTGGAGAAGGCCGCATGGAAGCGGAGCAGAGTTGAGCAACTCGTTGAACTACTATCTTCAGGCGACGAGATTGAAGCTCTTGTGAGCGCTAGATTGCAGACCCTTCGAGAGACCACCCGCAGTAGGCTTCGTCAGGCACTCACGAGCCTATCGGCAGGGAGGTAGTCGTGGTTGAAGATAGGATCGCGGATCGCCATGCTGCATGGCCTGTTGGCCGGAAAGGACGGTTTGAGTCGGGCAACTCCAGGCAACAGGCTGGTCAGCAGCTGTAGAGGAGGAGGTGCGAGGTATGGGGGGAGCGCTGGATGTGCTGATGATCTCCTCCGGCGATCGGATTCTGCGAGCGCCGATATCCAATGAGGTGAATCGTCACATCGCGTATGCTGATCGAGCCGGGGTGCTTCAGATGCTCGTCTACTCCCACCCCGCCCATAATCTCAGACCAACTGAGATCCGTCCAAACCTGATTGTCCATCCGATCCACGCCCGCAACCGTGCAAGCTACATTGTCAGTGGGATCATTGCAGGCCGTCAGCTGTGCCGGCGGCGCAGGATGGATCTGATTACTACTCAGGATCCGTTCGACACGGCAGTGATCGGTGCGTGTCTCAGCAAGCGGTATGGGGTGCCTCTCGAAATCCAGAACCACAGCAACTTCTATGCGGATCATGAGTGGGCACGACAGCGGCGCGGGTTCAGCCTGGCAAGGCAGCTTGGGCGGCGCATGCTTCCGTGTGCTTCACTTCTGCGTGTGCTGAACAGTGCCGAGCGGGAAGCGTACGTTCGGATGGGACTACCGTCGGACCGGATAAGGATCCTGCCGACGCCGGTGGACGTGTCGCGGTTTCTGAACGGAGCAGTGCAGGCTAGGGAGCACAGAGAGACCATTCGATCAAGATGGGGCTTCAATCCAGATGACTCTATAGTTGTCTGGGTTGGAAGGATGGTTGATGCCGACAAGCGGCTGCTCTTCTGGTTGGGCGTCGCGGCCCGCCTCGCGGAGGAGCTGCCGTCGATACGGTTTGTGCTGGTCGGCGATGGGCCACAGCGGGGGCTTCTAGAGGAAAGAGCCAGAGAGCTTGGTCTCTCCGATTGCATCGTCTTCGCCGGGCTAGTCCCCAACAGCGAGCTTCCAGCATTGCTGTCTGCTGTAGACATCTACATGCATACCTCGCGACACGAAGGATTTGGCAAAGTGATCGTTGAAGCGCAAGCAGCGGGTTTGCCTGTGGTTGCAGTGAACTCACACGGCCCCAGTTCGATCGTCGTCGACGGCGAGACTGGCTATCTTGTGGAGCCTGATGTGAACGCGCTGGCTGAGAGGGTGGTCGACCTGTGTCGTGATGAAGAGAAACGAAAACATATGGGGGCTGCGGGCAGACGACACGTACGACAGCACTACCAGTACGAGCGGATGGTCGACGCGATTGTGAGCGCGTGGGAAGAGACAGTAGAGAGGGACCGATGAATCTGCTCCTCTTCAATCTCAAGACCGACGCCGATGCGGACACTCAGGGCTTCACCACGCGCTGGATTGCGGCGATCGCCAACGACGAGCGTGTCGAACAGGTGGTCGTCCTCACGATGTACGCGGGTCGGATTGATGTTCCGGAGAACGTTCGCGTTCTGTCTGTCGGCCGCGAGAGCGGGTACAGCAAGTTTCGTCGTTTCTTTCGCTTCTACCGGTTGCTGTTTGGAGTTCTGTGTCGACACCGGATCGACGCATGCTTCTCACACATGACCCCGATCTTCAGCGTCATGGCCGGTCCGGTCCTGCGGATACTGAGGATCCCGCTGGTCACCTGGTTTGCGCACCCCAGCCTTACGTGGAAACTCAAGCTGGCACACCGGTTGTCGGTGCGCATGGTCACAAGCGTGCCAAGTGCATATCCGTATAGGCATGATAAGCTCGTGGTCATCGGCCAGGGGATCGACACGAACCTGTTCTCACCCGACCAGACACCGGAAGACGAACCGCCGATGGTTCTCTGCGTGGGGAGGCTGTCGCCTGTCAAAGGGCACGACGTGCTGCTGGACGCAATCGAGATCCTCCAAGGGAGGAGAGAAACCGCACTGCGCGTGCTGATGCTTGGAAACATACCAGATGCCAAAGAGCATCGTTCGTACGTTTCCGATCTGCGAAACCGGATTTGCAGACCCCCGCTCCTCAGCATCGCCGAGATTGGGGATCCCGTGCCCAACCATGCGTTGCCGTCATGGTATAGGCGGTGTGCCGCGCACGTGAACCTGACGCCCTCGGGGTTTGGCGACAAAGTAGCGCTGGAGGCCATGGCCTGCGGTCGACCATGCCTGGTCTGCAACGAAGGATTCCGGGAGACGCTTGGAACGTACGGGGATCGTCTGCTGTTCGAGCATGGCAATCCGACCGATCTAGCAGAGAAGCTGGAGTGGTGTCTCTCTCTGCCTAGCGATGAGCGCGAAAAGATCGGCGCGTATCTTCGTCAGCGCGTGATGGAACTACATGGTCTCGATCGTCTTGCCGACTGCCTCGTGCAGCTCTTGCACGAGCTGCGAGAGAAGAGCTTAAGGTCCCAGATATGACGACGACGCTGGTCTACCTGGCCAATGCTCGGGTTCCCAGCGAGAAGGCGCACGTGTTTCAGATCTTCATGATGTGCGGGGCGTTCTCCGGACTTGGGATGGATGTTTCGCTGTGGCATGCTCGTCGCCGCATGAGAAGCGACCTGCGTTCGATTGACAATCCATTTTCGTACTACGGGGTGAGCCGCTTCGACGTGCGAGCAGTCCCGAGCTTGGACCTGGCCTGGCTGGCTAGACGGTCACAGCGGCTCTGGTTCCTGGTGCAGTCGATGTCATTCTCGATAAACGCTCTTCGACATCTGAAACGGCCGGACTCCTGGTTTGAAGCGATTTACACGCGTGACCTGTGGATCGCCTTGCGGCTCGCCGGACGTAAGAGATGCAGTCAATCCAGACTGCTGATCTTCGAAGCGCACACGTTCCCGCAGGGCATGCGGAAGCGTTGGATTTCGAGGTTGCGCCACTGCGATCTCGTGGTCACGATCACCGAATCGCTCGCTCGGTCGTTTGAGAAGGCCGGTATTCCTCGAGAGCGAATTCTCGTGGCACCGGACGGCGTAGACCTCGCTTCGTATCAGGAGCCGATCGAAAGAGCCGCCGCGCGCCGTTGGCTCGGTCTGGAAGTCACCGATCGTCTCGTCGTCTATACCGGGCACCTGTTCGAGTGGAAAGGGACGGACACGCTGATCGATGCAGCGTCCGACATCCCGGCGACGGTGCTATTCGTCGGCGGGACGCGAGGCGACCTCGAGCGTTCAAAGGAACGGGCCGGGGAGTTCGCGGGGGCCCGCGTACGCTTCGTTGGGCACGTTCCGCCTTCCGACGTTCCCGCATATCAGGTTGCAGCAGACGTGCTGGTCCTCCCCAACTCGGCGAAGCTGGCGATCTCACGAGAGCACACGAGCCCTCTGAAGCTGTTCGAGTACATGGCCGCGAAGCGGCCGATTGTTGCGAGCGATCTTCCGTCGATTCGCGAGATTCTCACCGACGGCGTCAACGCGGTTCTTGTGGAACCGGATAGTCCCGAAGCCTTGGCCGAGGGGATAAAGCGCGTACTCGATGATCCGGAATGGGCTGGCGGACTTGCAGCCCAAGCGTACGAAGACGTACAGGAGTACACGTGGGAGAAGCGAGCCCGGCGGATCCTCGACCGGCTCGAAGCAGTCCTTACGTCGAGGAAATCATGAGATGCTGTCTGTTGAGTACGAATCTTGAATCCGGCGGTGCCGAGCGGCAGATCGTACAGATGGCACGGCATTGGCCGATCGAGGACATCCCGCTCGACATCGTTCTTCTCGAGCGGCGTGGTGCGTGGCTGGATGAGATT
>Ga0272442_10010864_pt1 | contig 11166 bp, 10 predicted proteins | sample SSMForm2O_FD_200262 | JGI IMG/M metagenome (GOLD analysis project Ga0272442, IMG submission 200262) | Marine sediment archaeal communities from Little Sippewissett salt marsh, Falmouth, MA, United States - SSM-Form-2O | ecosystem: Environmental > Aquatic > Marine > Wetlands > Sediment ...
GAACCGCTGCTGTCGTCATGAACCCTGAGGCCGGGGGCGGCCGAGGTCGTCGATGGGGGCCCAACCTTGCCGCGGCGCTGCGCGCTCGAGGGGTCGAGACGGCCATCCTGGTCGCCACCGGGCCGAGCGAGGCACTCGAGATGGCCCGAGCGGCCGTGGCCGACGGAGCCGACAGCCTCGTCGCCGCCGGTGGCGACGGCACCGTGCACCTGGCTGTGCAGGCCGTCGCTGGCACCAGCACCCCTCTGGGCATCGTGGCGCTGGGCACAGGCAACGACAACGCCGCCGGCCTTGGGCTACCGGTCAAGGACGTCGACGCGGCCGCCGGCGTGATCGCCGCTCACAACGCTCGATCGATCGACGTAGCCTCGGTGCGCACCGCCGACGGCGAGCAGCGCTGGTTTCTCGGCGTGCTCAGCGCCGGGTTCGACTCACTGGTCACCGAGCGGGCCAACGCGATGCGGTGGCCGAAAGGACAGGTGCGCTACGTCCGCGCGCTGGTCTCCGAGCTGCGAGCGTTCAGGCCGGTGCGCTTCGACATCGACGTCGACGGCACCCACCTGAGCGACGAGGCGATGTTCGCCTCGATCGGCAACGGAGCCCGCTACGGAGGCGGGATGAACGTGTGCGCGGGTGCCCTGCTGGACGACGGGCTGCTCACCATGACCTGGATCCACCGCATGCCCCGGTGGGAGCTCGTGCGCACCTTCCCCAAGGTGTTCGCCGGAACCCACGTCTCGCACCGAGGCGTCACCCAGCACGCCGCACGGCGCATCCGAGTCGAGGCTGCCGGACAGCTCGCCTACGCAGACGGGGAGCGTGTCGGCCGGCTCCCCATCGACGTGGAGGTTCACCCGTTCGGTATCGACGTCTTGCTGAAGCCTGGGGCGTCACTCGGCAAGCCAGTGCCTGCGTAAGTCTCCGACCTGATCAGTCACTCGGCGAGGCGAGGGCGATCGTGAGCAGGGCCCGCGCAGCCTCCACCGCCGTGTCGATGTCAGGCGGGTTGCCAGCGGCCACGTTGGCCCACTGCAACGCCGCCCCGATACGCACGATCACCTGAATCACACCGGGTTCGATCTCGCACCCGGGCAGGTGTCGAGCCAGGGTCTGGTCGAGTCCGAGCCTGATGCCGTCGGCGACGTGCCCCTCTGGGGCCAGCAGGATGCGCAGCGCCAGATCGGGCTCCCGCTCGGCGAAGTCCAGCACCGGCGGCCACGCGGCCGTCGCCGCCATGAATCCCGCGATCGTCGCGAGCACGGCGTCCAGCGACTGACCGTCAGGCTCGACCCGCGCTGTGCGCCAGTTCTTGGCAACCAGGCGACCGAGCACCTCGTCCAGCAGCTTCTCCCGGTCGCCGACCCAGCGGTAGAGCGTGGCCCGGCCGATGTCGAGGGCATCGGCGACGGTCTGCATGTCCACGCGTTCGCCGCGACGCAGCATCTGCTCGGCGACGTCGATGGCGTCGTCGCGGCGCGGACGCCGCACTTGCGGGACGACCCGGGGTGCGACCGCGTCACCCGGGATGCTCACCCGATCACCGTATCCATCCAGGTGGCAGGCGTCCCCGGCGACGGCTGTGGCGCGGGCGGGATGAGCTTGCCCGGGTTCAGCACGCCCGCCGGGTCCCAGGCGTCCTTGACCGCCCGCACGGCGGTGAGGCCGAGGTCGCCGACCTCGCGACGCATCCACGGCACGTGGTCGGTGCCGACGGCATGGTGGTGGGTGATCGTCGCCCCGGCAGCCACGAGCACCTCGCCGGCCGCCGCCTTGGCCGACCACCACTGTGCTCGCCGATCGTCTGCGGCCGGCGCCAGCGCCGTCACGTACAAGGAGGCACCGGTGTCGTAGACGTGCGAGACGTGCGTGATGACCAGGGCCCGACCACCGGAGGTTTCGCGCAGTCGACGTTCCAGCTCAGCGGTCAGATCGGCATGCAGCGCGACGAGCCCGCTCCACGTCGTGGCGGTCTCCATCGTCTCCACGATGTAGCCACGGTCGAGGAGCACGTCGCGCAGGAACGGTCCAGAGAACCGGTGCGAACGCCACGACTGCCCGACCCGGCGCCCCAGGCGCACCGCCCCGCGTCGTTCGAGGATGCGCCAGGCAGCGGCGCGTCGCGCCCGGCCGACCTGCGCCGAGGCGCTCTCCCAGCCGAGCACGGCCAGGCAACCGTCCTCGACGCCGCGGGCGCGCATGTAGCGGGCAAGCACGTCACCGGCTCGACCGCCAGGGCCCGACAGGGCCAGCGTGCTGCGCGTCTCTGCCTCGTCCGACAGACGCATGACGGCCGCTTGCAGGCCCGCCTGGGTGATCTCGCGGAACGCCTCGACCCCGGCGGAGAAGGATGGCAGAAGGAGCCCCTCGTAACGCTGCCACGTCGGCAGGCGCCGCAGCCGCAGTGTCACCTCGGTGATGACCCCCAGCACGCCCTCGCTGCCGATGACGAGCTGGCGCAGGTCGGGGCCCGCAGCCGAGGCCGGGCCACGGCCCACCCGAACCTCGCCGGTCGGGGTAGCCATGCGAACCGCCTCGATCGTGTCGTCGCTGCGCCCGTACCCACTGCTGGCCTGCCCGGCCGAGCGCGTGGCCGCGTAGCCGCCGATGGTGGCCCGCTCCCACGACTGGGGGAGGTGGCCCCAGGTGAAGCCGCGCGATTCCAGCAGTCGCTCCAGCATCGGGCCGGTGACGCCCGGCTGCACCACCGCCAGGCCGGACGTCTGGTCGACGTGGAGCACCTCGATCATGCGACCCAGGTCGAGGGCCAGCACGGCGCGGTGGCCCCCGGCCAGCGGCGTGACTCCCCCGACGACGGAAGTACCTCCACCGAACGGCACGACGGCGAGGTCGCGTTCGCTGCACACGGCCAGCAAACGCTCGACCTCGGCGTGCGACGCCGGCCGCACCACGGCGTCGGGGGCGACGCGCAGCGCAGCGTCCCGCAGGTCGACGTAGTCGCCGAGCGAGCACCCGGCAGCGTGCTGGGCGCGAGCCTGCCGGGAGCAGTCGACGTGGGCCGACCCCAGGCCCGACACGAGCACCTCGAGGTCGTCGTCTGTGAGCCGGGATGCAGGCACCTCGACCGCGTCGGGGGCGACAGCGGGTCGCGGCTCGGGCACACCCAGCTGCTCGGCCAGCAGGCGTTCACCGGCGGATGTGATGGTGACCGGCCGCGGCGGGTCTCCCCAGCGCCCGAACGTCTGCTGCCACATGACCGCTCCCGTCCCCGTGCGTATGCCTTGAGACCGCCGACGATACATCTCGGCTTGATGTCTCATTGCGGACGGTCGGCGACCACGTCTCGGACGACGACATCGTTGATGTTGGACCACCGGTGGGTCACGGCGGGCAGTCTGTGCCCACGGGACCGGGGAGGAGTACCTGCGCATGCTGCTGGGCATCGAGACGGGCGGCACCAAGGTCGTGTGCGCGACGGCGACGTCACCGCTCGACCTGATCGAGGTCCACACGATCGCGACCACCACCGCCGAGGAGACGCTGGGCGCCATCACCGACGTCATCGCCGACCAGGTCCGTCGCGGCCCCGTCGACGCGGTGGGGATCGGCGCCTTCGGCCCGCTCGACCTCGACCCGTCATCGCCCTCGTTCGGCACGATCGGCGCCACACCCAAGCCGGGCTGGCAGGGCACCCGCCTGCTCGACGCCGTGCGCGCGGCAACCGATGCCCCGACGGCGCTCGACACCGACGTCGCTGCCGCCGCGCTGGCCGAGCAGCGGTGGGGCGCCGGAGCAGGGCTCAGCAATGTCGCCTACGTCACGGTCGGCACGGGCATCGGCGTCGGAGCCCTTGTTGACGGTCGGCTTCTGCACGGCACGTCGCATCCTGAGATCGGGCACCTGACCGTCCGGCGGCATCCGGGCGACACGGCGGCCGGTGTCTGTCGACTGCACGGCGACTGCCTCGAGGGCCTTGCGTCCGGACCCGCGATCGCCGCTCGATGGGGACGCCCCACCGATGACCTTGGGGGTCTGCGCGACCTCGCCGTCTCGATGGAGAGCCACTATCTGGCCCAACTGGTGGCTACCCTCGCCTACCTGCTTTCCCCGGCTCGGATCGTGCTAGGCGGCGGCGTCATGGCCCTGCCCGGGTTGCTCGGCGCTGTGAGCGACGACACGGCTCGTCTGGTGGCTGGTGCGCTGGGCGGTGACCACCCGCTGCAGCACCCGGCCAGCGGCTACCTCAGGGCACCCGACCTCGGCGGACACGCAGGTGTGATCGGGGCGCTCACCCTGGCCGCTGACCTGCTCGACCAGCCCACGAGAGCGGTCACTGGGCCATCATGACCTCATGCGACGAGTGCTCATCATGGGGGCCGGCGGCCGGGACTTCCACGTGTTCTCCACCCTGTTCCGCGATGACCCCGGGGCCCAGGTCGTCGCCTTCACCGCCGCCCAGATCCCTGGCATCGACGACCGCACCTACCCGGCGTCGTTGGCCGGGACCCGCTACCCGGCCGGCATACCGATCGCGGCCGAGCGGTCGCTGCCGAGCCTGATCGCCGAGCACCGGGTCGACGAGGTGGTGCTCGCCTACTCCGACCTCTCCCACCTCGACGTGATGCACAAGGCGTCTGCCGTTCTGGCAGCCGGCGCCGACTTCCGTCTCGCCGGGCCCGCCTCGACGATGCTGCGCAGCACCAAGCCCGTCGTGGCGATCGGGGCGGTGCGCACCGGCTGCGGCAAGAGCCAGACGACCCGGGCCGTCGGCCGCCTGCTGCTCGACGCCGGGCTACGCGTCGCGCTCATCCGCCATCCCATGCCCTACGGCGACCTCGAGGCGATGCGGGTCCAGCGGTTCGCCACGCTCGCCGACATCGATGCCAGCGACCCGACCGTGGAGGAACGCGAGGAGTACGAGACGCCCGTCGCCCTGGGCATGGTGATGTTCGCCGGCGTCGACTACGAGGCGATCCTGAGCGAAGCCGAGGACGAGGCTGACGTGGTCGTGTGGGACGGCGGCAACAACGACTACCCCTTCGTCCGGCCCGACCTGATGATCACGGTGGTCGACCCGTTGCGTCCCGGTCACGAGGAGCGTTTCCACCCGGGCGAGGCCACGCTGCGTATGGCGGACGTCGTGGTGGTGAACAAGGTCGACAGCGCCGCCACCGCAGACATCGAGGCGGTGCTGGAAACGGTGGCACGGCTGGCACCGTCGGCGACGGTGGTGAGGGCCGAGTCGCCGGTGACGCTGGAGGGTCCTGGATCGCTGGCGGGCCAGCGCGTTCTGGTGGTGGAGGACGGTCCGACGCTCACCCATGGCGGCATGCCGTTCGGCGCCGGCACGGTCGCGGCCCGAGCCGCCGGAGCGGGCGAGATCGTCGACCCACGTCCGTTCGCCGTCGGCTCGATCGCCGTCACCTTCCAGGCATACCCCGACACCGGAGCCGTCCTACCCGCCATGGGCTACGGAGCCGCTCAGCTCGCCGACCTCGAGGCCACGATCCAAGCAGCGCCGGTGGATGTCGTGGTCTCGGGGACGCCGATGGACCTGGCCCGGCTCATCGACCCGGGGCACCCACTGCGCCGGGCGACCTACACGCTGCGCGAGGTGGGGTCGCCGACGTTGGCCGACGTGCTCGCCCCGCACCTGGAGCGGTGGCGCACGGCCAGGAGGAGCACATGACGAGCGTCGGAGCGGTCGCCAGGCCTCAGCTGCCACCGGAGCGTCTGCGGTCAGTCGCGCAGGCGGCGGACGACGTCGGGCTCGACGAGCTGTGGCTCTGGGAGGACTGCTTTCTTCAGGGCGGCGTCGCCAGCGCGGCAGCGGCCCTCGCGTGGACTCAGCGGGTGCGGGTCTGCGTCGGCATACTCCCGGTGCCGTTGCGCAACGTCGCACTCACAGCCATGGAGACGGCCACGCTCGAACGGATGTTTCCGCGTCGTGTCGCCCTCGGCGTCGGCCATGGTGTGCAGAACTGGATGGCTCAGGTCGGAGCCCGCCCGGCCTCCCCGTTGACGTTGCTGCGTGAGTACGCCGAGGCTCTGCGCGGCCTGCTCGACGGCAACGAGGTGACGGCCGCGGGCCGCTACGTGTCGCTGGACGCTGTCCGCCTCGACTGGCCGCCGACCAGTGCTCCGCCGATCTGGGTCGCGGGCGAGGGCCCGAAGACGTTGCGGCTGACCGGGGAGGTAGCCGATGGGACGGTCCTCACCGGCGGTACGACGCCGGACGCCGTGCGCCGCGCTCGGGCACTGATCGACGAGGGACGCGCGGCGGCTGGCCGCTCAGGCCACCACCACGTCGCTGTGTACGTCCCCACCGCCTTCGGGGCCGGCGCGACGCAGCGGCTCGCGGCCGAGCTGCACCACTGGGGGTTCGACGCGTCCGCCGACGTGGGGTTGGCCGGCAGCCCCGAGCAGGTGGCCGACGGCATCGGCCGGTGGGTCGAAGCCGGAGCCGACTCCGTGGTGCTTCAGCCGGCCGCGGACGACCCCGACCCCGAGGGCTTCATGCAGACCGTCGGCACCGGGGTGCGCCCTCTGGTTGCCTGACCCCGAGCCGGCCGGCTACGGCCGCACCCGCACCGCGACCTTGCCGCGCACCTTGCCATCCTCGAGATCCTGGATGGCATCGGCCACCTCGTCCAGGGCCACGACCCGGTCGATCGCTGGGACGAGCGCACCGGAGTCGAGCATGTCGGCCAGCCTGTCGATGGTGGCGTGGTCTTCCTTGCTCAGGAACGACGTGAGGCGCTGGCTGACGAACGGCGAGAGCAGCATGGCCCTCCCCTGCCGCCCGACTCCACCGGTGAACCGCGCGCCGCTCTCCCCACCCACGATCACGAGCGTGCCGCGGGGGGCGAGCGCACGACGAAGGCGGCGCAGCGTGCTCATGCCCCCGGTGTCGATGATCAGGTCGTAGGCCGGCGAGCCGTCAGCGAAGTCGTCGGTGCGGTAGTCCAGCACGTGGTCGGCACCGAGCGAGCGGACGAGGTCGGCCTTGGCGGAACTGCAGACTCCGGTCACCTCAGCACCCATCGCCTTGGCGACCTGGACAGCGAACGTTCCGACGCCACCGGAGGCGCCGAGGACGAGCACGTGCTGACCCGGCTGCACCTGCCCCACCTCGGTGAGCGCCTGCAGCGCAGTGAGCCCGGAGATGGGGGTGACGCCGGCCCGCTCCCACGAGACGGAGGAGGGCTTGTGGGAGAGCTTGTGCTCCTCGGCAGCCGCGTACTCGGCGAACGAGCCGCGGGCCACCCCGAACACCTCGTCACCGGGCTTGAGCCGGGTCACGTCCGCCCCGACCGCGACCACGCGACCGGCGACATCCAGGCCCGGCACAGGCTGCTTCGGCCTGCGCAGCCCGAACACCGGACGGCCCAGCCAAGGCATCCCCGTCATCAGGTGCCACACCCCTCGGTCGATGCCGGCGGTGTACACCTCGAGCATCACCTGGCTCGCCGAGATGGACGGCCGCTCGATGGTGCGGACCGCGAGGACGTCCGCGGATCCGTACCCGTCCTGGACGACGGCACGCATCGACGTCGTCGTCGGTGCGTCGGATGGGACAAAGGCGGTGGTGGGGTCAGGACCGGTCATGGTGGCTCCTTCTGTGTTGTTCGTACTAAGTACGGTTCGATGTCGGGTACCGTAGTCGTACTTAGTACGGCAACGCAAGAGCGAGGACGGGAGGGTCGCCATGGCGACGTCACCCACGCCGACGCGTGAGCCCCTGTCGGCCGACCGGGTGCTCGACGCGGCCGTGACACTGGCCGACCGAAGCGGCATGGGGGCGTTCACGATCCGGAGACTCGCCGACGAGCTCGGCGTGAAGCCGATGACGATCTACCACCACATACCGAACAAGGACGCCATCATCGACGGCATGGTCGACCGGGTGTTCGCCGAGATCGACCTGCCACCGGCCGACGAGCACTGGAAGTCGGCCATGCGGCGCAAGTGCACCTCGGCCCGTCGGGTGCTGCTGCGACACCCGTGGGCGCCGCCACTCATGGAGTCGCGGACGAACCCAGGTCCGGCAACCCTGCTGCACCACGACACCGTGCTCGGGTGCCTGCGGCGCGGTGGGCTGTCCTACGCGCTGATCGCGCACGCCGGAGCGGTGCTCGACAGCTACGTGTACGGCTTCACCATGCAGGAGACCCACCTTCCGTTCGGTGGTTCCGAGCAGATCGGCGAGCTGGCGGAGGCCATCATCGCGGCGATGCCGGTCGACGAGTACCCGAACATGGTGGCGTTCACCGCCAACCACGTGCTCAAACCCGGCTACAGCTTCAGCTCGTCGTTCGAGTTCGGACTGGACGTGCTGCTGGACGGCCTCGAGTCTGCGGCAGCCGGCGCCCAGCCGTCCTGAGCAGGCCGTCGCAGGACGGACAATGCACCGGTGCCCTTTCACGTGCTCGTCGCCACATCCCTGACTGTTCCCGTCGAGCAGGCGGGGCGGATCGCCCTGTCCGTCGCCGTCGCCGTACCCGACCCCGAAACCGAACGGCTGTCGGTCACCGACGGGGCGGGAACCGCGGTGGCCGTCTCGGAGGTTGCGACGGCCGGTGGACGCGTGCACGTCATCGGCGTCGACCCCGGCGAGATCACGGTCGACTACGCAGCGGCAGTCACCCCGCACAGATCGTCGCCTGAGTCAGCCGCGGCGACGGTGAGCGAGGAGGAGCAGATCGTCTACCTGCGCCCCAGCCGCTACTGCCCGTCCGACCGCATCGCCGGTCTCGCCACGTCCCAGTTCGGCGGTCTCAGCCCGGCAGACGCGGTGGGGGCGATCGAGGAGTGGCTGAACACCGAGATCCGCTACCAGCCGGGCTCGACGGCCGCCGACGACGACGCCCTGCACCCGCTGCTGATGCGCGAAGGCGTCTGTCGCGACTTCGCCCACCTGGGAGTGGCCCTGTGCCGGGCGCTGGGCATCCCGGCCCGCTACACCTCCGTGTACGCCCCGGGGCTTGACCCGATGGACTTCCACGCGGTCGCCGAGGCTGCCGTCGACGGCCGGTGGCGCGTGTTCGACGGCACGCGGCTGGCGCCGCGGCAGAGCCTGGTGCGCATCGCGAGCGGACGTGACGCCGCCGACACCGCGCTGGTCACCCCGCTGGAGGCCAACGTCGGCATGGTCACCCCGACGCTGACGGTGACGGCGCAGCCCGACCTGCCGAACGACGACCGCTCGAGCCTCGTGTCGCTGCAGCAGCCACCTCGGTGAGCGCCCGCAGCACCGCGAGCGCGCGCTCGCCCTGCTCCACCGGCACGAAGAGGTGGTCGTGGAAGAAGCCGGCGACGACGTTGCAGCTGATCTGAGCGTCGGCCAGGGCACCTGACACCGCGGCCGTCAGTCCAACGGCCTCCAGCGCCGAGTGCACGCGCAACGTGATCATCGCCGCCGTGAAGTCGTACGGCAGGCCCAACCGGTCGGCGTCGCGCTCGGTCAGGATGAGCGTGGTGCCCTCGTCCTCACGCACCGTCGCCACCGGGCTCGCGCCGTCGAGCAGCAGGCTGATGCTCTCCAGCCGATCGGGCACAGTCGCGAACACGAACCGGTCAGGACGCAGCTCGGGCAGCATGGCGCTGATCAGCAGGTCGAGCTCGCGCACAGCGCTCAACCGAAGTCCCGCGGGCCCGCCCCGGCCAGATCCACGACCTCGGTTCGGCCGAGCGCGGTGAGCTGGCGCAGGTAGAGCGCCCGGCCGACGTCGTTGAGCAGTCCGTCATGGATCGGGAAGGCCACCCGGGGACCGACGGCGCGGACGAACTGCACCGTCTCCTTGAACGCCGACCAAGGAGCGTTGAGCGGGGCGGCGAGCACGTCGACGCCGCTCGGTGTGGTCTCGTAGGAGTCACCGGGATGCAGCAGCGTCGGCTCCCCCGGCGCCTGCAGCAGTACCCCGACGTTGCCGACGCGAGGGATGTCGTCATGGATGACTGCGTGTCGGCCCCCGACCGCCGTGACGCGCACATCCCCGAGATCCACCACGTTGCCGGACGCCAACGGCCGCGCGGCGAGGCCTGCCCCCGACAGCTCGGCGGCAAGGTCGGGCTCGGCGAAGACGCCGACCCCGGTGTTCGCCTCGAGCAGGGCGGGGAGCCGGTCGCGGTCGCAGTGGTCAGGGTGGGTGTGGGTGATGAGGACGGCGTCCAGGTTGCTGAGCCGCTCCCACTCGGGGGCGAACGTCCCCGGGTCGAGGAGTAGGCGTTGGCCGGCGACCTCGACCAGGAGGCAGGCGTGTCCGACGTGTGTGACCTTCATGCACCCACTATGCGCCACGCGGCCGCGGACGTCAGTCGAGCAGGTGGCTCACCAAGCCGTCGAGCAGCTTGGGCTCGAACCAGGTCGACTTCGGCGGCATCATGCCGCCTGCGTCGGCGACGGCCATCAGGTCGTCCAGCGACGTTGCGCGCAGCGATACCGCCGCCGTCCAGTCGCCGCTGTCGACAGCGGCAACGAGCTCGGAGAGCGGACGTACGCCACCGACGAAGCCCACGTCGGGGCTGGTGCGTTGGTCGTCGATGCCCATCACTGGGCCCAGCAGCCGTGTCTGGAGCACGGCCACGTCGAGCCGGTCAGCCGGCTCGGCCGTCTGCGGGTCGCCGGTCGAGACGACCCGCAGCCGGTACCACTGGCCAGCCAGGTAGAGGCCGATCTCTCCCTCGGCCGCCGGCTGCACTGGGCCCTCGGTCGGCTCGACGTGAAACCCCTGCTCCGCGCCGGCAAGCACCTGCTCGACCGGCTGCCGGGCGCGGAGCAGCCGGTTGTAGGGCAGTACCTGCACCTCGTCGGCGGGAAACGCGACGGTCACGAACCCGGCCGACGACGGCCGTCTCAACCGCTCGTGGACGTCGGCGGCGGCCGCGCTGCGGTGGTGCCCGTCAGCGATGTAGAGCGCACCGAGCCTGTCGAAGCCGTCGGCGAGTGCGTCGACACGGGCCTGGTCGGTGACCGGCCACAGCTCGTGGCACACCCCGCCCGGCCCGTCGACCGCGGTCTCGGCCGGGCCGGCAACCGTCGCGGCGACGATCGACCCGATCGCCGCGTCGGGCCGATGGACTGCGAACACCGGCCCCGTCTGAGCACCGATCGCCAGCATGTGCTCGGCGCGATCGGCCTGCTTGGCCGGCGTCGTGAACTCGTGGCGACGGATCCGGCCGTCGTGGTACGCGGCGATGTCGGCGAGG
>Ga0272442_10010865_pt1 | contig 11165 bp, 4 predicted proteins | sample SSMForm2O_FD_200262 | JGI IMG/M metagenome (GOLD analysis project Ga0272442, IMG submission 200262) | Marine sediment archaeal communities from Little Sippewissett salt marsh, Falmouth, MA, United States - SSM-Form-2O | ecosystem: Environmental > Aquatic > Marine > Wetlands > Sediment ...
CCAGGAGTTCATCGACGCAACGGAGTACACCTGTGATGTGTACGTCGATTTCGAGAACCGCGTCCGGTGTGTCGTTCCGCGGCGGCGCATCGAAGTCCGCTCCGGCGAGGTCAGCAAGGGACAGATCATCAAGCACCCCGAGATCATGGAGCAGGGCCGCCGGCTCGTCGAGCTTCTCGGCGCCGGGCCCGGAGTAGTCACGCTCCAGCTTTTCCTGACCGACGACGATGAGATCAAGTTCATCGAGATCAATCCGCGCTTCGGCGGCGGTGTCCCCCTCTCGATCCGCGCCGGCGCCGACTTCCCCCGCTGGTTGCTCCAGGAGTTGGTCGGCAAGCGCCCGCGCATCGGCTTTGATAAATTCCAGGACGGCCTCGTGATGCTGCGCTACGACGCCGAACTCTGGCTCGACCCATCCGAGACCCGCGCGAGGAACGTCTGATGCTCGACGCGCTCATAGGCAACGACAGACCGCTTCACTGGGTGCTCCGGTTCTGGCCGGTGCCGGCCGCCGCCTTTATCAGCGCCCTGGCCGCCACCGCCTTGTGCAAGAAAGTCGCCGTTCGGTTCGGCATCGTCGACAGGCCCGACGACCTCGTCAAGACCCACAAAGAGCCCATCGCCTACCTCGGCGGCGTCGGCATTCTGGTGGGCCTGACCACCGGCGTCTTCGCGGGCATTTACCTGCTCCGCAGCGAAACCGTCTTTCCGCGGGAGCTCAAGTGGCTCCTGGGCATCCTGGCCGGCGCCGGCATCGCCTGCTTCGTCGGGCTGGCCGACGACGTGCTGGACCTGCGTCCGCGACACAAGTTCCTGGGTCAGGTCCTCGCGGGCGTGCTGCTGCTGCTGGTCGGCATCAATCCCAATCTGCGTCGCATCGCCGAGCCGCTTGGGCTGCCGATGCCCCGGCAACTGGAAGTCGTGCTCGACGTTTTGATTGTCACGTTCTTCGTGCTCGGCGCGACGAACTCCCTGAATCTCCTCGACGGCCTCGACGGGCTCTGCGCCGGCGTCACGGCCATCATCACCGTTGCCATGCTGCTGTTGGCCGTCCACCTTGCCACATGGGGCTTCAGCGACTTCGGCGACCCGGTGCGGATCGTCATTTGCCTGAGCCTCGTCGGCGGCGTCTGCGGTTTCCTGCCCTTCAATCGCCATCCGGCCAAGATCTTCATGGGCGACGCAGGCAGCATGCTCCTGGGTTTCGTCCTGGCGGCCCTGATGATCATGTTCGCCGAAGGGGTGCCGCGCTGGTGGCTCGCCTCGGTCGTCGTCTTCGGCCTGCCCATCCTCGACACGGCCGTCGCCGTCCTGCGCCGCCTGCTCAACCGCCGCCCCCTCTTTGTCTCCGACCGGGGCCACATTTACGACCAGATGATCGACCGGGGCCTGTCGCTAAACAAGACCGTCGCCGTCTGTTATGCCCTGGCGGGCCTGTATGCCGCCGTCGGGTTGGTGATGAGCCAGATCCGCACGCGCTATGCAGCGGTGGTCTACGTCCTGGTATTCGCCGCCTCGGGCCTCATGGTGTGGCGCAAGGGCTACCTGAAGATGGAAGGCCTGCGCGGCGCGTTGTCACATTGACGAAAGAGCGCCTACAGCGTCACATTGAGATACTCGGTCTCCCGGCTGAAGGTCGCGGCGCCGTCAAACGCGGCCGGGATGATGAGGCAATCGCCCGCGCCGAACTTCACGGGTTCGGACTCGGACGAGACAATCTCGCCCCCGCCGGAAAGGAAAAGCAGCGTCTTCATCTGTCCCCTCGCCAGGAGAAGCTCGCAGTTCGCCGCGCGGTGGCCCTTATCGACTTTGAAGTATTCGCTATCGACCAGCCTCCCGACCGTCGTCACGCCCAGCGCGTCGCCGGAAGCGTCGAAATGGATGCTCTCCAGCGCCTCCTCGATGTGCAACTGCCTGGGCCGGCCCGCATCGTCGACGCGGTTCCAGTCGAAGACGCGGTACGTCGTGTCCGACGGGGTCTGAATCTCAGCGATGAGCAGGCCGGCGCCGATGCTGTGAGCGGTGCCCGCCGGCAGGAAGTGGCACTGCCCCACCTCCACCGAGACCTTTTCGAGCAGTTCAGCCGTGGTGCCCGCTTCAATCGCCCGGGCGAAGCTCTCCTTCGTAACGCCCGGCTTGAGTCCCTTGTAGATGTACGCCCCCGGCTCGGCCTGGATGATGTACCAGCACTCGGTTTTGGGCGCGCCCCGGCCCATCCGCCGGCACGTCTCGGCGTCGGGGTGGACCTGCACGCTGAGAATGTCCTGGGCGTCGAGCAGCTTGACCAGCAGCGGCAGCGGCGTCGGGAAATCCCTGCGTCCCGCGACCTCCTCGGGGTGCTGCGCGACCACTTCGCCCAGCGTCCGGCCCTGGAACGGACCGTTGGCGATAGTGGATTGGCCCTCGGGCAGGTCGGCTACTTCCCAGCTCTCGCCGATCCGCGCGCCGGCCGGCAGGTCCTTGCCGAACGCCTCCCGCAGCTTCCGCCCACCCCAGATCCGCTCTTTCAAGACGGGAACCGATTTCAATGGATACATTTTCATGGCCGCAATCCTATCGCGACCCACCTCCCAAGTCCACGCCAAAACCGCGCTACCCCCGCCAGTAGTCATTGCCGGTCAGGGGGACACGTCGCACAGGAAAGCCGCCTACGGCAGGCCCTGTCGGCGTTTGTCACCCCCTCAAGGCCCGCAGGGAAGTGGCGATGGAAGGTCAGAAGGGTGAAAGGCGGGAGGAATGGCCCGGCTCATCGGCGTTTATCCGCGTTCATCGGCGGTTCCATTTTGCACTCTGCTATGTCGTTTTGCCATTTACCTCTCGATGTTCGATTTACGGCGATTCCTCCTCGCCGCGCTCCCACCACAGACGCGGATAATCCTGCCCCTCCAGAATCCACCAGATATCGTCCGTGCCGTTCTCGGTCTCGTCGATGAAGTCCCAACCGGCGTCGAGGAAGGTGGCGGCAATCTGAAGTTCGGCCGTGGCTACGCCCGTGCCGCCGCTACTGTCCGTCTGACCTGAGGTCTGCATGTCCCAGAATGACAAAAGCACTTCACCCGGCTGCCCACGCTGAGGTTCGGAAGGAAGCCCCACCAGTCCACCTAAATCGCGCTCCCCAGTGACAAGACCCGTGGAATAACAGGCGAAGATGCTGGGTACAGGTTCTCCATAATCCCAATCGGTTCCAGCCAAGCCTCCAACCAACCTGACGCCAGTGACATTGCCCGTCGAATACGAGCACAGGATGTCCCCTTCGTTATCGCCCACAAGCCCGCCCACGCAAAAGTCGCCACACACAGTACTCGTACTGAAACAGTATGTCACCGAGCCAATGCCCCCGGTAATGCCGCCATTATTGCTCCCCACCAGACCGCCGACGTCACCATTTCCTGTGACCGTTCCACTGCTGTAGCTTCTGGTGATGCGATCCCAATTCTCACCGGCGAGCCCGCCGACTGCGCGAAGCCCACGCACTATGCCGGTCGTGTGACAATTGCTCAGGATACCCCCGTAGCTCATGTGATCGCCGTTGCTGCCTACAAGACCGCCGACATATCCACCGGTCCCGTTGACATCGACGGCTTCGAGAGCCAGATCAGAAACCGTGCCTCTGTGGCCTAATACTCCAAACAGGCCGAGGTAACTTGTGCCTTCAAACACGAGATGTGAAATCACGTGGTTGCTTCCGTCGAAGGAACCGGTGAACTGGGTTCCCTGGAAGTACTCTTCATCATTCGTATCCGGCGCAATCACGGCCCTGTCATACGTGTATCCCGACAAATCGATATCCGCCATGAGCTTGAAGTGCTTGTCGTAGTCGTTCGGCTCGGCCCCGAGGGCGTTGAGATGCTCGGCCGTGTAGATCAGATAGGGGTCGTTGGGCTCGCCCGTCCCGCCGCCGTACTTGCGGGGCTCTCTGATGGCCAGGCTGCATGTTGTACCCACGGCTATCGCTACGAAGTCATTGCCTTTGGGGGGCGTGGCGTGCCCGTCTCCCCAGGAAACGATTGACCCGTCGGACCTCAGGGCCAGCGGGTTGCCCGGGCCGCCCGCTATGGCCACGAAGTCATTGCCGTCTGGAGGTGTGGCCTGACCAGCCGAGTTGTTGCCCCAGCCGACAATGGACCCGTCTCTTCTCAGGGCAAGACTGTAGGCGGAATACGAATAGAGCTCAAAATCCTCCATGGAATCGTCATTGATGGCCAACGTGCCCCCGGCAGCTATCGCCACATAGTCATTTCCCTCAGGGGGTGTGGCCTCACCGTACTCATTCAATCCCCACCCGACGATAGAGCCGTCGGATTTCAGAGCCAGACTGTGCCCGGGGCCAGCCGCTATCGCTGTGGGACCGTTGCCTTCCGGGGCCGTGGCCTGACCGTACTCGTTCTCGCCCCAGCCGACGACAGAGCCGTCGACCTTGAGAGCCAAGTCGTGTGATCCACCTGCCGCTATCTGCACAAAGTCATTGCCGGCAGGAGGCGCCTCCATATACCAGGGAGCGCCCCAACCCACCAGCGAGCCATCTCTTCTCAGGGCAAGACTGTGGCCGCTGACCTCAACAATGCTCATAACCTCGCCGCATGAAAATACGCCACCGGCCGCTATCGCCACATAATCATTCCCCTCCGGTGGCCTCGCCTCCCAGCCGTAGCCCCAGCCGTCGATTGAGCCATCGGATTTCAGGGCCAGACTGTGAGCGATGCTTGAGGTTACAGCGATATAGTCGCTGCCGGCCGGCAGGTTGCGGTCGCCAAAGTCGACCACGCCCCCACCAACCTCCCAACCGGGTATAGCGCCCCAGCGAGCGAGAGAGCCATCGGATTTCAGGGCCAGACTGTGATAGACCCCGGCGGCGATGGCCACAAAGTCATTTCCGTCGGGCGGTTTGGCCCGACCGTAGTCGTTCCCGCCCCAGCCAACGATGGAGCCGTCAGACTTCAAAGCCAGGCTATAACTGCCGCCGGCCGCTACGACCACAAAGTCGTTTCCATCCGGTGGCGGACCCCAATTGGCACCCCAGCCAACGTTGGCACCCCAGCTAACGATAGAGCCGTCGGACTTCAAGGCCAGACTGTGATAAGTACCGGCAGCTATCGCGACGAAATCATTCCCGGTAGGCGGCGTGGCTTGGCCACAATCGGCGGAAACCGGCCCGTACCCGCATGTATTCGAGCCCCAGCCGACGATCGAGCCATCGGACTTCAGGGCCAGACTGTGCGCCGCGCCGGCGGCGATGGCCACGAAGTCACTGCCCTCGGGTGGCGTGGCCTGGCCGTCGTCGTTCCGGCCCCAGCCGACGATGGAGCCATCAGACTTCAAGGCCAGACTGTGATCCGAGCCGGCGGCTATGGCCGCAAAGTCATTGCCCTCGGGCGGCGTAGCTTGACCGTAGTAGTCCGCTCCCCAGCCAACGATGGAGCCATCAGACCTCAGGGCCAGACTGTGACTCCCACCGGCAGCTATCGCGACGAAGTCGTTGCCCTCTGGCGGCGTGGCCAGCGCGCCCCATCCAACGATGGAGCCGTCAGACTTCAGAGCCAGGCAGTACATATCTCCGCTGCTGATGGCCACAAAGTCTTTGCTCGCCAATTCACTGCTGTCGAAAGCCACGTCGCCCCAACCGACAATAGAGCCCGCGAAGGTCGATGGGACGAACGACAGAACGGAAACCAAGATGAATGTAGAGCTTACACGAACGGTTCGGGGCGGTCTGACGAGTCCCATCTCATGGTCCTCCAGTCCCCCCGGTTCCGTTGGGGCTGCCGCAGGGCAGCCGTCTCGTGGTGCCGGCGTGTGCGAAAGGAGGTCGATCCAGCAAGGTTCTTCCTCCGTGGCACTACTCTATTATAGGTTATTCCCATCGGAGGGTCAATGGTGGGAAATGCGTGTTTTCGCAGATGAGGACATGAGCGGTTGGCCTGGGTGCGAGAAAGCAGTTGGGAAGGTCGCCTTGCCGGCGGCCGGGCCGCGTGCCCCCCGAACCACGTGGCCAGTTGTGTTTCGGTTTCCCATCGCGGTGGTTCTGGGGTATACTGCCTGCTCTGGTACGTTCAGCGAAGAGATTGGAAAGGGATGGGTCGTGCTTTCAGTTACAGCAGCAAAGAGCCATGCGGTCGGGATCGTTTGTGCGGTTTTTGTGGGGACCGTTGGGCTGGGGCTGGTAAGCCCGGCAGCGTGGGGGGGCGACGAGAACATCCAGGCGTGGCGGGACATGAAGTTCGGGCTGTTTATTCATTGGGGTCCGGTGAGCCTCAAGGGCACCGAGATCGGCTGGTCGCGCGGGGCGCAGGTGCCTACCGAGGAATACGACCAGCTTTACAAGCGCTTCAATCCGACCGAGTTCGACGCCGAGGAGTGGGTCAAGCTGGCCCAGGCCGCCGGCACGAAGTACCTCGTCATCACGTCCAAGCACCACGACGGATTCTGCATCTGGCCGTCGAAGTACACGGACTACGACATCGGCAACACGCCGTTCAAGCGCGATGTGCTGAAGGAGCTGTCCGACGCGTGCAAGAAGCACGGCATCCAGTTCTGCACCTACCACTCGATCTGTGACTGGTATCACCCGGATTATCCCATGGGCAGCCCCGGCGGGCGCAGTGAGAAGCCCAATCCCAACATGCCACGTTATTACGAGTACCTGAAAAACCAGACGAAGGAGATCCTCGACAACTACGGCCCGCTGGGCATCATGTGGTTCGACGGCGAGTGGGAGAAGCCCTGGACACAGGAGTACGGCAACGAGCTGTACGCGTATTTGAAGGGGATTCAACCCGATCTGATCATCAACAACCGCGTGAGCAAAGGCCGACACGGCATGGCGGGCACCACGGAGGACGCGCACCTCAACGCGGGCGACTACGACACGCCCGAGCAGCGCGTGGGCGGCTTCAACCGCGAGCGTCCCTGGGAAACCTGCATGACGATCTGCCGCCAGTGGGCGTGGAAACCGAACGACCAGATGAAGTCGAAGAAGCAGTGCATCCAGACGCTGCTGCATACGGTCGGCGGCGACGGGAACCTTCTGTTCAACGTCGGGCCCATGCCGGACGGCCGGATCGAGCCGCGCCAGGTGCAGCGCCTGCGAGAGATGGGCGCGTGGCTGGACAAATACGGCGACGGCGTCTACGCCACCCGCGGCGGACCCTTCAAGCCCGGCAAATGGGGCGCCTCGACCTGCAAAGGTGATACGATCTGGCTCTACGTAATGAAGTGGCACAGCGAAAACAAACTGGTCCTGCCCCCCATCAAGCAGAAGATCACCGGCGCCAAAACTCTCAGCGGTGGTAAGGCCCGGGTCGCCCAGCACGCATACGGGATCGAGATCGAGCTGCCCAAGGCCCAGCAGGACGAGATCGCCACGGTCATCGCGCTGCAGGTGGACGGCAAAGCGCTGGACATCGAGCCGGTCGACGTGCCCGACCAATTCGCCTACCTGCAGGCCAGGGGCGAATTGATTCGCAGGTGGCAGGACAAGCGCTTCGGCATGTTCATCCACTGGGGGCCTGTCTCGCTCAAAGGCACCGAGATCGGCTGGTCGCGCAAGGGGCCGCGCCGGGGCCGCACCCGCCAGGGGACCGGGACGATCCCGATGGAAGAATACGACAACCTCTACAAGACCTTCAACCCCGTCAAGTTCGACGCCGACGAATGGGCCCGGATCGCCAAAGACGCCGGCATGAAATACATGGTCTTCACCAGCAAGCACCACGACGGGTTCTCCATGTTCGACACGCAGCAGACCGATTACAAGATCACCAGCAAGGATTCGCCCTACGGCAAGGACGTGTGCCAGCAATTAGCCGACGCCTGTCACCGGCACGGGCTGGACCTGGGCTGGTACTATTCGCCGCGCGACTGGTACCACGCGGACTTTGCGACCGAACGTCACGAGCGGTATCTCGAATTCTACCTGAACCAGTTGCGGGAGATCGCCACCCAGTACGGCAAGCTGGATATTCTGTGGTTCGACGGACTGGACAGCCCGCGCGAGCTCTGGGGTGACACGCCGGAGAAGTCGTTCATGCTGCTGCGCAGCTTGCAGCCGGACATCATCCTGAACAACCGGGGCGGCCTGCCCGGCGACTACGATACGCCCGAGCAGCGCGTCGGCGGGTTCAACCGCGAGCGTCCGTGGGAAACCTGCATGACCATCTGCCGCCAGTGGGCCTGGAAACCCAACGATACCATGAAGTCGGAGAGGCAATGTATCCAGACCCTGCTCTACACCGCCGGCGGGGACGGCAACCTGCTCTTCAACGTAGGCCCGATGCCCGATGGCCGGATCGAGCCGCGTCAAGTAGAGCGCCTGCGCCAGATGGGCGCCTGGCTCAAGAAATACGGCGACGGCGTCTACGGCACCCGCGGCGGACCGTTCCGACCCGCCCGCTGGGGCGCCTCGACCTGCAGGGACGATAAGATCTATCTCTACGTGATGAACTGGCCCGAGGCCGGACCGCTGGAGCTGCCCGCGATCGATGCGAAGATCAAAAACGTCCGGGCGTTGAGCACGCGGCGGGCGAAAGTCAAACAGACCGAGGCGGGCATCACCGTCGACGTTCCTGCCGGCAGCCGCGATCCCATCGCCACCGTGATCGAGCTGACGGTGGACGTCAAAGCATTTGACATCAAGCCGGTGGCGGTGGCCAGCACGAGCGGCTCGTTGGCCTTTGGGAAAGAGGCGACCGCCTCGAACGTCTTCCAAAAATCGAGCCACTACGCGCCCGCCATGGCGCTCGACGACAATCCGGACACCCGCTGGGCCACCGATGCCGGCACGAAGCAGGTCTGGCTCGAAGTGGACTTAGGCAAGACGGTGCAGTTCAGTCGCGTCGCGATCAGCGAGGCCTACGACCGTGTGCGCCGTTTCGAGCTGCAGTACAAAGACGGACAGACCTGGAAGACGTGCCTGCAGGGCAGCCGCATGGGCGAGCATTACGCGAAGGATTTCGCCCCGGTGACGGCCCGGCACATACGATTGAACATCCTCGATGCCACCGACGGGCCGACCCTCTGGGAATTTCAACTCACGAGCCCGAAGAAGAAGTAGTGCGTTCTTTCGCAACTTCGACGGCGACGGGAAATTGCTTCGTCGCTACGCTTCTCGCAATGACAGACAGAAGACACGATATGTAATTGCGAGTGCAGCGCAGTGAAGGATCTGGGCTGCGACTTCGAAGGACTTCCCATTCGCGGGCCATCCCGGCGCGCCGCGATTCGCCTGCGGCTCAGAACCTGTCCTGAGCGTGGGCGAAGGAACGACAGAGTCCTATCGCCCAGGAATTTTGCCTAATCCGTATAGCGCAGATCACAGGCGCGCCGCTTCGATATCGCGGTCATCGGCGCGGGACCGAGCGGATTTCGGGCGGCTCGATGGCCAGCGTCCGGGCAATGTCCTGCCGGTACGTCGGCCAGAGAAGCTCGACCTCGTTGACCCGGGCATAGACCGGGCCCCAGGGACTATGACCCCAGAAGTCAAACCATTCCTTCAACCATGGGTCGGCATCGGTCGGATCGCCGCCCATCAAGACCAGCAGGGTCAGGCCGTATCGATTGCCCTTGCCTCCCGGCTTGCCGCTGAGGCGAATATACAGAGACTCGGCCGGTCCTTCTTCCTTGAAACCAGCGGGAGACCTCAGACTTCTGCACCACCGCCACCCGGCCGGCAGCACCGGCAAGAGCTTGTCAACAATCCCCTCCATCTCCGGCACCGGCCCCCGCTTGACTTGAACGCTGCAAACGTTGGACCGCCGGTCGTACAGCTTGAACTGGAACGTGTACGCGCCGGGCCTCAGAATGCGGTATTGGGAGGTCACATCGTACGCTTCGGCCAAAACGATCGTCTCGCCCGGCAGGATCGCGTCAGGCCACATGCCCGTCTGATAGTCCGTGTCCGCGTAGGGCAGCCGCCGGCCGTTCGGATCCGTCACAGTCACGGGATCGCCAACCATCACCTGGGACCGATAGAAGGCAATCGGCACATCACCCACGTTGCGCATCTCCAGCCGAAACAGCATCGGCTCGCCGAGCGTGAATTCGTCGCGGATTGGAATCAGAACGTATCGAATCGCCCTGTCGAACGTCTCTTTCTCCGTTCGGGAACGCTGCTCACGAAATTCTCTTTTGACCCGCTCTTTTTGAATGAAGCGCTCCAGAGGGATCGGCTCGAAATCCACCTGCCACGTCTGTCCCGTTGCCACCAGGGCCCAGATCCACCTGGCCTGCCAAACGTCCTCGCCTACATCAACATAAATTTCGTCCGACATGCGTATAAGCTTCCCATCCCGGCTCGAAAACCCGTGTGGATTGAACGGCCGCTTGACGACCTCCCGGATGGGCACTACCGCCCGGAAGAACACCTCCGTCGAATCGTGCCGGCGGGCTGCATCCTGCACGGCCTTCGTACACAAGGAAAGGGCCTGATCCCAATCCGATGTCTTCAGCGCCTCCTGGAAGCGCCGCGCCACGCCGGCCGGGTCGCCCGCCTGCTCGGCCACACGCTCTGCAATCGTCGGGCGACTGATCCATTTCGACCTGTCGTACATGGCGTACAGCACGCGTGTCGCTCTTTCGTCCTTGTCGAACGTCGCTGAGAGCACGGCGATCTGCTCTGCGCCTCCCTGGGCACGCGTGTGGTAATCGCAACACCAGAAACAGCTCCAGCCGTTCTTCCAGGTCGGGTATCCGAGAAGGGAGAGGAGCTGCGACCGGGAACACGAAATCTCCGGCGGAAGGTACCTGCGTATGGACGACAAAGGATTCGAGCGATCGATCCGCGAGCCCAGGTCAGACTCGTAAATCTTCCGCCCGATGTCCGTCCGCCGGCCCGGCTTCTGCCTGAACGCCTCGCAGAGCAAGACCAGATCTTCGGGCAAAGGGGGCAGTTCGACGTTGTACTCGACCCTCGCCCGCCGGAATTGCAAAATCGAGGTCTGCGCGTAGACGCGGTCGGCCGTCTCGGTCAACCGGCGGACGGTCTCCTCATCCGATGGATCCACTTCCACAACATCGTCGCGAAACGCCCAGGAGAACGCAAAGGGGCAATCGCGGGCAACGAGCAGCGCATAGTGGCAGCCTGTTTTCAGGGCATCCCCATACGATGCGCCGGCGAAGAGTTCCAGGGGCTTTTGCACCTCCTCTTTCTCGAGATCGCCCGCAATGATGGT
>Ga0272442_10010867_pt1 | contig 11163 bp, 12 predicted proteins | sample SSMForm2O_FD_200262 | JGI IMG/M metagenome (GOLD analysis project Ga0272442, IMG submission 200262) | Marine sediment archaeal communities from Little Sippewissett salt marsh, Falmouth, MA, United States - SSM-Form-2O | ecosystem: Environmental > Aquatic > Marine > Wetlands > Sediment ...
AACAGCAAAGCTCCTATGAGCAGAGCGACTGCCGTAATGATCCACGACCAGGGATTGACCGCGAGCTTCGTGAGGCGGCTCCAGAAAGATGGCGAACTGGGTTGGGGTTGCTGGGCGACCACCGAGTCCTCCGTGACGTCCTCGTCAGTTGGCTCATTGGGTTCGACCGCAGGAGACGCTGCATCCGTATCTGGCGGTTCGAGTGGTGTCTCTTGGGCTGGCGGCTCAACCCGCGGTCCGATCGAGACCGTGGAGTCAATTCGGGTCTTAATGCTGTAGCCGCCGTCCTTCTGGTCTTCGGGCAGCGTATCTTGGACCAGAGGCTCGCCGAAGAGATCGGGAATAAGGGCGTCCGTGATTCGCCCGATCACTGGGTCTTCGGGCGGTGGTGTGGAAACAACTGGCTCGTCCGGCTTCAGACCTCGCAGCCACGTCTGGGGACTCGATTCGTCGATTTTATGCCAGTGTAGGATTTCATTGTTTGCCGCGATGAGCAGGCTCTTACTGGTGTTGTTGTTCCCGGTCAGGTATACAGGCCAACCATTGGCGTTGAACTTCTGGGCCAGGGTAATGATCCTGGCCGCATCCGTGCGTTTGATCTGACCGTCGGTAAAAATGATCACAGCAGCACGGCCGTAGCGTTTCTCGGCACATACAATCGTCAGTCTCTTGAAGGCCATCTCCAGGGCGGCACTGACATTCGCGTCGGAGAGGAAATAGCTGTGAATCGCGCGCAACGCTGCGCTGACTTTGCGGCTCTCGTCGGCATCGCCGGTTTCGATCTCCTGGGCCAGCATGAGCCTGGGCTTGCCACCGCGGGCGGCGATGATCTCCAGGTAATCTCCCGGCTCCAACGTCTCGGCGCCTTGCTGGCCCAGCGGCCTAAAGTCACTGATCTCCTGCTCGCACGACCAGCTGGTGTCGACAATTAGCGTCAAGGCCATAGAACCATCATGGGGTGCCTGCGGCGCAGCACAGGCTGTTGTTGCCGCCAGAAAGAAAGCTGCTAGTAGGATGATGAATCGCGTCTTCATTTTGGACCTCCTGTTCTCTTGCATGTTCTGAGTTTCATATTGCCGGCGTCATGAACGTCAATCTCTTCGTCTTGTGCAGACGTCTCGTAGTATCCGGGCCGCTGCGACAATCGCGATCAGAACGACTCCGAGCACCGCCAGGCGTCTTAGTTTCGGTGGCAGGTCAACGGGAAACAGTTGTCTTAGATCAAAGTCAGGCAAAGACCGTCGCGCGATCTGAAAGGCGACGATACAGACGACGGCCAGCAACGGCAGGCCGACCCACAGATCCCAGCGGAACCTCCAGTGCGCTCGCCATCGTCGGCGGGGCCGAGGCATGGGATCGTAATTCTGGTATTCTGAATACCAACTCCGTCTTGGTCTGCGGGCCATCGTCAATTCCTCCGCCCTTGCCGTTCGGCGGCTAACCGATCGCATCCGGTGTGCGTGAGTCTTTGTGACCTGTCGCTTTGTCCAGTCGCTGTGTTATTCACGAATCCTCCTCGTCGTAGATATCCTCATCGTCATAGGGATCGTCGTAGTAGTCAGCGTCCCTGCGGTGTCTTGCCGCCGTGTTGTTGGGGGTACTATTGCCTCTCTGGAACAATCGTGCGATGCCCCATAGGGCGATGCAGATCATGATCCAGGGGGCCAGATCTTCCAGCGTCACGCGCAGGAGAAGGTGCAGCGAAGCAAGATGTGCGACTGCCGCCGTATCTTTCAGCACCCGAAGGGCAGCGCTAACCGTGGGGACTATTGAGGTCGCGTCCATCATCGCAGTCGTCCTTTCAAGAAGGCCTCGAAGTAGGGAGTAACCACTTCAAAGGAAATCCTGTTGCTATAGGGGACCATTCCCAGCTCGCTGCGCAGGAACAGATCGATCTTCTTGAGCAGGCTCTTCTGGCCGGCGATGATGGAGAACTGTTCAATGGGCAGCTTGGAGGCAAAGGCGGCCCGGATCTTGTCGGGGAGATTGGTGTAGCAGGTGTGCACGAACTCGATCAGGTGAAGGTCGCGAAAGCTCTCGTTGAACCAGGCATTATCTGCCGCCTGCATGGTACCCGGCACCTTGAATTCGATGATGCTGTGCTGGTAGCCTCGTTGCGTTCCCACCTCTTGGATCCATCGCATCGGAACACAATGTGGTGGGGAGCCCTTGCCGCCAAGAGGCCTGGGTGGTTTGCCGGCAGCCCTATATCCGTCAGCGGTCACCTCCAGCAAAAGATGATTGGTCCGTTCGATGCGCAGCTTCCCGAACACAACCAGTTCTTCTGTCTCCAACTCTTTTCGGACGGCTGCCTGCGTGTAGGAAGAGACGTTGCCCATGGCTGCAAAGATGTATGCGGCCGGCAAGCCAATCATGTCACACGCCGACGATAGGAATCGTCTTGCTGTATCACTCACGCGTGCGTGGCCAGCCTGTCCTGGAATCAGCCTGGCTGCTTTATGAGCTTCCTTGGCTTTTTGCAGGGCCCGCAGGACGTGAGGCATCTCACGCAGGCTGCGAGAGGCGGTGTACGGTAGCGTGTCGTATTGAATATCTTGGCGCAGCGGCGGAAGCACATTCGCATAGATTCTGGCCAGGGTCGCGTCGGGCCATCTCGGACCGCGAAAAAGGAAATCACCGGGTGGCAGGCCCGGGAGAATGGCAGCTGCGCCGGGCGGTAGAACCAGGGTGTTTTGAGTCTCTCGAAGGCTCTTCTCATCTTGCATTCGCCCAATAAGAAAATAGTTGGCGTCTACCAGGGCAGCTCTCGCGACCGGTCCAAGGGCGCTCAATCCGAGGCCCACGTAGATATCACTAGAGCGGCCCTCCCTTTGACAATCTATGATAGGGATCATACGTATCGCTCCTCGACTTGCCGGCTTACGTCTTCCTGAGCTTCATCCCACAGGATCATGCAGCGCCCGTTCGAAGGCTTGCCGCTCAACTGTCGTCCGAGCAGCAGTCGCTTAAGCAGAATGTCGGAGGTCAGGGCACGCACCCATTTGGGCGATAGGCCCCGGGCGTCGATGATCAAGTGCTTGTGCTTGGCAATAATGTCTCTTTCGAGATCGAGCCCACCCCGCGCCACCCGAAAGAGGTCGCCAGTACCTCGCGCAAGCTGCCGTAAGACCTGGTTTACCGACTGCTGATAGATCTCTTTGGACTCGAAAACTCCTTTGGGAGCCATGGTCGATAGTTCGTAGAGGTTCTCGAAAGTAGGGTATAGGCGACCGTGTTCCGAAGGCGGCTCGTTCATCGCGACGGACAAAAAGTCCAGCATCTCGTGGATAGTGATGTTTCCCTGTTTCAGACCGCCGCGGTGCCCGGTCAGCTGCCCCAGCTCATTGTTCCAGATTTTGTCCGATACGCCTTCCGGCGGTTCCAAGCTGACGCGAAGTGTCGTTCTCGTGCTGAGGAGAACACAGTTGGGGACCACGTCGGCAATCGCAAGCAGTGCTCCGTCCTTGGTTGCCCAGATCGTAAAGGAGGTGAAATCCTCCGGATGCTCACGGTTGCGTCTGTCCGCCGCCAGGACCAGATTGTACATGGCGGTTGTCTTACCCGAGCCGCTGTTGCCGGCGAAGATGGTGTGTATGTTGTCATTGAGAAAGAAACCGACCGGGACCTCCGGGTTCTCCACGAGCTCGCCGATGATCAGGTCGGGGATGCCATCCGGGTAGATATCGTCAAGCTCGGGTGCGCGGTTGAGACGATTGCGCCGCCGGCGAACCTCCGTCGCCAGCGGCTGCAGCACAAGCCAATAGGCGCGAGCTTGGTTCTCCGACATCTGGCCCTGATCCAATCTTTCCTTGATGTACGCTGCGGCAGGATCTCGCTGGTCGAGACCGTGGGTGTTTATGAGGCCCCGCAGCGCAGCAAGAGCGCTACTCATACGACAGTTCCTCGTATTCCAGGCGGTAGAAGAGGGGCTTGGCCGCCCGCTTGATCCGATACTTGAGGTTGCACCACCAACACCTGGGTTGTCCGTCTCCAGACGACCGCCGCACGTGGTTCCGACAGCCGAGGCGGCCACAGGTGCTGCAGAAAGAGGCGAATTTCAGGTTGACCAGCGAGGAACGATGCGCCCTGCGACGCCGTCGTGACTTCTTCTCGCAGAAGTGGCACGACCCGATTCGCTCCGGGCGACTTCCCATGAGCATGGCAGGATTGAATCCCGAGCCGTCGGCCATGATCCTGCTGGTTGCCGTTTTTTCGGTGGAGATGGACCCATCGTCCATCACCTCGGTTGTGGATTTCGTGACGAACGTCTCCAGTTCACGATCATCAGGGCCCAAAATGACATTGCGAATCGTGTCGTTTGTCGTCGGTAAGGTAAAACCCTGTTTGGCCATGGTGTATCTCCTACAAAGCTGTCAGAGCTGCCACTTGGATTCGTCCTTCTCTGACTCCGATGAACCAGCGTGTGGAGGACTCTGCTTGTCATCGGGTGTTGAGTCGGAGTCGCCTTTTTGAAGTTCAGGTAGTCTCTCGAATTCGATTCGCATCGCGCTTTTGTTGCGAGGGTCGGGGTAGAACCGCATGCCTACGACCACGCCCTCAATGTCGTCCAGGCAGATCTTCGTGCCGACCGTGTCTGCTTCCGCGCCGCAGGCCAGCAGGAAACGCGACGCCTGGTTTCCTGGTTTTGGGGGTAGGGTGCACTCGAAGAGGTGCAGCCTTCCTTCTTGCGTGGGATCAAGGTTCTCGATTATGGCCTGGAGACGTCTTCGTTCTATGTCGGCACGCTTTACGCAGCCCATGTGGAGCTTACCGGTCTTGGGCTGGGCCCAAGCTTGCACGGTTACGACTCTGTTCTTCTTCTTTTGGCGGGTCTTCTGCTCTCGCATCGTGCGACGCTCCTATTCTATTCGCTCTGGATAGTCGGCTCGGTCAGTTCGGCGACGGGCTCAATCAGACAGAAGCTGAGTTCGCCGTTGAATGCCACCCGATAGGGATCACGTAGTGTAAGAAGGAAACGCTCGTGGTTTTTGTCTTCGCAAAAGAGGTTGCGCCGGAGCCGTGCCACGTACTGGACGATGTTTTCGTTGATGAAATGACTGTCGTGATAGGGCGGCATCTGGGCGATCTCTCGAACCCTCCAGAAGACGCCAGGGCAACGCATCACTTTCTGCAGCACGCATAGCGGATGGCCCTTGATACCGATAAGGCCCTTGTCCGGCTCGTAGGCGTGGCCGTCGGTCCTGCGCACGCGCAATCGCATGTGCACGAGATCGACGAAGCAATCCAGACCGTCAGGTTGGTAGAGACGTGCCTGCGTCACGGGCAGGAGGGTTGTTTTCGCTACCTCGTCTCTGGATTCAACCAGTCGGCAGTACGGGATCCTGATCCCGCCCCCATCAATTTCTTCCAACTCGGCTATCATAATTTTTGCCTCTGCCTGCAAACATTTGTTCTGACACAGTGTTTTTGCTCACCGTCATATTTAGTTGCTCTCTTCACAACGACATTCCTGACGACTCAAGTGCTACAAGAGCGATCCGGTTCAGCCAGCAACCGTGGTCTGCACCAAGCTTCGAGATTACGAACTAGCAGGTCGCTAAGAGAACTGAGGGCTTAATTTATTCAGTCGCCCCGCCGTAAACTTTATATACATAAGTCCCCACCCCATCGCTGGTGGTAAGACATGGGATGGGTACATTTCAGTGGAGTTGCGACAGATCTTCGGATCCTGCTGGCCGATGGGTATCTGCCTCCCAAAGGTACTCTTGAGCGTCTGGCCGCGGCTTCAACGATGGAGTTCGAGCCAGGCCGATATGGGATTTCGCCCGTACCTCGCGATTGGCAGGGCCACGACGAAGATTCAGTCTATGAGAAGCTTGCCTACAATATAAGGCAGGCGTATTGTGCATGTAGACCGCCCGAGCGGCGAGTTTCAGCTTGGAGCGAGGCCTGGCTCCTAAGACCTGCTGGGAAGTGGTCTCCAGAGTATAAACTCAAGAAGCCACGGTTGCAGGAGCCCTCCAGGAGGCTGTTGGTGAGTCTCTACGAGGGCTGTGACTACGGGCAGAGATGTGTGCAGAACTTGGTCACAAGGAGTCATTTTCAGGTCATTCCAAACCAAGAGTACGGCGATTTCAAGGCTTTCTGGCAGAAAGCCGAAGACCTGCTTGCCAAAGTGGCTACCCCATTTCGTGCTCCGTGCATGGTGGCCGAGGAGAAGATGACAAAAAACGGGTATGAGTACAGAGCCTTCGGAAGATGACCGCTGATTTCAACTCAGGCGTCTGAAGATGAAGTATTTGTCTGCGAAAGCCTTATCTAAACCTATGCCCTTGCCAAACTTGTCTGCAAACAGATAGCGGCGAAAGGCGCCGTCACAAAATTGTTCGAGTTTTGTGAGTTGTTGTTCGAGCTGATTCTGTTGAGATCTGCGCATCTCGGCGTCACCGTGTGGCTCGTCATTCCACACTTCTCTCACTACTTGTTCAAACTTCGTTCTTGTTCCAAGTTGTTCAACCAGATAGAGAAGTAGTGCGATCGCTCGGGGCCCTATGGTTTTCTCCGGGTCTTCTGGGGATCGGTGCTTTTTCGCGTCCAGCGGTATCCAGAATAGGTATTGATCTTTCTTTCTTTCGTAGTAATTGATGTCTTGGACTATTCTGTGTGCTCCCGCTGTCCATATCTCGTACTGCGGCGTCACAGACAGCGAGATGGAGCTCTCCGCTACTTCGAGATTTGCAGCTTGAGTTTCCCACAACAGGCTCGGTAGGTGGCGCAGCAATATAGCCAGGAGCTCACCGGTCGCGCCAGAGTCTACAGCGGCTTTCCTGACCACGTCTGTCACATCGGATCGTGAGGACATGCGCTCCCTCGAATCGCATGCGCACGTGGCCTTTGCGAATGTGGCAAGAACCACTGTCCATTTCGAAGTTGGGCTTCTGTTTGTGCCCACACTACACCTACTCAGCCGCCGTTGCCGCGCGGCCAATGTTCTCTGAGCTCAAGACATTCTCAGCGAGAGGTTTCGGTTTCATCAGAACCGGAATCTGATATATTGCTGCTCCTGTTACCCTGCAGAGGACATCAAAGGTTATCCGGCGTCAGCCAGCAAACAGAGGTGATTCCGGGGTGCCAGTGCTCCTTGGTCCGCATCAAGGATTAGCGTGTCACCTGTCCTGCTTGGCACACTGATGCCACGCGCCTCGCATGATGGGCAGAGGTGAGCATTCCTATGTTCGTCCATGTTGCTGCCTCCTGTTTTGGGTCTACTTGTTGTCCCACAGCTTTCGACCACGGCCCGCCGGTGTTGCTCTCCGACCAGTCCGCCACTGGGCGACGCGCCTCACCAGCGTTTTTGCGGTGCGCCCCAAGCTTGCTGTCCAGGTCTTGCGTTTGGAACTGGGACGCTTGCTCTCACTGGACGGAGTGCTCCTGGTAGATTGCGTACCGACGCTTCCGGTCACCGCTTCGTCTCGGCTTGCTGGGAGTCGTTCGGGAGGCTTCGCCGCCGGGGTCGCGCCGTGGCGCTTGACAGCGGCAAGGATCTCGAGGGCCTTGTCGGCGCGCTTGCGGTTGATTCTGCTGCGCGCGGCAAGTCTGAGATTTTGCATCATGCGGCGTTGGAGCCAGGCCGGGGTGGGGACGGTGCGTGGTGACTCGGTGGCGTTTGCGTTCATGGTTCTGTCCTCCTGTTAGTCTTTCTGCTTTTGTTCTGGGGGGCCTGCCCGGGTCGTACCTTCCGGGCTCTCCTTTCACCAAAGCCACGGAGCGCCGCGTCTTTCCGCACGTTTCCACATTAGTCGTCCAATTCTTCTTGCATTTTCTTGAGATGCTCGAGTTTCTCTTGTCGCATCCTCCTGTCATACCGCTGTTTTCTGAGCTTGGCTCGGGCTAGGCGACCACTTACGGCGCTGCGCTTTAGCCCCAGCGATTCAGCGATTTCCGCCTGCGTCAGCCCCCGGTTCCAGTAGAGATAGATGACTTCCCATTGCGCCGACGTGAAGATTTCCCGGCAGGCTTCATACTCTGCGAATACGTCGAAGCGCCTCCTGTCCTTGACCTCGTGCAGGGTGTCTATGTGAAGGCCGGTGAGATTCTCGCGCCTGCTTCGGCCCTGATGGAGGCTGGGGAGATGTTGGCGAACTTCCCGAAAGGGACTGTCCCAAGCTTCCTGTTCAGGGTGTTTCGCGCAGGTGGCTGGCTGTTTTTGGGCACTTGGCTCGGTCACAACACGCTTCCAGACCTCGACGAGCCGTTCCAGAGCGGGCATGACGGGGCTGAGGGCGTCGATGAGTTGCCCTATTGCCCCTGGGTCAAGATCGGGTTGTGGCTGTGCTTCAAACATGTGTCTTTCGCCGCTCATCCGGTTTCGTATATGGTGGCGTTGTTTCGTCCGAGGTCGGAATCGAAGCCTTGATCGCTCCTGCGTTTGGGCCACTCTGGTTTTCGGTAGATCGATCTGTCACGAGCCATCACCTCTACAGTATATCTTGGCCTCCCCACCCTTGTTTGTAAGTTCTTTCTTATCAATACTTTATAAACTTTATAAAGCTCGCGGCCTTCGTTCACACGATTAGAGAGGCAGCCCAAACTGAGGTTATGCACTGGTGGTTGCCGTCATCTACGAATGCTACCTATGGCTTGGAAATACTCGGCGTGACCTGGACAGTCAGTTGCCAGTTTCCTACCATTAGGGCCATCTGGCCCCCAATTTGAGTGTTCGGTAAGGAGGTCGCTATGGATGTGACATCTTGTCCGGAGAATATGATAATCGTCAATTGGCAGAACCGGTCCCTCTATTTCAGAAAGAAGACTGGTCAGCTGGGGCAGGTGCAGTTTCGCGTGCTGCAAAGTCGGAACGATTGGTTCAGATACTGTTGTGCCATAGCAATCATACAGGACTCCAATACACGAGATTGCCAAACCAACGCGTGGCTGGGAGTTGGTGATGAGCTTGCAGGCGAGATCCTGAATCGATTCAGGTGGAAGCTCGGACTGGGTGTGCGCACTAGCTACTGGAAACACCATTTTCCTCGTGGAGAGGAGGCAAACTACAAATACACCAAGACATGGATTGTCGATGACGTCGGGGCTAAGACCCACGCCCGAGCAACAGAAGTCTTCTGCACACTTTCTGATAGATACATTCTGGGAGAGCCTGAAGAAGAGCCGAATGGGCTTCATAGGTTCTGGTCGGTGGAGTTTGTTAATACTGATGAAGAATTCTCGCAGTTCAAGCAGGCCGTCTTAGAACTTCCTGGTGCCGCTTCTCATGCCGAAGACTCTTCGTCATTGGTTGACGAGGTCATCCACTATCTGAAGAATCTCGCTGATGAATGCGCGAGGCTTCCATCCTATTTTCCTGCGCATTTGCATTTCGATGGTTCCGGGGAGACACCGTTTGATGAACTGAGGCAGACTGTCCAGTTGGTGACGGATCGCCACCGACTGGACGAATGGCTGGCCAAGCAGCGGGATCAGAAGGTTCGGCAAGGGCTGGATCCTGATTCGATGGCCTACGGCCCGCGAAGAGGATTGCCAGAACAAGAGGGCGAATACGAGGGGACGCCAGAGATTGAGATCTTGGACTGGGATGATCGCTCGAGTCGACGCTTCAAGAGGGCTGTGATCCTGGGCGACCCAGGTTTTGGGAAGACCTGGCTCTTGAGATACGAGGCTAGACGCCTAGCGCTGGAGGCGGTCACAGAGCTTGAGGACGGCAAGAGCATTGAGGCGATTAGGCTGCCGATCTTCTGCCGGCTATCGGATCTGGCCCCCTTTGATCGGCCACTGCAGGACGGCATCCTAGAGTTTCTTTGCCACGAGCACGGGCATCAAACGAACAAGGAGACCTTGTGGTGGTTTGTTGGCGAGACACTACTGACAGATCACTGTGTTCTCTTACTTGATGCCTGGGACGAAGTACCGCAGAAGCTGCGTCTCCAGAAACGTGTCGAGGCCTTTGCCCGAAGGTTCAGTCAGCCAAGCATACTCCTGACGTCTCGAATCGTTGGTTACGAGCCGAAGTTGGCACCCCTTGCAAACACAAAGGGACTTGAAATTGTGGCCTTCGACTGGCCGAAGATTAGAGCTTTTGTACAGGTGTGGTTTGGGCGACAGAGGAAATTGGCAAAAACGTTTCTTTCGAAGCTCGAGAAGGATCGTCAGATGAGGGGATTGGCAAGAATCCCATTGATGCTGAGCCTTATGTGCCGAGCCTATCCGGAGGGGACTTTTCCGCGATGTCGCTCCGAGTTGTACGAGGCGTGTCTGAAAGGGCTGATGAGAGATTGGGTGCTCTACGATCGGAAGTCGGGCGTCAAGGAGGTTGAGTTAGATGGTGCCTATATGGAAATCCTGCTTAAGCGGCTGGGCATGCTGTCGTTGGAGTTGTTTCAGCAGAACCTTGAGCAATTCAGCTCTCTGCAGCTCGTGGAGATTCTGGACCGCTGGTATGAAGAGAGGGAAGTGGTGGAGTTGATCCCACTGTTGAAACGTCGGGGGATTCTCGTGGCGGCCAACAGCAGCGCTGATTCCCCTTTCTTGTTCCTGCACCTGACGTTTCAGGAGTATCTCGCCGCTAGAGGGCTGGCGCGGCAATCAGATTATTTATATGTAGCCATGAAACACCTCTATCATCCGGCGTGGAAACAGGTGCTGATCTTACTTGGCGGAGCGCTCAACGACCCAAAGCCGTATATAGCAGCCCTGCTTCGTGCCAACAGGGAGGATTTGCTTTGCAGGCCGTTGTTGCTGGCGACTTCAGTGGTTGCAGAATCGGTACGGAGACACTGGCCAAAGAGATTCCTGGACTCTCTCGTACATGTTCTGATTGGGATTTACCTTCAGAAATCATGTGTTTTTCTGACCCCTGAGATTGCTGGCGTGATGAAGAAGCTCCCTGAAGCTGCAGAAGCTCTGATCACTCTAGTGCAAAGTAGCAATGATAAAGACCGCTTTTGGGCCATTCAAGGAATCCGTGAAATGGGCTCGGAGAAGGCCATAGGAGTGCTCGTTCAAGTATTGAGGGAAAACAAAGATAGAACCTTTCGCACTGAAGCTTCTGAAGCACTGGGTTCGATTGGCTCGGAACAGGCTGTGCAGGCTCTAGTTGAGGCACTGGATGACCAAAGCGAGGGTGTTCGCGCTGATGTTGCTAGGGCATTGGGTTCGATTGGCTCGGAACAGGCTGTGCAGGCTCTA
>Ga0272442_10010868_pt1 | contig 11163 bp, 6 predicted proteins | sample SSMForm2O_FD_200262 | JGI IMG/M metagenome (GOLD analysis project Ga0272442, IMG submission 200262) | Marine sediment archaeal communities from Little Sippewissett salt marsh, Falmouth, MA, United States - SSM-Form-2O | ecosystem: Environmental > Aquatic > Marine > Wetlands > Sediment ...
TGGCGATTCTGCGCGATCTTCGCAGAATCCGCGGTTGCAACCGCCGATTGCGCGGTATCTTGTGTTCCGTTCCGAACGGTTTGGAACCTGTTCAACTGGAGAGGAAGCAATCAATGAGAATACGAACTGCTACGAAAGTGGCGGCTGCCGCCGCGCTGGTGGTTGCCGCGCATCCCCTGTACGCCGCCTGCCCCGGGGATGTGAACCGCGACGAGATCGTCGACGAGCTCGACCTGCTCGACGTCCTGGCCGACTGGGGCGACTGCGCCGGGTGTCTCACCGACACGAATGGCGACGGCGTGGTCGATGTGCTGGACCTGCTCGAGGTGCTGACAGGCTGGGGCCACCAGTGCCCCGAACTCGCCGGAAAGCCCCTCGCCTCATACCCCTACTTCCAGTACGTCAAGGCCGTCAATCAGGGCGATCCCATCTACGTCACCCTCAATGTCAACCGCCATCCGGAAGTCATCGGCAAGACCGCCGACATCTACCTCGTCCAGGCCAAGGATCCCGGTGACTGGATCACCGGCACGGCCCTGGTCGACGCCACCGGCGGCCCCCAGACCGAGACCTTCCTGGCTGCCCCCGCCGACAACATTTTCCTCATCTCCGGCAGCGACACCCTCAGCGGCGATGCCGACCTCGGCCTCGGCGTCCCCTTCGACGTCGTCATCGACTTCGATCAGAACGGGGAGTACGACCGCGGCATCGATTACATCGACGGCGTGGATAAGACCTTCGTGCCCCCGTACTGGGACCATGTCCCCGAGCACGGCGTCTACGTCGTCCACGACGTCACCCTGCCCGGACCGCTCGGCGTCACCGAAGCGACCTATTCCTGCCCGAACTGGGACGGCACCTCGGGCTTTGCCGGACAGAATCTCTTCTACCCCAAGCTCATCGATGACATGGGCGAGTTGCCCCTCGTCATCGTCAGCCACGGCAACGGGCACTACTACACCTGGTACGACCACATCGGCTTCCACCTGGCCTCCTACGGCTACATCGTGATGAGCCATGCCAACAACACCGGGCCCGGCGTCTACACCGCCTCCACCACCACCCTGGAGCACACGGACATCTTCCTCCGTGAACTGCCCAACATCCAGGGCGGCAAGCTCGTCGGCCATGTCGACACCAGCCGCATCACCTGGATCGGCCACAGCCGCGGCGGCGAGGGCGTCGTCATCGCCTACCACCGCGCCTTCACCGGCGCCTGGATCCCGGACTACTTCGACATCGAAAACGTCCTGCTCGTCAGCAGCATCGCCCCCGTCGACTTCCTGACGCTCCCGCAGACCGACCCCCACGGTGTGAACTACCACCTCTGGACCGGCTCGGCCGACGCCGACGTCAACGGCTGCGCAAGCTGCAACCTCTGCCAGACCTACCACCTGCACGACCGCGCGCAGGGCTACCGCCAGTCGATTACCCTCCAGGGCGCGGGGCACGGCGACTTCCACAACGGCGGTGGGTCTTCCGTGGCCAGCGGGCCCTGTCTCATCGGCCGACCCAACACCCACCTCATCGTCAAGGGGCAGGTCCTCCCCCTCGTCAAGCGATACATCGAGGGCAATGTCCCGGCCAAGGACTTCTTCACCCGACAGTGGGAGGACTTCCGTCCGATCGGCGCCCCCACCGGCGAGTGCATCGTCAACCAGCTCATGTACCGCGATGGCACCGAGCAGGCCGGCAACTTCATGGTCGACGACTTCCAGACCGAAGCCGCCACCACCAAGAGCAGCTCCGGCGGGACCGTCGGCTTCACCGTCACCGCCCTCTGGGAAGGCCTCAACGACGACCAGGACACCTCCTTCACCCACAACCCCGCCGACGAGATGAACGGCACCACCCTCGGCGGCACCGGCGACTTCACCCGCGGCGTCGTCTTCGAGTGGACCGGTGACGCCTACTACCAGCAGGCCATCGTCCCCGAGAGCCAGGATGTCCGCGGCTACGAGTTCCTCTCGTTCCGCGCCGCCCAGGCCACACGCCATCCCAACACGATCGCCGTCCTCGGCGACCTCACCTTCACCGTGCGCCTGCGCGACGCCGACGGCACCACCAGCTTTATCAACGTCGGCGCCTTCGGCGGCGGCATCGAGGAACCCTATCAGCGCACCGGTTGCGGCACAGGGGCCGGCTGGCATAACGAGTTCGAGACCATCCGTCTCCGGCTCACCGACTTCCAGAACAACGCCCCCGACCTCGATCTGACCCAAATCGTCGATATTCGCCTGCTCTTCGGCCCCTCCTGGGGCTCCAACGAAGGCCGGCTCAACCTCGATACCATCGAGTTCACCACTGACTGAGCTCTTCGGGATGCCGCGGCGACCACCGCCCCGGCAAAACCCGTCACCGAAAGGACCCAAAGCGATGAAAACGACAAATCTCCTCAGCCTGTGCATTCTGGCTGCATGCATAGCCGCGGGGCCGGCGATCGCCGCCGATCAGCCCCTTGCCCAGACCGCGGCCCAGAATCCCCCGGCCCGCCCCGACACCCCCGCCCCCGTCGCCCAACTCGTCTCGGCCCGGCCGTTCCAGCTCAGCCAACCCTCCCACCACCTCTGGCGCGCCGAGCGGCCGGCTTTCTCCAGCGGGTATCTGATCGTGCTCAAGGTGGACCCGGCCCTGGTGTTCCCGCGCCAGACCGCCGAACCCGTGCTCTACGTCGGGAATCAGACCGCCGAACGCGTCAACCTCGGACAGGACAGCGGCCACGTCGTCGCTATCGTGCCCGCGGTGATTGACGATCCTGAACATCCCGATTACCTCGATCTCCAGAAAGCCCTGATCTGGTTCGGTACCCCCGAGCTGCCAGAGCGGGTGGATGCCGCCACGATCCGCCGGGAGCGCGCCCTGGCCCTGCGAAGCGGTCTCAAACCGCTTCCGCCCGCTCAGGTCGCCGAGGCGCTGCGAAACGGTGGGCCGGCCCTGTCGGCCCACAACAAGCAGTCGCTGTACGGGCCGGCGGCCGACCTGATTCGCAAGTTCTCGCCTCAGGAGACCGAGCTGGCCGACGTGCTCAAGGCCCAGTCCGGCACTTGAGCCGTCCGATAGTCACGCCCGGCACGCGGCCTCCTTTGTTCTTGACCCTTAACTCACGGCCCCGGTTCTGATCCGGGGCCGTTTTATTGTGTGCCGCTTGTGCCTGTGCGCCCCATCTGGCCGCCACGGCCCGGTGCGGCGGTTCACGCCGTGTGAGACTGGAGGGACTGGCATGACCTGGAAGAACCGGGCCATGCGCGCCCGAGCAATATCTGGATGCCGGCGTCGCCAATGCTCCCCGGCGAAGCCCGAACGCGGTCCGGGTGGCGATTTGTGCCAGATTGGTGGGATTGGAGTTTCCCGTCCGTGATCCGGCGGTATGCTTTGGGGAAGGAGGAAGATCCTGTCACAATTGGAGAGGAAACACCTATGAGAACCAAATGGAGCGTTTTGGCATTGGCGGCTGCTGCCGCCCTGGGGATCGTCGCGCAGCCGGCTCAGGCCGACCCGTGCGACTCGGACGTCAACGGTGACGGAATAGTCGACGTGCTCGACCTGCTCGCCGTCCTTGCGGATTGGGGCCCGTGTCCCGGCTGCCCCACCGACATCATCGAGGATGGAGTCGTCGACGTGCTCGACCTGCTACAGGTCCTTGCCGACTGGGGCCAGACGTGCGGCATCTTCGACGCCGAACTCGCCGGCAATCCCCTCGATCAGTACCCCTACTTCGAGTATGTCCTTGCCTTTAACCAGGGCGCGCCGGTCCATGTCGCCGTCGATCCGTCGCGCTATCCCCAACTGGTCGGGCAGACCGGCGACATCTACGTCGTCGAGGCGAAAACCACCGGCCAGTGGGCCGCCGACAAATCCCTGTCCGACGTCACCGGCGGCGCGCAGACCGAATCGTTCGTCGCCGGAACCATCCAGGACAACACCTTCGAGATCTCCGGCGGTGATGCCCTCAGCGCCGAAGCCGGTTTGGACGTCGGCCATCCCTACGACGTCGTCCTCGACATGAACCAGAGCGGCGAGCTGGACAGCGGCGATTACATCGACGGCTACGACGACACCGTCCACGGCATGTACGCCGTCCACGACCTCGTCCTGCCCGGACCCCTCGGCGTCACCGAGGCCACCTACGCCTGCCCCAACTGGGATGGGACGCCCGGCTACTCCGCCCAGAACCTGTTCTACCCCAAGCTCATCGATGAAATGGGCGAACTGCCCTTGATCATCATGAGCCACGGCAACGGCCACAACTACCAGTGGTATGACCACATCGGCTTCCACATGGCGTCTTACGGCTACGTCTTCATGAGCCACGCCAACAACACCATGCCGGGCGTCTTCACCGCCTCGACGACCACGCTTGAGCATACGGACGCGTTCATCCGCGAACTGCCCAACATCCAGGGCGGCAAGCTCGTCGGCCACGTCGACACCAGCCGCATCACCTGGGTCGGTCACAGCCGCGGCGGCGAGGGCGTCGCCATCGCCTACGACCGCATCTACGACGGCACCTGGGTCCCCGAGTACTATGGCATCGAGGATATCAAGTTCATCAGCAGCATCGCCCCCGTGGACTTCCTCGGCACCTACCAGGCCAACCCCCACAATGTCCCGGCCTATCACCTCTGGACCGGCGGCGCCGACTACGACGTCCACGGCTGCGCGAGCAACGATATCGCCCAGACCTTCCACCTGCACTATCGCGCCGAAGAGTACCGCCAGTCGATCGCGCTGCACGGCGTGGGGCACGGCGACTTCCACAACGGCGGCAGCTCCTCCGTCGCACAGGGGCCCTGCCTCGTCGGTCGCGCCAACACCCACAAGATCATGAAGGGCTTGTTGCTCCCCATGGTCAAGCACTACATCGAGGGCAACGTCCCCGGTCGTGACTTCCTCTGGCGGCAGTACGAGCACTTCCGTCCGATCGGCGTGCCGATCAAGGAGTGCATCGTCGCCCAGCTCATGTACCAGGAAGGCTCCGCCGCCGACAACTTCATGATCGACGACTACCAGAGCCAGACCTCGACCACGATCAGCAGCTCCGGCGGCTCGGTCAGCTACAGTGTCACCAACGTCCTCGAAGGTCGCCTCGACGACAACAACAGCACCTTCACCTGGACGACCAGCGACCCCATGAACGGCATGACCTGCTGCCGCGGCACCGACCTCGAAAAGGGCGTCGTCTTCGAGTGGGACACCAACGCCTATTACGAGTTCGCCATCATCGCCGCCGAGCAGGACTTGACCGACGATACCTGCCTTTCCTTCCGCGCCTGCCAGGGCACCCAGCACCCCAACACCGCTGCGGCGCTCGAGGATCTGACCTTTACCGTCGTCCTCCGCGACGGCAGCGGGACCGAGAGCGCCATCAACATCAGCGCGTTCGGCGGCGGGATCGAGGAGCCCTACCAGCGCGTCGGCACCAGTTACGCCTACTGCGGCCCCAACCCCGGCTGGTACAACGATTTCGAGACCATCCGCATCCGGCTCACCGACTTCCTCAACAACGATTCGGGTCTGGATCTCTCCGACATCGTGGCCGTCCGATTGAACTTCGGTTCCTCCTGGGGCTCGGCCGTCGGCCGTCTGGGTCTCGACGAAGTGGAGATTACGAAGAACTGAGCGGGAACGAAACCTGCTCTGTCGTGCTGAGTTTCGTTCACGCAGTTCAAGAAAGGAATCCATGCAATGTTGAAGAAGATTGCATTCACAACGCTCGCGGCCGCGCTGCTGAGCACCATGACGGCGGCAAGCGACGATCCCCCGCAGGTGCCCGAGACGCCCGCCGACGTCAACAAGGTCCTCTACGTCGAGCCCTTCGTCCTCGAGCAGGGGACGGAGTATGTCTGGTGCAAGGAGAAACCGGTCATCCAGGCCGGGTATCTGCTCGTCCTTGAGGTCAATCCCGATCTGGTGTATCCGCGGCAGACCGCCGAACCCGTGCTCTACGTCGGCAAGCAGACCGCCCAGCGCGTGAATCTCGGCCATGAGTCCGGCAGGGTGATCGCGATCGCCCCCTCCACCCTCGACGAGAACGGAAAGCTCGAGGTGGACCTCGCCAAGGCCCGGATCTGGTTTGGCACGCCCGAACTCCCCGAACTCGTCACCGCGCGCCGCGCCGCCTACGAGCACAACATCGCGGCCAAACGCGGCATCCAGCCCCGAGGCGCCGACGAGATCGCCAAGGCCGCCGGCCGCACCCGCGGTCAGGCGACCGTCCTCGCCGACGGCCACGCCCTCATGCGAAGGGCCGGAGAAATCGTCAGACGATTCTCCCCTCAGGACAAGGAGATCTACGAGGCGCTGCTTCTGCCTCAAAACAAGTGAGACGCTGCGCATCGACGCACATACCTGTCTCAACCCAGCAGAGCAACCGCGACCGGGCCCCTTCGGCCCGGTCGCTTTCTTGTCGGATGCACATATAAGTCCTCCCGACAGAACGGTGGCACACGCGTCTCGCCTGTGACCGGCCGCTCTAATAAACCGGTGGCACAGGCGTCTCCCCTGTGACCGGCCGCTCTAATAAACCGGTGGCACAGGCGTCTCGCCTGTGCGAAACCGTCGCGCAACATGCCCGTCCCACTCTCCATTTGATGCATTCTGATAGCCGTTGCAACAACTCGACCGGCCGATCCGAACGCTCACCTGCCCCCCCGTTCACGCGAATGTCGCCGCCCGAAGATGTGCCCCCGTCGAGTGCGCTCCCCCGACACTTGGACTCGTTCCTTTACCTCGCCAGGGGCCTCACCGCGCCGGCGCCCGCCCGCCGCGACGGTCTCCAAGCAACGCGCGGCCCGGTGACGCCCGCGCCCGGCCCGGGTGCATGCGCTCGGCCGCCGCGCGGAACTTGAACGCCTCAAACTTGCGGGGATCGGCTTGTCCGGTTTTGTAAGGGCCGGCGCATTTCTTCGTTCACGCATTATTAGGGATAGAGCCGTCACCTTTCGACCGGCAAAAAAGAAGGACGAGGCGATCAAGTTATAAGATCGCTGTTGCACAGGACTTATTCTTCTCATCTGGTTCCGCCCGTTGGCGCGCCTGATCCGGCGCGCGATGTGTCCGGCTCGCGCACATGTGATTCAAATCAGCGATAGATTGCCTTTCTTTGGCGGAGAAGCCTTGCATTTGATATCCGACTACCGGATGATAATGTCCCGACCGCGTGGGAAGGGACCGTGATGAACAGCCCCGACACCGAGAGACTTGGGATACGCCACAACCGCAGCGGCATGGAATGGGTGCCGCCGCGGGCCGCGTCCCGTCCCATGGGGTGGCATCACGCGGAGCGGGGCAACGGGCGGGGTGGGGCAGGGGGCGCAATCCGTCAAGAGCTGTGGCCGCCAGTGGACCGTCGGCATGGCAGGGACCCGAGGCGCTGTCGCCGCAGCTCGACCGCGTAATTGAGTTTGGCACCAAAACAGAGAGCTTGGAAAGGAGGCCTCAGATGAAAGCGAAACTCGTGAGTATCGGTGCGGCGATCTGCGCCATCGCCGCGGCGGCCTTGGCCGGGTCATACGGTCCGAACACGTCCACGCACGCCGTGTCCGGCGCCGCGCCCAACGGGCGCGACGCGATCGCACTGGCGGGATCCTGCCACGAGATGGAACTCGTCGCCGGGGGCAGCATTCTCGTCTACGACCACGATACCCAGCACAGCCTGGCGTGGGAGGCTGCTGTCAACCTCGCCGGCGCCGGCGCGGTCATGGCCGGCAGCGCCGACTTCTCCGCGGAATTGGTCGCCGGCGATTGGGATGTCGTCGCCGTCGACTGCCCCAATGTGATGCCCGCCGACGGCTGGGTCGCCCTCGAAAAGTACGTCTACGCAGGCGGTCACGTCGTCATGTCCTACTGGGATTGGGACGGCAGTTCCGCGCCCCAGAACCTGCTCGATGCCTTCGGTGCCGCCGCAACCACCGCCGACGTCGACTGGGGCGCCGTCGACAAGTGCCTCACCGACATGGCCACCTCACCCATCTTCATGGGCGTCGCCATGCCAAACTGCGACTGGCACGATCACTGGATCGACGACGGCGATCACTTCAAGCTTCTCGAAGGCTCCGAAGGCCTTGCCCAGTCCGATGGCACCGGACCGCCCGTCATCTTCGCCGGAAACGACAACCGGACGATCGCTGCTTCCGTCATCGACGAAGCCGGTGACAAGTGGCTCGAAAGCGGCAGTGGTGTCACCCTCTGGGAGAACATGTTGAAGTATGTCGTGGTGACCGAGCCCTCGTGCGAGATCGTCTACGACGGCAGCCCCGGGACCGGCCCCCCGCCCGGAACGCTCGGCCCCTTCACCATGACCCCCTTCCCCGACGACCCCCGACCCGTCTATGACGATGTCGTCGCCGTCCCCGCACCCGGCGGAGGGACCATCGACTTCAGCATCCCCCTCAGCCACCGCGAGATCGGGTCCGGCTGGGCCAGCTGGAGCCACGGGTACACCGGTGATGTGTATTTCACCGGCGGCCCCTCCGAGGTCACCGTCTACATGCCCGGCAATACCGTCGCGTTCTATCTCTACGTCGAGCCGAACGCGTTCGCCGAGTTTGAGTTCGAGGTCGTCGCCGATACCGGCACCACCTCCGGCAAGGTCATGATCCAGGGCTCGGCCGGCGCGAAGTACTTCGGCTTCTACATGAAAGACCGCGGGGTGATCCGATACCTCAAGATCACCAACACCGACGGCGCCGCCGGCGGCTTCGCCATCGGCGAGTTCGGCATCGCCCGCGGCGAAATCAAGTACGACGGCAGCCCCGGGACCGGCGCGCCGCCCGCGACCCTCGGCCCCTACACCATGCAGCCCTTCCCGCCCGATCCCCGGCCCGTTTACACCGACGTGATGGATGTTGAAGGCCCGTGCGGCGTCGTCGAGTTCGACATCCCCCTCAGCCACCGCCGCATCGGCGAAGGTTGGGCCACATGGAGCCATGGGTACATGGGCGACGTCTACTTCACCAACTCTGAGAGCAAGGTCACGCTCTTTATGCCGCCGGAGACCGCTGCGTTCTACCTCTATGTCGAGCCGAACACTTTCGCCGAGTTCGAGTTCGTCGTGCAGTCCAACACCGGCGCGAGCTCCGGCATCGTGTTTATCCACGGCTCGGCCGGCGCGAAGTACTTCGGCTTCTACGCGCCGGGCGCCGGCGAGATCCTCTGGATCAGCGTCGAGAACATCGACGGGGCGGCCAACGGCTTCGCCATCGGTGAGTTCGCCTGTGCGCCCATCGACTGCGGCGGCGAGCCGTGCCCCGCCGACATCAACGGCGACGGCGTCGTCGACGTGCTCGACCTACTCGAGGTCCTCTCCGGCTGGGGCGGCAGCGGACCCGCCGACGTCAACGGCGACGGCGTCGTCGATGTCCTCGACCTTCTCGAAGTCCTCGCGGCTTGGGGACCCTGTCCGTAACCCCCAATCCAGATCCTCTCAGGAACCAGCTACGCCACCCCACGCCCCGATCGATCCCGATCGGGGCTTTCTTCTCCTCCGCCTCGCTCCACACCCATCCGCGACGCCGCGTCGACGCCGCTATCATCTCGGACCCGCCCCGCATACCGGATGCCACCCACCATGGATGTGAGAGACCAGCAGACCGTCAGCGCCATTGAACGCCTGGTCCACGCGATCGGCGGTGACCCGGACACCTTCGACGGCCGCCTCATCCGCGAGATGATCCAGACCTGCCTCAAGCTCATCCCCGACCGTCACGATACCGGCCAGTTGAAGCTCATCAACAGTTCGCTGAAGGAAATGCGCTACGCCTACCGCGTCTTCAACCGCTACCGCGCTCGGCGCAAGGTCACCATCTTCGGCTCGGCGCGCACGCCGGAGGACCATCCGGACTACCGGGCCGCCAGGGCCTTCAGCGCCGCCATGGCCCGCGCCGGCTGGATGGCCATCACCGGGGCCGGCGACGGCATCATGAAGGCCGGCCACGAGGGACCACGCCGGGAGGCCAGCTTCGGCCTCTCCATTCGACTCCCCTTCGAAACCACCGCCAACGAGGTCATCGAGGGAGACCCCAAGCTCATCAACTTCCGCTACTTCTTCACCCGCAAGCTCATGTTCATGAGTCACGCCGACGCCGTCACCGTCCTCCCCGGCGGCTTCGGCACCCAGGATGAACTCTTCGAATCACTCGTCCTCGTCCAGACCGGCAGGAGCAATGTCGTCCCCATCGTCCTGCTCGAGGGCGACGGTGGCGTCTACTGGTCGCACTGGGACAAGTACGTCCGAAAAAACCTCTTGCGCAACGGCTGGATCGACGCCGACGATGTCCACCTCTACCACATCGCCCCTTCACCCGAAGATGCCGCCCGCCACGTCCGCCGCTTCTATCGGGTCTATCACTCCAGTCGCTACGTAGGGGAAACGCTGGTCCTGCGCCTACTCAAGGAGCCCGGTGGCGAGCTCATCGAGCGGCTCAACGACGAGTTCGCCCCCCTCGTAAAGCAAGGCCGCATCGAGAAGTCCGGCCCGCTGGACGGCGAGGACGATCACCTCCAGCTCCCGCGCGTCATCTTCAACCACACCCGCCATCACTACGCCTTGCTCCGTCGATTGATCGATCGGCTCAACGACTAGCCCGGCCGCCGCCCCCGAGCCGCACCCCGGGATGCCCGTTGATGCGGGTGGCGCGAAGAGCGTAGGATGGAGGGGCCGCCCCCGCCTCCTCTGACTCGAACGCCGCCCCCACGTCGACTTCGTGCCCCATGAACGATCTCCGCCCTCTGTTGTGTTTGCTTGTTGCTCTGGCGCTCCCCTCGTGCGCGGTGCAGCCCACGGCTCAGGCACCCCTCCAAGACAACGATGCCGCCGCCGCCCAGGATCCCCCGACCAATGCCGCGCCCCGCCGCGACGGTGTCAAGCACCCGCTGTCCAACACCGAGCACGGCCTTCGTCTCCGACAATGGCGCATCGCGGAGCGCCCGGACATCCCTGAGGTTCTGATGCGGCATGCCGACGCATGGTCGCTTGACGAGCCGCTGCTGCGAACCTTTGAGCACAACGGATTGCGGTTGCTGCGCGTGCCGGCCGAAAACATCGAGAATCTCCTCGCCGACCTCGGGGGCGCCAGCCGCGATGTCGAGGGTTGGCACGGGCAGGCCTATGACTGGCGCGATGTCGTCACCCGTGCCGTCGATCCCGACGGCGTCGGCGTCGCC
>Ga0272442_10010869_pt1 | contig 11162 bp, 4 predicted proteins | sample SSMForm2O_FD_200262 | JGI IMG/M metagenome (GOLD analysis project Ga0272442, IMG submission 200262) | Marine sediment archaeal communities from Little Sippewissett salt marsh, Falmouth, MA, United States - SSM-Form-2O | ecosystem: Environmental > Aquatic > Marine > Wetlands > Sediment ...
TGGGGAGCGTGGGGCCGGGGTAGGCCGGATCTGAGGGAGACCTGCGAACTGCGTCTCGGGTGAGAAAGGACGTGCCATGTTCTTCAGGCTGACGGCGGTATGCGTTTGCGTCGCGGCGTTGGTGGTTCTCGGTTCCCCCGCGATTGTGGGCGCGGAGGAGCCGGTTGCGGCGACGGCGGGCGCGGCGGGCGCGGCGGGCGCGGCCCCGCCGGCGGAGCTGACCTTCCAGGCCTCTCTCCCCCACACACACGTCCCCCTGGCGAGCGGTCCGATAGTCGTCGACGGCGCTGTTGACGCTGCCGAGTGGTCGGGTGCGGCCGACGTCTTCGGCTTCCTGCTTCTGGGGAGCGGCAACCCCGCCACGGCCGACACGCGCGTGCTCCTTCTCATCGACGATACCTCGCTCTACGTCGCCTTCATCTGCGCTGAGCCGGCCATGGACGCCCTCGTCGGGCGCTACACCGGCCGCGACGAGCAGACCTGGACCGACGACAGCGTCGAGGTCTACATCGCGCCGCGGGCGCACAAGTCCGAGTACCGCCAGACGATAGTCTCGGCAGCCGGTGGCACGTTCGACGGCCGCGGCATGGACCCTTCCTGGAACGGCGAGTGGGAGTCGGCCGTTGGCAGGGGCGAAGGCGAGTGGTACTGCGAGGTGGCGCTCTCGCGTGAGTCGTTCGGCATAGCCGGGCACAAGGCGGGCGACGTCTTCGGCCTCAGCCTCACGCGCAACAGGATGCCGGTCCGCGAGCTCTCGTCGTGGCCGCCTCTGGTTGGGACGTTTCACGCGCCGCTCCGGTTCGGGACGGCGCACATCGGCGAGCCGCTCGAGATGTCGGTGGGACTTTCGGGGATGTCGTTGCGCGCCGGGGAGGCGCCCGAGGACGCTGGGGAGGTAACGTGTCGGCTGCGCTGGGACGGCGGGTCGGGCAAAGCGTCGGAGTCGACGGTGCCTCTCACCGACCCGGTGCCATTCAGCGCGCCGGAGGTTGCGCCGGCGGCCGGCGCGGACGAGAGCGCCGCGCCGACGATCCTGCGTCTTACGGCGGAGCTGCGCGGCGGGCAGCCCCTACGCCTTCTCGGTTACGCACGCTATCTCTTCCGCAGCGCGGAGGCAGCGGAGGCGCCGCAGAACTAGCGCGGCGCCCCCGATTCGGCTCTATGTAGTGCGGCTTACGGCTCCGGCACGACCAGGTGCAGTCCGGTCTCGTAGGCCAGCAGCCAATAGGCCTTCCACGGCTCGACCTGCGCGTTCTCGGTCGGGACCTGATAGTACCCGTCGTCGTAGCCGTAGACGATGAGCTGTATCCAGCCGGCGGCCGCCGCGTCGGCGGGACTGTACGTATCGGTCCCGTCGGTGATGAGGCAATTCGCCCAATCCTGGGCCACGCCGTGCGGGTACCCCCACAGCGTCCATCCCTCGTCGAGGCTTATGTCGAAGTCCCCGCCGTCTCCCGCGCACGGGTACTCGCAGTGCGACGAATTGTCCAGGTACAGCCAGTAGCCCACGCCCCTTCTCATCGTAGTGACGCCGGTCGGGTACATGGCGTACCCGCCGACGGGGCTGTACGAGAACAGGGCGTTTTCGATGACGTTGGTTTGCGCGGGGAGTGCCAGAACGCTCTCGACGGTGCCGTCGACGGCATCGCGTGGTATGGAGATCATGTTCCAGCCGTCGTCCAAGGGGCAGCAGGGCGGCGTCACGGCCAGCTCGGGCGTGGGCGCGAAGGGCGAGGCGAGGAGTTGTCCGCTGACCGGGTCATACATCAGCACGCCGCCGACGACTCCCCCGCCCAGGGCTACTCTGCAGTCGAAGGTCGCCCACGCCTCGGTCCACTGGTGCTCCAGGGAGTCGCTCTCCAGGACGAGGGTTGCGCGTGCGGGCAGTGACATCGCGATCTGCGTCCCGGTCGACCCGTCGGCGTTGCGGAACCGCATATCGAGGAAGGCGTCGGCGTCGCCGGGGTTATGGACGCAATAGAGGGACGTGAAGTCTGTGCCGGGGATCATGGGGCTTATGAGCCTGCGCGCGTCCTCGCCCAGAAGCGGCATGGTAGCGGTCTCGGTCTCCTGGTCGTCGGAGTAGGTTACGTTGCCGGAGATGACCTCGCCGGCGAGGAGTTCGACCCTCACGCTCCCGCGCCAGGGCACGGCTACGTAGCTCGACGCCGCGACGCTGAGCCGCCCGTGCGGGTTGATCATCGTCCACGGCTCGTCGACGACGGGCGTGCCCATCTCGTCGAAGAAGCCTACGTACACCTCCGCCGGCGTAGCGGTCGGGTTCTGGACGGTTATGGTCGTATCCCTGGTACCGGTGTACTCGACGAGCGGCGCCGAGAGCGTTGTCCAGCCCCCTCCGCTCATCTCGCAGAAGGACGTCGCGCCCGTGTCGAGGTTCTCCACCGTCATGCCGCCGTAGAGCACCTCCTCGCCCGTATCGCCTTCGAGGACCACTGAGCCGGTTCCGGACGCGGGCAGGCCGGGTATATCGCCCGGCAGCTCTATGCTCACGTTGCCGTGGGGGTTGACGGTGAAGACCTCGCTGCCCAGCGGCGTCCCGGAGTCATTGTAAACGGTGGCCGTGACGTTGACCGGCCCGGCGGACGGGTCGTTGGCGCATACCATGTTCGACCGGCTGTTCCCGCTCGGCAGCGCGCCCCACTTGACGGTGGCGGTCCGCAGGCTGTTGTAGTAGCCCCCGCTGCCCACTCCCGCCATCTTCAGGCTGTTCACGAACGCGCCGAGGACGCCGCCCTGGTAGATCTCGACGCTGCCGGTCCCGCCCGAGAAGACGCCGAGGTCGACCGCGAGCGACCCGGCCGGGTCTATGCTTATGGTCGTCCCGCCGGTGGATGCGCCGGACGAGTCGAACCCCGCTATGGTCGTCTCCGTGCTTTCCACGCTGTCGCGGATGTTGACGACGACGCCTTCCAGGCTTCCGAACCAGGCGTTCATGGCGGCCTTGAGGGCGTCGAGCGTCGTGTATACGTTGATATAGTCGACGTCCTGGCTCTCCTTGTAGGTCGTGTCGTACCCGTAGTCGGTCGCCTGGTCGGCGAGGAGTTTGGCGGTCACGCGCCAGGAGGCGTCCTCGTCCCAGCCGGTGGTCGGGCACGAGAAGACGGCCGAGAAGCGGCCCTTGTTGCTGCCGGAGCCGGTCTCCACGGTCTTCGAATCGTTGTGGCTCCCGTTGATGTAGGACACCTCGATGTCGGTCCCGTACTTCACGGTCTCCCAGTTGCCTCCCGGGTAGGCCGCCTCGGCGAAGGCGGTCCCGTTCACCGTCACGGTGTGCCACTTGTAGATGCCGCAGTACGGGCTCGAGACGTCGGTCTTCGTGTCGAAGACGAAGCTCGAGTTATCCAGCCGTATGCTTATGGTGTCGTCGTCGCTGTCCTGGCCGGAGAGCGTGATGTTCTTTGTGTACGCGTATATCCTGACCGAGTAGTTCTTGCGGAACCACTTGCCGTTGCTGATTAGTTGTTGCAGGGTTCCCGAGCCGCCGTTGTTGTTGGTGTCGGCGACGGTGAACCAGTCCTTGTTTCCGCCGGCTTCCAGCTCCATGTGCATGTAGTAGTCGTAGAGGATGCTCCCGTCGTCCCAGAGGTAGTCTTTTTGGACGTAGAGCTGGCCGTCGGACGTGTCGAAGGTGGTGGTCTGGAGGTCGTCGAGGTCGGCCTGTGCGTCGAGGTCGACGGTGCTGAGTGTGCCGGAGAGCTTGGCGGAGTCGATGGCCGCGCCGTATGTGCAGAATGCCGCCGCCAGCAGAAGGGGAACGAGGTACTTCATGGGGACCTCCCGGGCCGTTGGCCCTAGTGGTCTTGCGCTAAGTGGAGGGCGCCCGGCTGCCCGCAGGTGTCGGCTTTCGGGGAGGTCCTGTACCTCGCCCGCGGAGTGACTTCCGGCCCCTCTGGCCTGCCCGGTGGCCCGCTCCGGCCCCTTTGGCCTGCCCGGAGGGCCGATTCCGACCCTTTGGCGCGCCCAGGGGGCCTGTTCCAGCCCCCTTTGGCCTGCTGGGAGGCCCCCTTTGGCCTGAGCAAACAGCGCCCGCTGTTTGGCAGTCTAAGTATAGCCGGGCGGCGCCCGGTTTGTCAAAACGAAGTGCGGACCGGGGCCGTCGTAGGTATTTGCGCCCCAGCATAATACGAGCCGGCTGAGACGGGGCGGGGGCGATGCTCCCCCCGCATGTCGGGCATAAGCACTGGACGACGTACGGCTGGTCGAGTGAGGGAGCTGCCTGGAGCGTGAGAGCCCAGAGACGCCGCCCCGCCGGATCCGAGGCAAGGGACAGTCGGGTGCGGGGACGGGTCCCCGCCCGTGGCGCCCGCGTGGTGGATGGCGAACGCAGCGGCAGAGACACAAGGCATGGTCGAGTAAGGGACTCGCCCCTACCCACGGTGACCCGCGGCCCTGGGGGCACTTGACAAAGCCACGCCGTTCAAGGTATCATGATATGAGGCGATCGGGCGACGTACAACCACGGGGTGAGATTATGCGGGCGCGGGCAGGAGTAGGTCCGGGGCAGGCCGCAGGGATCATCCCTGCGGCGCTTTGTGTTTCTGGGGAGAGCCGGAGGAAGCGGACCCGGTGTGGGTGGCCGTGCGCGGTAGCGCTGGCGATCGCGACCTTGGTATCGGCGGCCCCGGCCGGGGACTACTACGTCGACGGCCTGTCCGGCTCGGACGACACCGGTGACGGCAGCGCTGCTTTCCCCTGGGCGAGCATCGAGCACGCGGCCCAGGCTGTACCCCCCGACTCCTCCGTCTACATCACCGGCGGGCAGACCTACGTCCTTTCCAGCGCGGTTGCAGTCGTCACCGACTACGTGGTATTCCGCCCCAAGCCCGGCTCCGGCGAGGTGACGGTCGACGCCGGCACGCAGATGTACGCATTCGAGGCGTGCGGGTGCGCCGGCATGGAGGTACGGGATCTCACGATACTGCACGCCGGCGGAAACGTCACGCTCTACTGGGCGCTCGCGCCGGACGCCGGGGGCGCCTCCGGCTGCAACGTCACCTCATCAGCCGCTTACGGTGCTGTGCTGTGTAAGGGCAGCTGCCAGACCATCTCCGAGTGCACGATCACGACCCTCGGCAGCGGCTCGCTCAGGTACGGCATCTGCGCTTCGAACTCGACGGGACTGACAATCGACGGCTGCACCATCCAGTCAGCAGCGGCCTGCGCCGTATATCTCGACGGAGACACCTCGCCCACCATCTCGAACTCGGCGGTCTGCTCAACGGAAGCCATAACGGTGCGAGCATGTCGATGCGGCATGATTGCCATCGAGGACTGCCAGGTGATCTCGCCGTCGGACCACGCCGTCCTCGTAACCGACACCACCCACCTTTCTTTGGAGGGAGGGTCGGTGACGGCTTCGGCGGAAGGCGCGGCCTGCCTCTGGCTGCAGACTGGGTGCGGACTGACGGCGCGGGACGTCGCCCTCACTTCCGAGGGCGGGCACGCCCTCACGTTAATGTACGCGGGCGACGCCCTGGTGGAGGATTCGACCCTCCGCGCGTTGGGGGGAGACGCCGTCTACACTTACGAGTCCGGCTCGCTTACCATCACCGACTCACAACTGGAAGCTTCAGCGCAAGAGCCCTACGTAACCGCAGTCTATGCTCTGGACGGGGGCCCGGTCGTGATCAGTCGCAGCACGCTGTCCGCCTCCAGCTCCCATCAATCGGCCGAGTGCATACTCGTCCAGAACTGCGGCTCGGCTGTCATAACGAACAACACGGTGCTTGCCTCGCTGGTCTATGACGGCATCTCCGTGTGCGTGGACACGGACGCGGTGATATCCGACAACGTGGTCGAAGCGGGTCGCGGGCACGGGATCATGCTGGGCATAGATTCGGGGGCCTACCGCGGCCAGGACGGCAGCAGGGGAACGATCTCGGGCAATGTCGTGACGGCCAAACCGTTCCCTTCGGGCACAACGGGCCCGGCCGGTCTGAGCACCTGCGAGCAGGTTGTCGTTCCGGCGCTCGCCGGCCTGTTCCGGGATGGTCTCTGGGTCGGCGGCCACATCAGGGTCGAGCTCCCGTCGGGCCCGGAGTACCGTGAGATAGAGGGCTACGAGGGCGTCTCCGGCACCTTCACGCTGGCGGCCCCTCTGACCGCCACGCCCGACGTCCGCCCCTATGAGGTCTTCTGCACCCAGCACGCCACATTGGTGGGCGCCTGCGACGGAGTGTCCATGTTCGACAACGTCGTCGAGGGCGGCTACTACGGCCTTGTGGTGAAGGCCTGCCTGAACGTGGAGGTCAGGGACAACGTTTTCACCAGCGGGGAGAAGTGGTGCGGGTTCGGGGGCTGGCAGGCGGGCATATACGATAAGGGCTCCGACGGCACTCATTACAGCGGGAACAGAGTGGCCGGGTGGAAGCGGGGCCTCTGGCAATACCGACACAACGACCTGTACAGTATCAACGTCAAGGCCACGGGCAACGTTCTGTCGGGTTGCGGCACCGGCTCTTACTGCTGGAGAATCGAGAACTCAGACCAGACGGTCGACCCCGCCAGCGATGACAACGTGTACCTCTGCGGAGATGGATGCTGCATGGGCATGTATCAGGGCCAGCACTGTGGGTGCATGACCGACTGGCTTGCCCTCGTGCCCGGAGGAATGGACGCGAACTCACGCGTCTTGTGGAAGGAATGCATCCCCTTGGCCGACGACTGGAACCTCATCAGTCCCTGCCGAGACTTCCCCTCGAAGTGGGCCGACATCCTGATCACCGACGGCGTTGAGATGCTACGCGTCCCCGCCGCTGCATCCGCCGGGTGGATCCAGGAATTGGCGTTCGAGTTCGCCGAGGGCGCCTACCTGCACGTGCGCGGCCCGGACTGGGTATACCCCTCGGTTGGGTACTGGCTCCTTTGCGAACGTGGCGGACTCCAGCTGGTAACGCCGAGCCGGTAGGCACCGGCACGCCCCCGCGGCGGCCCGGACACGGGGCATGGTCGAGCCCGGAGTGCGACGTAGGCCCGTCATCGGCCTCTTCCGAGCGCCCCCTTCACTGGCCTGCTGCGAGCGTCCCCCGCCGGTTGCCGAGATGCGCCCCGCAGACGGTCGCCCTTTGCGATAGAGCCCCCGCCCGCACAGCCCACCCGCCTACGGATGCGGGATGAGCAGCCTCAGGCCGCTTTGCTCGACGAGTAGCCAGTAGGCGCGCCAGGGCTCGACCTGGGTCTCCTCGGTCGGGACCTGATAGTAGCCGTCGTCATAGCCGTAGATGACCCTCTGTATCCAGCCCTGGGCCTCGGCGTCGACCGGGTCGTACGTGTCGGTTCCGTCGGTGATGGAGCAGTCGTCCCAGTCCTGGGCGACGCCGAAGGGGTAGCCCCACAGGTTCCAGCCCTCGCGGAGGTTGATGTCGAAGTCGCCGGGCCCGGTTGCGCAGAGGTACTCGCAGTCCGACTCAGTGTCGAGGTACAGCCAGTAGCCGACGCCCCTGCCCATGGTCGTGAAGTCGCCCGGGTAGATGGCGTAGCCGTCGACCGGGCTGTAGGAGAACAGTGCGTTGTCGAGGACGCTGACCTCGGCGGGCAGGGCGAGAACCGAGTCCACCTCACCGCAGAGCGGGTCGTGCGGTATGGAGACCATGTTCCACCCGGCGGCCCATGGGGCTTCCGACGGGGTGTGGGCCGACTCGGGCAGTGGCGCGCAGGCCGCCGCCACCGTCTTGGACGTGATGGGGTCGTGGAGGACGGCCCCGCCGACGACGCCGCCGTCGCCCGATGTTACGCGGAAGTCGAAGGTCGCCCACGCCTCGTCCCAATCCCCTTCGTAGGTGTCGCTCTCGAGGACGACTGTCTCGTGCGGGTCGAGGTCGACGGCCAGCTCCGTGCCGGTGGTCCCGTCGGCGTTCAGGAAGTAGGCGCTCCCGGACAGCGCTTCATCGGTCGGGTTGTGGACGGAGTAGAGCGCTTCCCAGTCGATGCTGTCGCCGACGATGGGGAGGCACACGCGCGCGGACGGCTGCCCGCAGAGGGGCATCGAGGCCGTGTCGTCTCCCCCATTCTCCTCGTAGGTGACCGAGCCGCAGACGCCCTCGCCGCTCTCGAGGTCGACCTCGACGCTCCCGCGCCAGTCGGACCCGACGTAAATGGATGCCTCAACCATCTCGCTCGCGTGGGCGCTGAGGGGGATTGAGGTCTCGGTCGCCTCGACGGCGCCGGACTCGTCGTAGAACGTCAGCGAGACCTCGGCCGCCGTGTCCGTGGGGTTTTGGACGCAGAACGTCGTCGTGCGATCCATGCTCTCGTCGACCAGGGGCACGCTCATCTTCTCCCACACCGCGCCCGACATGGCGCAGTAGGACGCGCCCCCCGTGGTCGTGTTCTCGACGAGCGCCCCGCCGCAGAGGAGCTGCTTCCCTCCGGTCTCCTCGGCGACGATGGTACCTTCGCCGTTTGCCGGCAGACCGGGTATATCGTCCGGCAGGTGTATGTCGAGCCTGGCGTTCGGGTTGACCATGAAGGTATCGCTGCCCAGGGACGCACCCGCGTCGTCGTAGACGGTCACGAGCACCTCGGCGGGCTCCGCGACGGGGTCGTATATGAAGGTGACATCGGCGTCCCACAGCTCGGTGTCCCGCAGCCCCCAGGAGAGGGACAGCCCGTACAGGTTGTCCCAGAAGCCCCCCGCGCTCGTGGTCGCCAGTGAGAGGTCCGATGAGCAGGCCGCGATCGCCGACGCATCGCTGACCGTGACCGAGCCGGTGGCCCCGGTGTAGTAACCGAGGTCTATGCCCGTGGTGGCCCCCGGCTGGGTGTTGATGCTGCCGCCCACGGTGGGGGCGCCGGACCCGTCGTAGCCCTGCAGGTCGGTATCGATGGCCAGGTCGAAGCTCGAGGCGAAGAGGTGGCCGTCGCAGTCGGCGCTGGCCACGAGGGACGCCAGCGCCTGCTTCAGCGCGTCGAGCGTCGTGTAGACGTTGACGTAGTCCGTATCCGTGCTGGTGCCGTACGTAGTGCTATAGCCGTGCTTGGTCGGCTGTCCCGAGGTCAGCGTCGCCGTAACGCACCAGGATGAGTTCTCGTCCCAGCCCGTGACCGGGCAATCGAACTTCGCGGAGAAGCGCCCCGCGTCGCTCAGCGAACCCGTGGGCACGGTGGTGGTTCCGCTGTAGCTTCCGTTTGTGTAGTCGATCTGGATGTTGGTGCCTGTTTTCACCGTTTGCCAGCCCACGCCGGCTTCGGGCGGCTCGGCGTAGGCCGTGCCGCTCACGGTCACATCATGCCACTTGTATATCCCGCAGTATGGGGACACGACGTCCGTCTCGGTCTTGAAGACGAAACTCGAGTTGTACACGGTGAAGGAGAGGTCGTCGGAGTCATCGTCCTGGCAGTTGCACGAAACCGAGATGTCCCTGGTGTAGGCGTATATGTTGGCGACGTAGTTCTTCTTGAACCACTTGCCGTTCATGACGGTGACGTCGAGTATGGTCGAGCCCGTATCGCCGTTTGTGTCGGCTATGGTACGCCAGTCCTTGATCCCGTCGGCCTCCAGTTCCATGTGCATGTAGAAGTCGCACAGCGTGTGCTCGTCGCCCCAACTGCACTGCATCTCGATGGTGACGTTGCCGTCGCTCGACTGGAAGTCGCTGGCTTGGCCGAAGTCGAAGTCGGCGGTGGCGTCGCAGTCCACGCAGGAGAGCTGTCCGGTGAGCCTCTGCGTCGTGGTGGCGAGGGCGGCGGAACAGGTGAGGGCGAGGATGGCAAGTGGCGCAAAGCGCATCATGGCGCACCTCCAGCGCGGTGTGGCCCGCGGTTGTCGTGACGGAGTGGAGAGGGCGCGCTGCCCGCGGATGTCCATGCCCGGCCGGCCTGATGTCCCGGCCCCGGTGGTTTTGCTGCTGCCCCTTTGGCCCGAGCAAGAGGCGCCCGCTCTGTACCCTTATAGTACACTATACCCGGATTTCCGGGCGTTTGTCAAAGCGATGTGCGAGCCGCGCCGTCGTATGGATTTGCGCCCCAGCGCAGTACAAGCCGTCGGTGAGATGGCGGGGGCGATGCTCCCCCGCGTGTGGGACGTAAGGATTGCCCGACGTACGGCCAGTCGAGTAAGGGAGGTGTCTGAGGCAAGAGCCCGCAGACGCCGCCCCGGCGGACGCCTGGGCGAAGCGCCCCGGCTCGCACGCAGGACACAGCCCCGGGAGCGGACGCCCCCGGCCGGAGATGGCGTGCTCGGAGGGGCGCCGGAGCTCCTGCCTACCCCATCGCCAGCGCCTCGCGTTGACAGCCCTGACCCCTTCTGTTAGCATATGCTGAAGCGATTTCCTCGCATCCCCTTGGGAGCCTAGCGCTTGACCCGTTTCTCACCTGCCCTGATAGGTCGACTACTGGTCCCGGTGCTGCTGATGAGCGCGGCCCCGTCCCGCGCGGACGAGGCGTCCGCCCCCTATGTGGACATCACGGACCGGCCCATCACGCTGCGCGTGCGCGACGTCCCCGACCCCCACGACCGCAGCGCCGGCGGTCGAGCCAAATACGCCCTCATACAGGAGTTCCAGCGCCGCTACCCCAGCATAACGATCGAGCGGGCGACGGGCCTGCGGCTCTATGCGGAGATGGAGGAATCGGCGGATTACATGGCCATGGCGGGCGGCATGGCCGCGGACGTGCTGGATCTCCATCTGCGCAAGTTCCCCAACTTCCTGGAGGAGGACTTCGTCTCCCCGCTGGACGAGTTCATCGAGTACGAGGACTCGCTGCGCGGGCCGGACGAGGACGACTTCATCAGCTATCTGGACGTCCCGGACCAGCTCTGGCCTGTGGTCTACCGCAACGGCCATTACTACGGCATCATCTACAGCCATTACGTGATGGGTCTGATCTACCGGAAGGACCTCTTGCGCGAGGCCGGTCTGCCGCCGCGGGCGCCGCGCGACTGGGACGAGCTGATGTACTTCGCCCAGAAGGCGACGTACCCGGAGAAGAAGATAGCCAAGTCGCTCGTGGCGACGGGTCAGTACGGGATGGGCCTGTACCGGTCCCGATACAGCGGCTGGTACTGGACGGACTTCGTGTGGCAGGCGGGCGGCGACATGGTGCATCAGTACTGGAAGTGCCCGGTGGACGGTTGGGAGTGGGAAGCGGCGAAGGAGGAGCCGCTGCCGACCTGCCCCAACGACGGCACCCATGCGGACCCT
>Ga0272442_10010871_pt1 | contig 11160 bp, 8 predicted proteins | sample SSMForm2O_FD_200262 | JGI IMG/M metagenome (GOLD analysis project Ga0272442, IMG submission 200262) | Marine sediment archaeal communities from Little Sippewissett salt marsh, Falmouth, MA, United States - SSM-Form-2O | ecosystem: Environmental > Aquatic > Marine > Wetlands > Sediment ...
GTTGACAAACAGCGCATACAGCGAAAAAAGCGGGGATATCCTGATCCTTTCGAAAAAAGGCAAACTGAAAAATATCCATGATGCTTCTGATATCAATTTATCGGCTCTTTCGACAGAAGTAAAGAAATTCTTCCTGTGTTTCCCGAAAGAATTGGACTTTATTTAATTAAAAACTATTTTTGCATGGCTTAAAAATATAGCAATGGAATTTAATGCAACTGAAATTGCCGCTTTTTTAAACGGAGAGGTCGAGGGAGATGGAAATGTAAAAGTCAGCAGGGTATCAAAAATTGAGGAGGGAGAAAAGGGATCGCTTGCATTCCTTGCAAACCCGAAATACGAGAATTTCGTTTACGAAAGTGAAGCGTCTGTAATACTTGTCAACACAGATTTTAAGCCCAGGAAAAAAATCAGGGCAACCCTTATCAGGGTAGCTGATGCTTATAAAGCCATGGCTTCGTTGCTTGCGATGTACCAGCAGGCAAAGGCCAACCTGAGAACCGGTATTGAACAACCCAGCTACATTGATGAAACGGCCATTATCGGGAAGGATCTGTACCTTGGTGCTTTTGCCTATATCGGAAAGCATGCGAAAATTGGCAACGATGTTAAAATATACCCCCAGGTTTATATCGGCGATAACGTAGAAATAGGCGACCAGACCACTTTGTTCGCAGGCAGTAAAGTGTATGATGATTGCCTGATCGGGAAACGGTGCATCATCCATGCCGGGGCGATAATTGGCTCAGACGGATTCGGATTTGCACCCCGGAAAGATGGTACATATAAAAAAATTGAACAAATCGGGAATGTAATCCTCGAAGACGACGTGGATATCGGTGCAAACACGACGATCGACTGTGGCACCATGGGGTCGACAATTATAAGGAAAGGGGCTAAACTTGACAACCTGATACAAATTGCCCACAATTGCGAAATCGGTGAAAATACAGTTATGGCAGGATTAGTTGGCCTGGCAGGCACAACCAAGGTAGGTAAAAACTGTAAACTGGCAGGGCAGGTTGGCTTGGCGGGGCACCTTTCAATTGGCGACAACGTCCAGATCGGAGCTCAATCCGGTGTGACAAAAAATGTAAAATCAGGGCAAATAATCCTCGGTTCACCAGCTATCGATTACAGGAAAGCTATGAGGATGTACACGGTATTACGAAACCTGCCTGAACTCAGGGCTGAAGTAATAAATCTTCAAAAAGAAGTAAAAGAAATAAAAAAGAAAAATTATTAACCGTTTTTTTAATCGTGCAGGATGGCGGAAAAACAAAAAACGTTAGCAAATTCATTTAAAATTAAAGGTGTCGGGCTTCATACAGGAGTGGATGTGACAATGACTTTCCTTCCCGCACCCGTTAATCATGGATATAAATTCAAAAGGGTCGATATTGAAGGGCAACCGGTAATAGATGCCGACTGCGACCTTGTAATCGACACTTCAAGAGGGACTTTACTTGAAAAGAATGGTGCAAGAATCGGGACGATTGAGCACACGTTGGCTGCCCTGGTTGGAATGGGGTTAGACAATGTATTAATCGAAGTCAATAATGAGGAAGCCCCGATTATTGACGGTAGCTCGAAAGTCTTTGCTGAAGGCATCGAAAAAGCAGGCATTGTTGAACAGGAGGCAGAAAGGGAGTACTTTGAGATCAATGAAAAAATTATATACCACGATGATAAAACAGGAACTGAACTGGTTGCACTTCCTGATGACGATTACCGGCTGAATGTAATGATATCGTTTAAATCGAGGGCACTGAGCAATCAGTTTGCCACCCTCGATTCAATCAGTAATTTTAAAGAAGAAATTGCCAATTGCCGCACATTTGTATTCCTGCACGAACTGGAGTATTTACTTCAAAATGACCTGATAAAAGGTGGTGGCCTTGAAAATGCCATTGTAATTATGGACAAGGAAGTCGCGCAGGAAGAACTTAACCGGCTGGCTGATATTTTCAATCATAAAAGAGTCGAAGTTAAACCTCAGCAAGGTATTCTTAATAATGTTGATTTACAGTACGAGAACGAATGTGCAAGGCATAAATTACTGGATATTATCGGCGATCTGGCACTCTGTGGAAAGCCTATAAAAGGAAGGATCATAGCGACCAAACCAGGGCACAGGGCCAACACAATGATGGCAAAACTCCTGAAAAAAGCCTGGAACAGTTCAGATAGCATCCCGGTATACGATGTAACCAAACCACCAGTGTTAGATATTAATCAAATTAAGGAGTACCTGCCACACCGATACCCGTTTTTATTGGTCGATAAAATTATTGAAGATTTGCCCGATGGTGTCATAGGAATAAAAAATGTCACTGGGGACCAACCATTTTTCCAGGGGCATTTCCCCGATGAACCAGTTATGCCTGCAGTACTTATGGTCGAGGCAATGGCGCAAACAGGAGGATTATTTGTTTTAAGGCAACTGGAAGGGAAATATTCAACCTACTTTATCCGTATGGATAACGTAAAATTCCGGAGGAAAGTTATCCCGGGTGATACTCTGATTATTAAAACTAATTTGTTGTCACCGATCAGGAGGGGGATTGCACAAATGAAAGCAGTTTGTTACGTTGGCGATAAAGTTGCCGCAGAGGGTGAATTCATTGCTCAGTTAATCAAACAGGAAGATTATTAATTTACGAATCAGGATACAATTATGAAACAACCGCTTGCGTACGTACATCCTGATGCAGAAGTTGCCGAAAATGTTGTTATCGAGCCTTTTGCTTCAATCGACAGGGATGTAATTATTGGCGAAGGGACAAAAATCGGGTCGAGTGTTACCATTCTCCCCGGAACGCGGATCGGTAAAAACTGCCGGATATTCCCGGGTGCTGTCATCGGAGCTATGCCTCAGGACCTGAAATTCAAAGGGGAATATACAACCCTCGAAATTGGCGACAACACAACTATCAGAGAATTTGCCACCCTCAACCGCGGAACTGCAGCAAAAGGGAAAACAGTTATCGGGAACAACTGCCTGATAATGGCATATTGCCATATTGCTCATGACTGTACAATTGGGAATTATGTAATAATGGTAAATTCATCAATGCTTGCCGGCGAAGTTATTATAGACGATTGGGCAATCCTGAGCGGATTGGTAGCTGTCCACCAGTTTTGCAGGATTGGTTCGCATGTGATGATATCCGGTGGCTCACTGGTAAGGAAAGATGTACCCCCTTTTATTAAAGCCGGGCGTGAGCCACTCGCTTACGTTGGCATTAATTCAATCGGGTTAAGAAGGAGGAATTTCAACAACGAAAAAATCCGTGAAATTCAGGATATATACAGGTATATCTATCAGAAAGGCCTGAACACTGCACAAGCCGTGGAAATAATCGAAGCCGAAATGCCTGCAACTCCTGAGCGTGACGAAATATTGCTTTTTGTAAAAGACTCAAAGCGTGGTATAATCAGAGGCTATTTCCCTGATTAGTGTATCAGAATTCTATATAGGGCTATTCCTTTTTACCATTAAAGGTATTCCAACCCTGTGCCTGTAGCGGAATTTCAGAACCTCCTGTGGTTATCAGGTTAATTCCCTCTTTTTGTTCAGTTATATGCCCGATTACCGATATATCGGTATCGTTTTTTATCCTACTGTACGAATTTACAGGGAGTGTAAAAAGCAGCTCATAGTCTTCCCCGCCGTTGAGGGCGGCAACCAATGGATTAATGTCTAACTCCTCAGCCATTCTTTTTGCCTGCAAATCCATCGGAATTTTATCTTCAAACAGCTTACATCCCGTACCGGAAGCTTTACACAGGTGCATAATTTCTGAAGATAGCCCGTCGGAAATATCAATCATCGAAGTAGGCACAACTCCCAATGCTTTGAATATTTCATTCATATCCTTCCTCGCTTCCGGTTTTAACTGACGTTTTAAAATATAATCGTACCCCTGTAATTGCGGCTGCATGTTCCGGTTTACCTTATAAACTTCGTTCTCCCTTTCGAGTAATTGAAGGCCCAGGTATGCACTTCCCAGGTCGCCGGTTACACAAAGCAGGTCGTTAGGCCTGGCACCGCTCCTGTATATAAGGCTACCTTTTTCTGCAAATCCTAAAACAGTTACTGAAATGACCAGCCCGGTCAACGATGAAGTAGTATCACCGCCCACCAGGTCTACATCATACTCATTACAGGCCAGCTTAATGCCCAGGTACAGTTCCTCAAGCGCTTCAACCGAAAATTTACCCGATACGGCAATATTAACCGTAATCTGCGCAGGGGTGGCATTCATGGCATAAATATCAGAAACATTTGCCACGACCGATTTATAACCTAAATGTTTCAACGGGGTATACATCAGGTTAAAATGGACTCCTTCGGTCAGCATATCGGTTGATATAACGACCTGGCTACTCCCGAAATCCATTACTGCGGCATCGTCGCCGACTCCAACCAGCGAGGATGGATTTTTTAGTCTTATATCCTTTGTTAGCAGGTCGATTAATCCGAATTCCCCAATTTCTGAAATCTGCCTTGCCCCATTCTTTTTTGCCATATTAATTAAAAATGAAAAAGTATGAAATAATATTTGCCAACCACAAAATTACCCATTGTTTTATATCTTTGCAATTTATTTTAAACAGTCTGATACAGGATTTGTTATAAAGAAAACAATGGTGAATAATGGAAGAGCAGCATAAAATATTGTCGAAAGTGACGGAAGGCGATTACAAGTATGGATTTGTGACCGACATTGAAACCGACATTATCGATAAGGGCCTTAATGAAGAAGTCATAAGAACCATTTCCCGTAAAAAAGAGGAACCTGAATTTATGTTGGAATTCAGGCTGAATGCACTCAGCAAATGGCAAAAAATGAAAATTCCTGACTGGGCTTACCTGAAAATTCCACCGATTGATTTCCAGGGAATAAGCTATTATGCTGCCCCGAAGAAGAAACCTGAATATCAGAGTCTCGACGAAGTGGATCCGGAACTTCTCGAAACATTTAATAAACTTGGCATCCCGCTCGAAGAACAGAAGCAACTGGTTGGCGTGGCTGTAGATGCCGTAATGGACAGTGTTTCGGTAAAAACCACGTTTAAAGAAACGTTGGCTGAAAAGGGGATTATTTTCTGCTCATTTTCAGAAGCCGTCAGGGAACACCCCGACCTGATAAAAAAATACCTGGGGCAGGCTGTCCCTGTTACCGATAATTTTTTTGCGGCTCTTAACTCGGCAGTTTTTTCCGACGGGTCGTTCTGTTACATCCCCAAAGGAGTCAGGTGCCCCATGGAACTGTCAACCTATTTCAGGATCAATGCAGCAAATACAGGGCAGTTTGAACGGACCCTCATTGTAGCCGACGACGACAGCTACGTCAGCTACCTCGAAGGGTGTACTGCCCCGATGCGGGATGAAAACCAGCTCCATGCTGCCGTGGTCGAAATTATCGCATTCGACCGTGCCGAGGTCAAATATTCGACGGTGCAAAACTGGTACCCCGGCGATAAAAACGGGAAAGGAGGGATTTACAATTTTGTCACAAAGCGCGGAATCTGCCGTGGCGAATCATCAAAGATCAGCTGGAACCAAGTGGAAACCGGCTCGGCCATAACCTGGAAATACCCGAGCTGCATTCTGATGGCGGATAACTCGGTAGGGGAATTTAATTCAGTGGCAGTGACCAACAACCGCCAGCAGGCCGATACAGGCACAAAAATGATCCATATCGGGAAAAACACCAAAAGCACAATTATATCGAAAGGTATATCAGCCGGGAAAAGCGATAACTCGTACAGGGGGCTTGTAAGGATTCTGCCTGGCGCTGTTAACTCTCGTAATTTCTCTCAATGCGATTCGCTCCTCCTCAGTGATAAATGCGGCGCACATACCTTCCCTTATATCGAAGTGGAAAACAAATCATCGATTGTCGAACACGAAGCAACTACGTCAAAAATTGGCGAAGACCAGATTTTTTATTGCAATCAGAGAGGTATTTCAACCGAAGATGCAATTGGCATGATTGTAAATGGTTATGCAAAAGAAGTACTTAACAAACTTCCGATGGAATTTGCTGTCGAAGCACAGAAACTTTTGCAAATAAGCCTTGAAGGAAGTGTCGGTTAATTAAACGATCTTTTAAAGAATGTGAAAATTACCCGGTTTTATACCGGCAGATAAATTATACTGTAAAAATGAACATGTTAACAATAAGAAACCTTTATGTTTCAGTCGAAGATAAAGAAATTTTAAAGGGCATCAATTTAGAAATCCAGCCCGGGGAAATACATGCTTTAATGGGGCCGAACGGTTCCGGGAAAAGCACCCTTGCCAATATCCTTGCCGGGAAAGAAGGGTATGATATTACCGAAGGCGAAGTGTTTTACATGGGGGAAAACCTTCTTGAAATAGCCCCGGAAGACCGGGCAAAACAAGGGATTTTCCTGAGCTTCCAGTACCCCGTTGAAATACCGGGCGTGCCAATGGTCAACTTCCTGAAAACCGCTGTCAACGAACACCGTAAACATCAGGGGAAAAAACCGCTGTCGGCAGGGGAATTCCTGAAGCTAATGCGCGAAAAGAAGGAACTGGTCGATATGGATGCCCAACTGACCAACCGGTCGGTAAACGAAGGATTTTCAGGGGGTGAAAAAAAGAAAAACGAAATTTTCCAGATGGCGTTGCTCGAGCCCAAACTGGCCATCCTCGACGAAACAGACTCCGGGCTCGATATCGATGCCCTGAAAATTGTCGCACGTGGGGTAAATGCACTAAAAAGCCCTGACCGGTCAACCATTGTTGTGACGCATTACCAGCGCCTGCTTGAATACATCATCCCCGATTATGTGCACGTCCTGTATAACGGGCGCATTGTAAAATCGGCAGGCAAGGAGCTTGCCGTCGAACTCGAAGCCAAAGGTTATGAATGGATAAAACAAGAGAACGGGAATTGATTATGAGTGTCATTGCAGAAAAAACAGACTTAACGCTGAAAATAGCAGGGCATTATAACGAGGTTAAAAAACAACTTTCCGAAAATTCGCCCGATATTCTGAATGCTCAAAGGAAAATGGCATTCCAGAATTTTATCTTACAAGGGATTCCTACCCGTAAAAACGAGAGGTATAAATATACCAACCTTCAGCCATCGTTTTTGCCAGATTACACATTTTTCCATGCCAGGGAGGAACTAGATGTGGACCTGCACCAGGTATTCAGATGCAATGTGCCAAAACTCGACACCCAACTTGTATTGCTCAGGAACGGCTGGTTTTACAACGGAGAGAATAATGGAGCCCTTCCGGAAGGAGTTGTCATCGGAAGTTTGAAAGGCCTGGCAGAAAGCCGCCCTCAACTGATAGAAAAATTTTATGGCAAGGCTGCTGAAATTTCGGAAGATGCTTTGTTGTCTCTGAATACGGCATTTGCAACCGATGGTTTTGTAATTTATATACCTGAAAATGTCAGAGTTGGAAAAGCCATCCAGGTTGTCAGCCTCATCGAGTCATCCACCAATGCATTCGTGACCCAGCGTAACCTGGTTATTGCCGGTGCCGGATCGGAAGTCGAAATACTGATTTGTGACCACACATTAAATGCAAAAAAATACCTTTTTAACACGGTGACCGAAATATTTGCGGGAGAAAATTCACAGCTGTCGTATTATACCATTCAAAACCAGCATAACAATTCAACAAGCCTCAACTCTGTTTATGCCCGGCAGGAAAGGAATTCGACTTTGCGAACCAACACCACAACCCTTCATGGAGGGCTGATCAGGAATAACCTCAAAGTTTTCCTCGATGGCGAAAACTGCGATGCCAGCATTTTCGGGATGGCATTCATGGACCGAAAACAGCATATCGACAATTTTACCGAGATTATCCATTCAAAACCTCACTGCCAAAGCAACCAGGTTTATAAGAACGTGATGGATGATGAATCAACCGGAGCTTTTTCAGGAAGGATACATGTTGTCAGGGATGCACAAAAAACAAATGCCTTTCAGAGGAATAACAACCTGTTGCTGACCGACCATGCAAAAATAAGCACCAAACCACAACTAATTATCGATGCCGACGATGTGAAATGCAGCCATGGCGCTACCATCGGGCAACTCGACGAAGAAGCAATGTTCTACCTGCGGACCAAGGGGATCAATGAAAAAGATGCCAGGCTGATGATGATGAACGCCTTTACCCATGAAGTGGTCCAGGAAATAAAACTTGAGCCTTTGCGCAACCGGATAGACGAACTGATTGACAAACGCCTCCGTGGGGAAATAGGCCGTTGCCACGAATGCAATTACAATTGCGACTGTTAATGGCTGTTTCAGTTCCGCCACTAAAATATTTATGGTATTTTTGTTTTCCTGAATGTTACCCGGAAATACTGAACTCCGGGCACAGACGATTATCATTAATATGAGCATTGACGATGAATTACGATATTGAAAAAATCCGCAGTTTTTTCCCTGTATTAAACCAAAAGGTTTATTCAAAGCCGCTTGTGTACCTCGACAGTGCTGCGAGCGCTCAAAAGCCCATTCAGGTGCTGGAGGCTGAAAAAAAGCTGACAACCGGATACTACGGGAACATCCACCGGGCAGCCTATTATATGGCCGATAAAGCCACCGAGGATTTTGAGGCAGTCAGGGGGCAGGTAAAAAGAATGATTAACGCTTCATCGAAAGAGGAAATTATTTTCACAAAAGGCACAACCGAAAGTATCAACCTTGTGGCACATTCCTTTGGAGAAGAATTTATTTCGGAAGGCGATGTAATAATCATCTCCGAAATGGAGCACCATTCAAACATCGTCCCATGGCAGTTGCTGGCAGCGCGTAAAAAAGCCGTAATAAAAGTCCTGCCGTTCAACGATAAAGGTGAACTGCAGGCCGAAAAACTCGACACACTCTTTTCTGAAAAAACAAAATTACTGGCGATTACTCATGTTTCAAATGTCTTAGGCACAGAAAACCCCATAAAACAAATCATTGAAAAAGCCCATAAAAACAATGTGGCAGTTTTAATCGACGGGGCGCAGGCCTTCCAGCATAAAGAAATAGATGTGCAAAAACTCGACGCTGATTTTTATGCTTTTTCGGCTCATAAGGCATACGGCCCTAACGGAGTAGGCCTCCTGTACGGGAAAAAGAAATGGCTGGAAAAAATGCCTCCTTACCAGGGTGGAGGGGAAATGATTTCGGAAGTAACTTTTAGTAGGACAACTTATAACAGCTTGCCTTTTAAGTTTGAAGCCGGGACGCCGAATATTACAGGGGTGATTGCATTCGGGGCCACACTTGCCCTGCTTGAAGAAACCGGGATCAGGAATATTGCAGAATGGGAAACCGGAATCCTTAAAAAAGCAACTTCGGAATTAAAGAAAATCGAAGGATTGAGGATTTACGGCGAAGCACCTGGCAAAACAAGTGTCATTTCGTTTAATATTGAAAAAATACATCCCTACGATGTTGGCATGCTCCTCGATAAAATGGGCGTGGCTGTCAGGACCGGTCACCATTGCGCCGATCCGGTCATGCAACATTACAAAATTCCGGGAACCGTAAGGATGTCAATAGGCATGTATACCTCGATGGAGGACATCAGCCTGTTCCTCGATGCCCTCACAAAGGCAATACAAATGTTCTAACGTCTATGTAAAAATTGGCCAAATTAATTCTGCCACTTTCAACTTCATTATAGATGAAGCCAATCCTTTATCCGTAAAAATACTGATGCATAAAATCCGTATTTCTACTGTTGCCCAATAATTTTCCTTTTCTGAAATTTGAATCGTATTAAAACAGCCTGGTATAAAACAAGGAGGAAAAACAATATTACATCGGATATGTGTCAAATTGATATTTCAGACAACAAACTCAGCCAATTCCCGGACAATCGATATTGTGCCTTTCCCGATTCACTATTCCCAAAATCTGTACAGTAGATTTCACCATTTTGCATTATAATTTATAACGAAGAAATGGTAAGGGAAAGGCAACCCCAGGGGCAATTATCAAATTGCCCCTTTTTCATTTTTCAGGTAATCGGATAAAGTGGAGGGAAACAGGTTGAAGAATTGGTTTTTTAAATTAAAGCCTTCTTTCAATTGCCTTCAATCTATATATTCCGTAATTTTAACCAAACCTAAAATATGAAATTATGAAAAATAATGAAAGATATCCTGTTTCACGTCGCGATTTTATCAAAGTTTCGGCAGCCACCACAGCCGGTATTTCCATGCTTTCGCTGAGTGGTTGCAATTCCGGGCAACTGCCGGCTCCCATGAAACGTAAATTTGGTAATTTCGATTTCGAGGTAACCACGCTTGGCCTGGGAGGGCAGGCATCACTTCAATGGACGCCAGAAGATGTTGACCCGGTTCCGATTATTTTAAAGGCATTTGACCTGGGGATTAATTATTTTGACACCTCGAACCTGTATGCCGACAGCCAGTTAAACTATCACAAAGCATTCATACAACTGAACCTGATACCAGGTGAAAAGAATTACGATGAAGAATTGCGGAAATCCATCTGGCTGACCAGCAAAACCTGCATGCGATGGGGAAAGCCCGGATGGCCCGAAAGGGAAGGTGTTGTTAACTGGTCGAACGGAATGCCCGATGTAAAATGTGCAGTCGATGATGTAAAACGCTCACTCACCCAGATTTTTGGCGACAACCAAGGGTGGTATCCGGAAGGCGCTTACCTCGATATGGTATTAATCCACACATTGCATTCAAAAGAAGAAATCGATGTGTTATATGAAGGGCTGGAAACCCCGCTCGACCCGGAAGGCAATTTCGGGGCATTGGTTGCCCTGCGGGATTTGCGCGATGGGACCAACCTCACGGGGATGAACCCTAAAAATGAAAAACTTATACGACATATCGGATTCTCGGGCCATCAGAATCCCCCGGTTATGATGGAAATGATCCGGCGCGATGAGTATGGTATCCTTGAAGGCATGCTGGTTGCCATCAATGCCAACGATAAAACCAAATTCAACATGCAGCATAATGTAATCCCGGTTGCTGCTGCCAAGGGGATGGGCGTTATCGCCATGAAGGTTTTTGCCGATGCAGCCATGTACCACAAAGAGCCCAAATGGTCGAATACGCCAAAGGATGTTTACCGGAAAGTCGGATCGCCCGAACTGCCAAGCAGGCCTCTG
>Ga0272442_10010873_pt1 | contig 11158 bp, 10 predicted proteins | sample SSMForm2O_FD_200262 | JGI IMG/M metagenome (GOLD analysis project Ga0272442, IMG submission 200262) | Marine sediment archaeal communities from Little Sippewissett salt marsh, Falmouth, MA, United States - SSM-Form-2O | ecosystem: Environmental > Aquatic > Marine > Wetlands > Sediment ...
AAGAACATAGAGGCTTTTTATTTTACTCTATAAATCTATTTAGATTTCTAGTACATTCCACCCATTCCGCCTGGAGGCATTCCGCCTGGAGGCATTCCGCCTGGCATATCTTTCTTTTCTTCAGGTTTATCAGTTACCAAGCACTCAGTAGTCAGTATCATTCCACCGATACTTGCAGCATTTTGTATAGCTGATCTTGTAACCTTTGCAGGATCCACAATGCCGGCTTTGATCATGTCTTCAAATTCACCGGTAATTGCATTAAATCCGATACCTTTTTCTTTTCCTTTAAGTTTTTCTACAATCACAGAACCTTCTGAACCTGCGTTTTTAGCGATTTGTTTGGTAGGTGCTTCTAACGATTTTTTCAAAATCTTAACACCAATCTTCATATCGCCTTCTAATTTTAATTCATCTAATGCCGGTATAATATTTAATAAAATAGTTCCGCCACCTGCAACAATGCCTTCTTCAACTGCTGCTTTTGTTGCAGATAATGCATCTTCTACTCTATGTTTTTTCTCTTTAAGTTCCGTTTCTGTTGCTGCTCCTACTTTGATAACAGCTACTCCACCGGACATTTTTCCCAATCTTTCCTGTAATTTTTCTCTATCATAATCGGAAGTTGTATCATCTATCTGTGTTCTTATTTGAGCTTCGCGTTTCTTAATCTCCTCCACGTCACCTTTACCATCAACGATAATAGTTTCTTCTTTATTGATTTTGACCTGGTGAGCTGAACCTAACATTGCAAGTTCGGTGTTTTCTAATTTTAGTCCCAACTCTTCAGAGATGACCTGTCCACCGGTAACTACGGCAATATCAGCCAACATTTCTTTTCTTCTATCACCAAAACCCGGTGCCTTTACGGAAACACAGTTCAGTGTACCCCTAATCTTATTGACAACCAATGTTGCTAAAGCTTCACCTTCCACATCTTCTGCGATAATGACTAATGCTTTGCCGGTTTGTGCGACTTTTTCTAAAACAGGAAGTAATCCTTTCATATTACTGATTTTTCCGTCTGTAATTAAAATATAAGGACTGTCCAGAACTGCTTCCATTCTTTCAGCATCGGTTACCATATAAGGTGAAATATAACCTTTATCAAATTGCATACCTTCAACAACTTCCAAAGTGGTTCCTAATGTTTTTGATTCTTCAACGGTAATCACACCATCTTTGCCGACTTTTTCCATTGCATCAGCAATAATATTCCCTATTTCGCGATCAGCAGCAGAAATAGAAGCAACATTTGCGATAGATTCCTTATCACTTACTTCGATGCTGAGTTTCTTGATTTCACTGACTGCTTTTTCCACAGCTTTATCAATGCCACGTTTAACCATAATTGGATTTGCACCGGCTGCAACATTTCTTAAACCTTCGTGAATGATCTCTTTTGCCAATACTGTTGCAGTAGTCGTTCCATCACCGGCAATATCGTTAGTTTTGGTTGCCACTTCTTTAACAAATTGTGCGCCCATATTTTCAAAGGGATCATCAATTTCGATTTCTCTTGCAATTGTCACTCCATCGTTTGTAATTGTAGGTGAACCAAATTTTTTATCTATAACGACATTTCTTCCTTTTGGACCAAGCGTAATTCGTACGCTATCTGCTAAAGTACTGGCACCTTTTTCAAGTGCTCTTCTTGCATTTTCATCAAATAAAAATTGTTTTGCCATTTCTTTTTCCTCCTGTTATTCACAATTTAACTTATTAAACTTAATTTTACACTTAAAAATACTTAAAATTAGTAATAAATCTATTAGCCTTCAATAATTGCTAAGATATCTTTTTCGCTTATTAAGAGATAATCTTCGTCAGCATCGTCTTTAATGTCTGTTCCTGAATATTTCGCATAAACGACTTTTTCGCCCTTTTTTAAAGTCATAGGAACCAGTTTTCCATCTTTGTCAGTTCCTCCCGGTCCAACCGCTAAAACTTCGCCAACCTGCGGTTTTTCTTTAGAAACTGTATCCGGTAAAAAAATACCACCCTTACTTTTTTCTTCTTCATTGATTGGTTTTACCAGTACACGATCTCCTAATGGTTTTAATCCTGTAACTTTCATGTTTGTAGCCTCCTTGCATAAATATTATTTTTAGATAATTAGCACTCTATGTATGAGAGTGCTAAAATTACCTTATATATATTATATAAACTTCTTTAGAAAAGCAAACCTTACTATTCGCCTTTAAAGGAGAATAACTTTTATTATTTGCTATAATTACAACTTATTTTACCTATCTCTACTAATTGCTACTCATTGCTGCTTATTGCTAGTCGGGAAACAGCATCTATGCTAAGATTTGATTGTTTTTTGTTTTTTAGCTGGTAAAATCCAGCCGAGGCAACCATGACCGCATTATCGGTGCAGAGTTTCTGAGAAGGAGAAAAAACTTCTATTTTATTATTTTGGGCCATATTTTCAATAAATGTTTTAATATAACAGTTTGCTGCTACCCCTCCGGCTAAGGCAATTGTATTTACACCGGTGTTTAATGCAGCTTTTATAGTTTTTTGAGCTAATACATCAGCTACTGCTATTTGAAAAGATGCCAATATGTCATTTTGAGGAATTGGCTTTTTCTCCAGAATTAATTTTTTTATATAATATATAACAGAAGTCTTTAAGCCACTAAAGCTAAAATCATAATTATGTTTGTTTAATAATGGCCTGGGAAAAGCTATCGCGGTTGAATCACCCTTGGAAGCTAATTTCTCAATAATAGGACCGCCTGGATAACCCAAATTCAAATATTTCGAGATCTTATCAAATACTTCACCTGCTGCATCGTCAACTGTTTGTCCTAATATTTTATAATCCCAATAATCATTGATATGCACCAATGAAGTATGCCCTCCTGAGACAATTAAACAAATAATCGGTGGTTTTAATCTCTTATGTTCTAAAAAGTTCGCATAAATATGAGCTTCTAAATGGTTCACACCTATTAAAGGGATATTTTGTGCATAGGAAATTGATTTCGCCACCGTCAATCCAACCAATAATGAGCCAACTAATCCCGGCCCATAAGTCACAGCAATACCTGATAATTGATCTAAAGTGATTTTTGATTCCTTTAATGCACTATCGATGACTGGAATAATTGATTCCATATGTTTTCGCGATGCTATCTCAGGAACAACTCCACCATACTTGTTGTGTATCTTTATCTGTGAAGAAACGATATTGGATAAAATGTTTCTTCCTTTATCTACAATTGCTGCAGCTGTTTCATCACAGGAAGTTTCAATTCCCATTACAAAGTCTGACATAATAAATTCCATTTCCTTATATGATAATATTTTTTTATTTTCTTTATTATTTACCTGGGTACTTTAAATGTTAAAACAATCAACATCACTTCCCTCATTTAATCATTGGAACTAATATTTTATTTATATGTAATTTTAGATGCTAAAGGTTCAACACTTTACTTTTGAAATTTTCTTTCCCAGGCCATTTCAGCTTCCGATTTTCTTATATAAAAAGGGGATATGTTTGATATATTGCTTGTTTGGCCCTTTTTTAGTTTATCCATACCCAAAAAAGCGACATCTGAAGCTTTTAAGTTTGTAGATTTTGATTTAATAAAAAATGCACGTTTATCCAGTGAATCTATAAGAATTTTTTCATATTTTAAAATCCCTCCACCGATAAAGTAAATGTTTTCCTTAAAATCAAGGACAGTGTTCAATAATTCCTTAATAGAATTACATTGATATCCAATGATTTTTTTCAAATCATTACCTCCCCTGTACAAAGCAAAATACACTTCACTTTTTCTGGCATCCAAAACCGGACAAATCATACCCGGAACATTTTGGAATGGGTAAGCCATAACATCCAAAGTGTACACTCCAACAAGGGGAATTCCTGTAGCATAACACAAGCCTTTTGCTGCCCCAAGCCCGATACGGAGTCCCGTAAATGAGCCTGGTCCAATTGTAATTGCTACCCCATCCATATCCTTAATTTTCATATCAATATGATTAAACATTTCTTGAACTGTAGGAATTAGGATTGAAGAATGTTTTTTTAATTGTCCGTTCATAGTATATTCAATTAAAACATCATTATTTTCTATTACAGCTAAATTACAATATTTGGATGATGTATCAATTCCTAATATTTTCATATTTTTTAAATTCCTTAATTAATTGCTCGTATCGCTCACCTATCGGAGAGAATTCTATTTTCCTTTTTTTTTGGTCTAGAAAAGTTATGATAATCTTCAAATACTCAAATGGTAGGTTTTGGTCGATTTTTTCAGCCCATTCTACGATAGTAATTCCGTCTCCATAGAAATATTCTTCATAACCCAGGTCATATAGCTCGTAAAAACTATTCAAACGAAAAAGATCAAAGTGATATATAGGAAATTTTCCATGATACTCGTTGATAATTGTAAATGAAGGGCTGTTTACCATTTCCTTCACTTTCATGGTAGCTGCTATACCCTGTGTCAGGCAAGTCTTGCCAGAACCCAATTCACCAAAAAATAAGATAATATCACCTGGTTTCAATAACCCCGCTAAATAATTTCCAATTTTTTTAGTCTCTTCCGGATTTTTGGTCATATAGGTTAAATTCATAATTTTAAATTCACCAATTCACTCATTCATTAATTTATGAGTTTTCAATTGTCAGCTCCCGATTTTCAGTATTTTGAAAGAAAAAATGGCTGACTGATAAGCCGATAATAGGATTTCCAAAAAGTTTGTTCTTCAACTCTATCTTTTGTATTTTAATATTTCAACCAGCAAATCAACTAACCAGTATTTCCCGCTCTTTTATCTCTCATTACTTATTACTGAATTTTAACCATCGAACCAGCTAACCAGCTAACTGGTTCCAGTCAATAATAGTAACTGTATTTTTACTTGATACTTGCATCTCGTAATCCGTTATATTTTCATGTCATTATTGCATAGCGATGAAGCAATTCCAAGCTCCCCGGATAGACAGGCGGGACGCCTGTCCTACGGGGATGAAAGAGTTTTTAGTTTTTAGATCAACGACAAAAGAGTATTGTCCTCATAATTACTGCTCCTATCCCCGAGAATAACTTATTACAGACTAATTATTACTGTATTCAACGAGTTAACTAGCTAACCGAGGAACCAGTTAACTCGTATTTCCCGCTCTTTTATCTCTCATCTTTGCTTAATCACTCGCCACTTGTTATTTAATACTAAATTTTAACCAGCGAACCAATTTGTTAGTTTTCGGTTTTCAGATTGTAAGGAAGGATGCCCATCTGAAAATCGAACTCGTCTTCTGATGGTTCTAGTTTTCTAGTTGACCTAACCTGTTCAAACTCCTCTGGTATCATAGTACCATATTTAATAAAATAATAGATCTTCTGATAGTACAAGTTTTCAGTAAATTCATCCAATCGAATTTTACTTTTTTGATGTTTAACTAACTAATCAGTGAACTAGTGAACTAGTTAACTTGTATTTCCCACACTTCCATCCCACATCTTCCCTATTCACCATTCACTAACGACTAATTGTTCTCCCAACATACTTTTCACTTTATAAGGTTTTCCATTTTTTTTAAATAATTTAGGAATTCTCTTTTTATCAGGAAAATGAACTACCTCATAATTAATCGTATTTAATTTGTCTGCAATTTCTTCAACTGATAGTGTTTCATTTTCTTGTTTACCCCATAGAACTACTTCATCTCCAACTTTTACATCAGGTTTTTCTGAAACGTCAATCATACATTGATCCATGCAGATTCGCCCAATGATAGGTCTTCGCCTTCCTCTGACTAAAACTTCCCCCTGATTGGATAATAATCTGGAATAGCCATCTGCATAACCTAATGAAAGCGAAGCAATGACTGTATTTGCCTTACAGGTAATAAAGGTTCTACCATAACTGATTGATTTTCCAGCAGGGAGTTCTTTGAGAAAAGCTATCCTGGTTTTAAAGGTCTGTGCCGGCTTTAATTGAATAGTATGTTTTACCTCTTTTGATGGATATAGTCCGTACAAAGCAATTCCAGGTCTTACCATATCCAACCACATATCGGGTAAATCAAGCAGGGTTGCACTATTTCCCGTGTGTTTTAGCGGAATTGATATCTTTTTATTTTCAAGATCCCTTAAAACTGTTTTAAATTGTTTAAACTGTTCTAAAGTATAATTTTTATCTCTTTCGTCTGCAACAGAAAAATGTGTAAATATTCCTTCTATCTCGATGTTTTTTAAATGGATGATTTTATTGATAAATGGGATTGCATCATCCGGTTTTATTCCCAATCTACCCATTCCCGTATCAACTTTTATATGTATCTTTGATTTCATGTTCATCTTTTCAGATAAGCTATTAATACAGTTCGCCAGGTTTATCTCACTCACTGATATTGTAATATCATGGATTAAAGCTTCCTCTACCATTTTTTCCATAGTCATCCCTAATACGAGAATAGGTTCAATAATGCCTGCTTTTCGTAAATGGATTCCCTCTTCCAGTCGAGCAACTGCCAGCCTCGTAACACCATTTTCAAGAAAAATTGGAACAATTTCAAGATCATCATGCCCATATGCATTCCCTTTAACAACTGCCATTAATTCTCTATCCTTACCGATAAGCTCTTTTATATTCCTTGTATTTTCTGCTATAGCGTCCAGGTCAACTTCCATCCAGGTATAACCTAACAATTCTTTCATTTTAACATTTTCCTTCCCTGATTTTGGGTTTAATAATTTTTAATAATTACTATTTCGCTTAAAATAAAAAAACATATTTTTATGAAACATTCATTCGTTCTATAGCATTCAGTTCGATTCCATGTTCTCAATATTTAAAAATGCATAAGGGATTTGCATTAAGATGTCCATGGCTGTCATTCCTCTTTCACCTTTTATTTTACGGGCAAGATTTCCGGATAAACTATGAACATGTACTCCGGATATTGCAGCAGAAACCTCATCTAACCCTTGAGCGATGAGACTTGAAATGATTCCGGTTAACACATCACCTGAGCCTGCGGTTGCCATACCGCAATTATCACCAATATTGATAAAAGTATTACCTTTGCTACCTGCAATAATTGTTCTTGCACCTTTGAGCACTACAGTAATTCCTAAATCGTATGCAGTTTCTAATGCTATTTGTAAGGCATTATCCAATACATACCCTACTTCTTTATTAATAAATCTCGCCATTTCTCCCGGATGAGGTGTAATAACAATTGGGATTTGAGCATCCTTTAAAATATGGTCATTCTTCCTAAGGCCATATAAAGCATCTGCATCTAAAACAAGAGGAATAGAAGCTTTTTTAATCACATTTTTAATAAGCTCCTGGGTATTGCTGTTCCGAGAAATTCCAGGACCTATTCCTAATACATTAAAATCTTGGGCAATTTCCAATATTTTTCTTTCTGATTTTTGATCCAATGTTTTATTCAGGGATTCTTCCAATGGCAAGGTCATGACCTCGGTTAATTTGATTTCCATAATACTATTTAAGCTTTTAGGAATCCCCATGACTACTATTCCTGTTCCGCTTTTAATGGCAGCTTCTCCTGTTAAAAATGCTGCACCGGTCATTCCGGGTGAGCCTGCTAACAATAACACTTTTCCGAATGAACCTTTATTATTATATTCAAATCGTTTTGGAAGCAATAATCTAATTTGATCACGGGTGACAATATTGCATTTAATTTCTTTAACATCCAAAAGTGATTTTGGAATGGAGATATCTTCAATAAATAACTTTCCCACATAGTTAGCACCGGGATAGAGTAATAATCCTATTTTAGCTAAAGCCAGTGAAATTGTATAATTTGCTTTTACACAGATACCTGCTATCTGGCCGGAATCAGCGTATAATCCTGATGGAATATCAATTGCCACTATTTCTTTTCCACTATTATTCATTAAATCGATTATTTTTGCTTTTAGACCGATGACTTCTCCCCGAAGACCTGTGCCGAGAATAGCATCAATAAGAATATCTGATGCGCGACAAATTTCTTTCAGTTCTTTTGATTTATAGGATGTAATCTCTATTAATTCAATTCCCATTTTGTCAATAATATCTAAATTTATCTTGGCATCCCCTGATATTTTATTAAAAGAATTTAATAAAAACACTTTTACTTTAGTACCATAATTGCGCAGATGTCGTGCAACTACAAAACCATCCCCGCCATTATTACCGGAACCGGCGAAAATAATGACTTCTTTTTCTTTTAGATTATGATATATTTTCTTGAGGTTTTTGAAAACACCCAGACCAGCATTTTCCATAAGAATCAATCCTGAAATACCGTACTCCTCAATGGTTTTTCTATCGATTTCCCGCATTTGTTGACTTGTTACTATTTTCATACAGCACCTCCATAAAAATCATCAATCAGCTTTTTTATTAATGTAATTATCCTAAAGCATGTTTGTAATGATAGATAATCCAATTTATCATTTTAAACATTGATATCTTTTAAAAATTTTGATTTAATCATATCTTGCTCAACCATGATTTGTGAAGAATATCGCCATGCATTTTCTCATATTTCAATCATTAACTTTAGTTTTAATCTATCGATATTTTTCTGCAGGAACAATAAAATGATAATCCGCTTATTTTGTGGGTAATTACTTTTCTAAAATGACCTGAGCAATCGCATACTTTCCGGAATGAGAAATCGTTAAAAATATTTTTTTTATATTCTTTTCTGATATGATATCTTTTAATCTACCCTTCAACTTTATTTCCGGTTTCCCCAGATGGTTATTTTTTATCTCAATATCTTTCCATCTATTTCCTCTTAAACCAGTTCCCAAAGCCTTTAAAAAAGCTTCTTTTGCAGCAAAACGTCCCGAGAATGATTGATATCCGTCTTTCTTCTTTCTTTTACAATAATCTATCTCTAGATTCGTAAATATTTTATCGGAAAATTTTACTCCCCATCTATTGATAATTTTACTCATTCTGTCTATTTCTACAATATCAATTCCAATGCCGGCAATCATTGTTTAAACCTTCCTAAAATAATACAAAATTTGGATAGATTAATAATTTTGATAATAAATATTTTTCGAATTTATTTTATTTTTTATCCAAGCCAATAGATATTTTTTCACAATTTGTCTGCCCGCTGGAATTAAAAAAATAAATCCTATGATATCTGTTATGAATCCCGGTGTAATAAGAAAAATTCCCCCGGCTAAAATAATAATACCCTGTATTAAGCTATCACCAGGCATAATGTTTTGACTCATGTCCATCTGTATTTTATTAATCACTTTAAATCCCTGGTCTTTAACTAAGTATGCACCGATCGTTCCAGTAAGAATGATGATTCCAACAGTAGCAAAAACTCCAATATATTGACCGATTTCTATTAAAAGATATAATTCCAGAACCGGAATTATAATCATTAAAATAAGTAATCTATTAAATATCATTTTATCCTCTTTTAAATAAAAGTTCTTTTCCTAATTTATTCTAAAAAAGTAAAGGATCCGCAATATCTTCAACGCTACATGCCAACTCTTCCTTCATTTTTGCGGGAGTGATAAAAAACTTACCTTTAGCCTCTGCAATGATTTTATCATTTTCATAAAAGGCCTTACCTTCTGTTTCTATTATTTTACCAGATTTTTTTAACATTTTAGCGGAAAATAATATTTTTTTACCCATGACTGCTTTTTTTCTATATTTTATATTTATTTCCACAGTTAACGTCAAGGAATTAACAGCAATCATAGCCGCTCTACTCATCACTTCATCCATGATTGAAAACAAAATACCCCCATGCACTATTCCCTTATAACCCTGGTGATTTTCCATCGGTAAAAATTCAGCATAAACTTTTCCACTTTCTTCAAAAACCTTTATTTTTAATCCTATCGGATTATCCTGTCCGCATACATATCCATACCTAAAACTTGATAGGATTTTCAATGATGACCCTCCTTTTTTTATTATCAAATCTTAACATTTCTCTATATTGTAATTTTATTACCTCTAGTTATAGTTCATTTACCAGAATTAGTCACTGTTTAATGCATAATAGTACATTTAAAGTATAAATGATTTAGCCCATTCCAATATTTGATGAAAAGATCATCTCACTTATCTATCACATTCAAAACATAAATATTTAACCAAGTATCAATTACAGTAAACCATTTAGATAATTTTAATAATTTCTTTTATTTTATCAACCGTATATTCAATATCCTCTTTACTGATTCCATAATGCGTAACAAACCTGAATTGATATTTCGAGATTTGTGAAACTAAAATGTGATTATTGAACAATTCATTGCTAAAGTGTGACACAAATGATCCTAATTCACTTAAATCAATATAAACCATGTTTGTCTGCACTGTTTCCAAATCCACTTTAATTCCATCAATCATAGTTAATGCTTCAGCTAGCAACCGGGCATGTTGATGGTCTATTGATAATCTCTCAATCATTACCTCAAGGGCAACGATTCCGGCAGCTGCTAAAATTCCAGCCTGCCGCATTCCCCCACCCAGCATCTGACGATATTTTCTTGCATTTTTTATAAATTCTTTTGAACCGGCAAGAATAGAGCCGACCGGAGCACTTAACCCTTTTGATAAGCAAAACATCACAGAATCCACATGCTCAGTTATTTTTTTTGGTTCAACCCCGAGAGCAACAGATGCATTAAACAATCTTGCACCATCTAAATGAACCGATATTTTCCTTTGTTGGGCAAATTGACAAACCTCTTTCATAATTTGCGGGGAAACAATGGTTCCCCCCGCAAGGTTATGTGTATTTTCCAAACAAAGCAAAGTTGTTTTTGGATAATGAATATTTTCATCCCTTATCACCTTTTGAATGGCTTCAATCGATGGGACACCCTTATTGCTTTCAAATATCCGAGGCATGACTCCAGCTAATGATGCAATATTTCCTGCTTCGTAATTATATATGTGGGAATCATCTTCTATTAGTGCTTCTTCTCCTCGATTGCAATGTGTCAATAGGGAAATTAAATTCCCCATTGCTCCACTCGAAACAAACAAAGCAGCTTTTTTTCCAACCTTATGTGCTGCAATTTCTTCCAGTTTGTTTACAGTAGGATCTTCACCGTAAACATCATCTCCTACTTCGGCTCGAAACATAGCTTCCCGCATGGCA
>Ga0272442_10010875_pt1 | contig 11156 bp, 11 predicted proteins | sample SSMForm2O_FD_200262 | JGI IMG/M metagenome (GOLD analysis project Ga0272442, IMG submission 200262) | Marine sediment archaeal communities from Little Sippewissett salt marsh, Falmouth, MA, United States - SSM-Form-2O | ecosystem: Environmental > Aquatic > Marine > Wetlands > Sediment ...
GTGACATGTCACTTGTCACCTGTATCCAATATGCTATAATAGCAAAATGGAAAATAAATCAGAAATCAATCTTTCCGAACCGGTTCGGAACAAGCATAAGAATCCCGGTGAATTCTGGGCGTATCTTAAGCAGCAGGCCAAAGAATGGGGCCAGTCTTTTTTGATCGCTATTGCCATTGCTGTCTTTTTACGCACTTTCTTTTTTCAGATTTACAAAATACCCACAACCTCGATGGTGGATACATTAAAGCCCGGGGATAAGATATTTGTCACCAAACTTGCCTATGGCCCGCGCATTCCGTTTACAGATTTGCGTATCAAAGGCATGCGCAACCCGGAGCGGGGAGATGTTTTTGTTTTTATCCCTCCTCATGACCGGAAAAAAGCTTATATCAAACGCCTGATAGGTCTGCCCGGAGAAAAAGTCCTGATCAAGGACGGCAACATTTTTATTAATGGAAAATTGGTCACTGACCCCAGAATAGCCGGACACTATTATTATAATCAGGGAGAATTTGCCAGTGAGAATAAAGAGCTGGTCATACCTGAGAATAAATATTTTGCTTTGGGCGATAACAGCATGTCTTCTCTGGATTCCCGGTTCTGGGGTTTTGTCGATGAAAAGGATATCTACGGTAAAGCAGTGTTTATCTGGTGGCCGCCTTCCCGGGTCACGATGATCGAATGAATATAGGGATGAACACAGATAAATATATGATTAACACAGATATTAATCAGTGCTTATCATAGCAGCGAAGCATCAGTGTTCATCATCATAAAAAGTATTATAAATCATTGGTCATCATTATTTAAATGGAGGAAAGCATGAAAAAAGTATTAGGTTTATTTATGGTTCTGGGTCTGGTTTGCGGATGCACTACCACTCAGCAGGGTGCGGGTACCGGTGCTTTGGCCGGAGGTGCTTTGGGCGCGATAATCGGGCATCAGTCCGGACATACTGCCGAAGGAGCAGTAGTCGGTGCTGCTGCCGGAGGATTAACCGGAGCTCTGGTGGGAGAACAGATCGATAAAAAGTTCTGCCCTGTATGCGGCCGCCGTTTTTCGGGAGAACAGCAATATTGTCCTTATGACGGTTCGGAATTAAAACCGATCGAAAAATAGTGTTAGGGCTGTTTATTGCATTCAGAATTTTGGCCAGGTAATTCATTTTTAAGCTGCAGCGGGAGACCAGTAATTCTTTAACCAAAAGAGCTGATGACTTTTGCCGATAAGCTTACCCTGTTGCGGATAGTTTTAGTGCCGGTTTTTTTGTCTTTGCTTAGCTATTCTAAAGCCAATCCGGTACTGCTTTACTGGGCTCTGGCTGTTTTTATCCTGGCAGTGCTTACCGATTTTTTTGACGGCCTGGTGGCCAGGATCAAAAACGAAAAATCTGAACTGGGCGCTGCGCTTGATCCTTTTGCCGACAAGCTGCTGATGATATCGGCTTTTGTTTCTCTGTATTTGCTTAAATTTGCGATACCGCTCTGGGCGGTGCTGATCATGGTCAGCCGTGATCTGCTGATACTGTTCGGCACTTTTTTTCTTTACTTTCTTAAGATCGAAGTGAAGATAATTCCTACTGCCTGGGGTAAATTGACAACTGCTTTGCAGATGGCAGCGGCTATTGCCGTGATCCTGGACCTGTACCTTTCTTTCTGGATAATTTGCAGTGCGGTGTTTTTTACTTTGATCTCGGGTTTTGATTATCTGCGTAAAGGAGTACGCATCGTGAATGTCGCCGAGGCTGAAAACTCCGGCTGACAGCGTGAATAAAAAATGATTATTTATTTTGTTTTGATCTCCGCTTATCTTCTGGGCAGTATACCTTTCGGTTATCTGATCGGGCGTAAGGCAGGAAAAATGGATATCAGGACCGAAGGTTCCGGCAATATCGGTGCTACTAATGTGGCCCGTGTGATCGGATTAAAATGGGGGGTGCTGGTCTTTGTTCTCGACCTGCTTAAAGGAGTTTTGCCTCCTTTGATCTTGCTGGCCTTAACTTCTTCTTCTAAACCTTTTCTTTTTATCTTTGCCGGTCTGGCTGCGGTCTGCGGCCATAATTGGCCCTTGTTCCTCGGGTTTAAAGGAGGTAAAGGGGTTTCTACTTCTCTGGGCGCGGTTATCGGTCTTTGTCTGGTCTTTCCTGATTTCTGGCTGTCTGTGATCGGAGCTTTAGCTTCCTGGACAGTGTTGTTCCTGCTGTTCAGGATCGTATCCATAGCTTCTTTGTCCGCTGCAGCAGTATTTTTTGCCCTGTCTCTGGTAGCGGCTGTACCTTTCGAATTAAAGATTTTTTCTCTGGTCCTGTTCGGTTTTATCGTGCTCAGGCACAGGTCCAATATTAAAAGCCTTATCAGTAAAAAAGAGCACAGGTTTTAATTGTTTTTAAAGCCCTGGCTCTGCATATTATACGGCACATCAAGATTTTGACATCAGTAAAGTCTCAGAGTATAATATTTTTTTGCTTACTCAGATATATTTATTATTCAGTAAATAACTCAGTTTTAGACTATATTATAAATCAGCCGTAATTAATAAGATATGATCCTTGATCGTATCCGGGGAGGAAAATATGGAAAAAGTAAAAATTTCTGCCAGCAATAAAGATAAAGCTTTAAATCTGGCTTTAGCCCAGATAGAGAAACAGTTCGGTAAAGGCGCGATAATGCGTCTGGGCGGAGGGGCGAAACTTGATGTGGAAGTCCTTTCCACCGGTATTATTTCTCTGGACATTGCTCTGGGAGTCGGAGGCATACCCAGAGGCAGGGTTGTGGAAATATACGGACCTGAATCATCAGGTAAAACAACGCTGACTTTAAGCATTATTGCCGAAGCCCAGAAAAACGGCGGTGTGGCCGCTTTTATCGATGCGGAACATGCTTTTGATCCTTCTTATGCCAAATTGATAGGTGTAAATCTTGATGATCTGCTTATTTCTCAGCCGGACACAGGGGAACAGGCCCTGGAAATAGTCGAGACTCTGGTACGCAGTAATGCTCTTGATCTGGTGGTCGTGGATTCAGTGGCTGCTTTGACTCCCAGAGCGGAAATAGAAGGTGAAATGGGCGAAGCTAAAGTGGGACTGCAGGCCAGGCTGATGAGCCAGGCTTTGCGGAAACTTACCGCAGCAATATCAAAGTCAAGGACCAGCGTGGTCTTTATTAATCAGATCAGGGAAAAGATCGGGGTCATGTTCGGCAATCCGGAAACTACTCCCGGAGGCAGAGCTTTGAAGTTTTATTCTTCTGTACGTATAGATCTGCGCCGCATTGCCACGATCAGCGGCACTGAGGTGAAAGCAGTAGGTAATAAGGTCAGGGCCAAGATAGTAAAGAACAAGATCGCACCGCCGTTTAAAGAAGCGATCTTTGAGATCATGTTTGACGAAGGGGTTTCTAAAGTAGGAGCTTTGATCGATGCTGCTCTTGAGCAGGGCTGTCTGAAAAAGGCAGGTTCATGGTTTTCGTTTGAAGATAAGAACCTGGCTCAGGGCCGGGAAAGTTTGAGAAAACTTATTCGCGAAGATAATAAGCTTTTTGAAAAGATCGACGGTCTGGTCAGAACCGCCTTAAATGATAAAGCGAAAGGAGATGAAAAATGAAACGCATAGTCAGTTTTGCTTTTGTTTTTGTCTGGATTTTGTCGTTTACTTCATTTGCGGCTGAAACAGTTCAGGAAGCTACGGTTAAAGTGGCTGAGGATGTCGGTAAGTCGGTTGTGTCCATATCTTCGGTGGTAAAAAAGAAAGTCAGCGGCCGTTATTTCGGCACGCCTTTTGAAGATTTCGGCGGCAATTTCGATCAGTTTTTTAAAGAATTTTTCGGAGAAATTCCCCAGCGGGAACTTAAACGCGTGGGCCTGGGCAGCGGCGTGATCATTGATGAGGAAGGTTATATTCTGACCAATCAGCATGTTATTGCCGGTGCCAGTGAAATAAAAGTCAAACTTTCCGATGGCAGAGAATTTAATGCTGAGGTCAAAGGTACTGATGAACGTAATGATCTGGCTGTGATCAAGATAAAAGCCAAAAAACTGCCTGTGGCCAGACTGGGTGATTCGGATGCTCTTAAGATAGCGGAATGGGTCCTGGCAATCGGTAATCCTTTCGGTTTTGCCATTGACAACCCCGAACCTACGGTCACTGTGGGAGTGATCAGTGCTTTGCACCGGTTTTTGCCTTCTCTGGGACGCAGAGAAAAAAGTTTTGACGATCTGATCCAGACCGATGCCGCGATCAATCCCGGAAACAGCGGAGGGCCTCTGGTCAATCTTAAAGGGGAAGTTATCGGTATTAATACTGCGATCATCACTACCAGCGGCGGTTATCAGGGGCTCGGTTTCGCGTTGCCGATCAACAAGGTCAAAACTATATTAAAAAAACTTATCTCCGGGGAGAAAATACTTTACGGCTGGCTGGGAGTGAGTATCCAGGACCTGAACGATGATCTGCGTAATTATTTCGGGATCAAAGAGCGCAGGGGAGTGATCGTGGTCAAGCTGTTTAAAAATTCCCCGGCCGAAAAAGCAGGAGTCAAAGAAGGGGACCTGATCCTTCTTTTTAACAGCAGGCCGATCAAAGCGACCCGTGATCTGATCCGCCTGGTCTCGGCAGCCGAAGTAGGTGCTGAGGTGCCGATGATCATCGTGCGCAACGGTAAACAGCAGACGGTTCAGGTCAAGATCGGTAAACGTCCGGAGGACGAGGATGAAGCGAGTGAAACAGAGCCTGAACTGGCCGGTTCTTTTTCTTTTCGCGGACTTACGGCAGCTGATATTACGCCTGAGCTGAAACGCAGGTACCGCCTGCAGGAAGATACCGGTATAGTGATAACTGAGATAGAGGAAGGATCTTTTGCGGAGAAAGCCGGTCTCAGAGAAGGCGATCTGATCATGAGCATAGAATCCAGAAAGGTTTCGTCTGTAGAGGAATTCAAAAAAATTGCTTCAGAGCTTAAAGGAAGATGTTTGATAAAAACGGACAGAGGTTATTCTGTATTGCGGGAAAATAATTGACGGAGACTTATCAGAAAGCTCTTAATTACGCTTTTCTTTTGCTTAAATACAGGCCCCGTTCAGTCAGGGAAATGCGGGACAGACTGGAAAGAAAAGCTTTTTCCTCGTCAGACATAGAAAAGGTGATCCGGCATCTGTCTGAATACGGATATCTGGACGATGTGCTTTTTGCCCGGCTTTTTGCCCGGGATAAAGTTAAACGCGGTTACGGCAGAAAACGTATTACTTATGAGCTGCTGCGCCTGGGTATAGGGTTTGAACAGGCTAAAACAGCTTTAACCGAAGCAGACCGGGAAATAGATTCTGTTCAGGTGCTCAAAGATCTGGCGGAACGGGCTATGGCCGGAAAACAGGACAGGGAAAAAGTTGTTCAATATTTATTGCGTCGGGGATTTTCTTTGACGGAAATACTTAAGGTGCTCAACAATGAAGACTGATCAATTGCGCGACTGCTATCTTGAATTTTTTAAAAATAAAAAGCATAAGCTGATACCTTCTGATTCTCTGGTGCCGGTAGATCCTTCGGTTATGTTTACTTCAGCCGGGATGAACCAGTTTAAAGCCTATTTTATGGGTGAAAAGACGGATATGTCCAGAGCTACCACCTGCCAGAAATGTCTTCGTACCGGAGACCTGGAAAACGTGGGTGTGACTGCTTTCCATCATACTTTTTTTGAAATGCTGGGAAATTTTTCTTTCGGCGATTATTTCAAGCAGGAAGCGATTGAATGGGCCTGGGAATTTTTGACCAAAGCTTTGAATATGAAAACCGATGACCTCTGGGTTTCCGTATATGAACAGGACAGCGAAGCTTATGACATCTGGCATAAGCATATCGGTATGCCGCAGAACAGGATCGTACGCCTGGGCGCACATTCCAATTTCTGGCCTGCCGATGCTCCGGAGCTGGGGCCGAACGGGCCCTGCGGGCCCTGTTCCGAGATATTTTTTGATAAAGGCAAAAATATAGGCTGCGGCAGTCCTGACTGTAATCCTGACTGTGATTGCGACCGTTTTGTCGAAGTCTGGAACCTGGTCTTTACCCAGTTTAACCGGATCGGCAAGAATGAACTGGAAAAGCTGGGCCAGAAAAATATTGATACAGGTATGGGCCTGGAGCGTATGGCTTCTGTGCTTCAGGGGAAAATGAATAATTTTGAGATAGATATACTGGCCCCGATAGTAGAACATGTGCGTAAGGATCTGAAAACAGAACTGACTGACCTGAAAAACAAACAGTTTGTCCATGCTATTGTAGATCATTGCCGGGCAGCGTCTTTTTCCATCAGTGACGGGGTTTTCCCTTCCAATGAAGACCGGGGTTATGTAGTACGCAGATTGATCCGTAAAGCAGCTTATCATGCCTGCAGCCTGGGCCGGAAAAAGCCTTTTCTTTATTCTCTGGTGCCGTTGTATGCGGAGATGATGAAAAAGCCTTATCCTGAACTCTGGGACAAAAAGGAAGATATCTCAGCTGTGATCAAAGCAGAAGAGGAGAAATTCCTTTCTGCCCTGGATACAGGAAAAAGCCAGATGGTTATGCTTCTGGAACAGGCCGGAAAAGAGAACCGGACCGAGCTTAAAGGTGATGAAGTGTTCAAACTTTATGACACTTTCGGACTTCCCCCGGATACGATCAAAGATATTGCTCAGGAAGCTGATTTTACTGTGGATGAAGAAGGTTTCAGACAATTGCTGGAACAGAGAAAAGAACAGTCGCGCAGTTCATCCATGTTCGATTCCGAGATCTTTGCCAAAAACGAAATATCTCTGGAAGAAAAAACCGAATTTAAAGGGTATGACACTTTAAGCCTGGACACAGAGATAGTGCGCGTTCTGGAAGGCAAAGAAACGGTTTCTTCCCTGGACAGAGGCAAAAACGGTATGGTTGTTCTGTCGGCTACTCCGTTTTATGCTGAATCAGGAGGACAGAAGGACGATAAAGGAGTTATCAGGACAGAAAAAGGACTGTTTGCCGTTGACCATGTATACAAGGTCAAGGATGCTTTTATCCACTCCGGCAGAGTTATCGAAGGCAACATAGCTCAGGGTAAAGCCTGTGCTGAAGTGGACCGGGACAGGAGAAAAGCATTGACGCGGGCCCATACAGCTACTCACCTTCTTCAGTCTGCTTTGCGGTCTTTGCTCGGTACTCATGTAGCTCAGCAGGGATCTCTGGTCGATGTTGACAGGCTGAGGTTTGATTTTACTCATTTTTCCGGCTTAAGCCGGGAAGAACTGGCTGAGGTGGAAAAACTGGTAAACAGTTATATACTTAGGTCTGATCCTATAGGAAAACGGGTTTTGCCTTATGATGAAGCAAAAAAAGAAAAAGCTCTGGCTTTTTTTGAAGAAAAGTATTCTGATTTTGTCAGGGTGATCAGTGTGGCTGATTATTCCAAAGAATTCTGCGGAGGCACTCATGCCGATAATACTGCTGAGATCGGTTCTTTCTGCATTCTTTCCGAATATTCAGTATCCAGCGGCATACGGCGGATCGAAGCAGCGGTAGGTAAAGAAGCTTATCGTAATTTTGCTTATTTTAAGAATATTACTGCTCAGGCCGGAGAAATACTTAAAGCCGGAGAGGACCGGATAATTGAACGGATCGGAGCTTTACAGAAAGAGCTCAGGATCGCCAGAGAAAAAGCGGATCAGCTGCAGAAAAACATGCTTGCTGCCAAAGCGGAAAAAGATGTTGAGTCTAAGATAGAAGATATTGAGGGCGTAAAAGTACTGGTTCTCGGTCTTAAAGACAAACAATTTCCTGATCTGCTGCATCTGGCTGATGTGCTGCGCGGCAAAATAGGGTCAGGGCTGGTACTGCTTCTGGCTGAAAATAAAGATTCCCGTATATTTGTTTTTGCCGCTACCAGAGATATGGAACAGAAAAAGATTACCTGCAAAGATTTTGTTTCCGCCTGCAGACAGGACCTGGGTCTGCGCGGCGGCGGCAGGCCTTTATTGTGTCAGGGAGTTGTCGCTGCCACGGACGACATTGATAAATATAAAGACCGCTTATTAAAGAGTGTGAAGGAGTATCTGCAAAAATGCGCATCTTAAAAAATCTTACTAACCTTGAGAACGTTCTTTATACCAAGCGAAACCACAAAAAGTCCGTGGCTGACAAAGTTTCTTTGATCTTGAAAAATGTCAGAGAAAAAGGGGATGACGCTCTGGTTTCCTATACCCGCCAGTTTGATAAGATCAAGCTGCAGACCAAAGACCTTAAAGTCACGGAAACCGAGATCTCCGGAGCGTTTAATGAGCTTAATTCTTCTCTGATATCTTCGATTAAGGTGGCCATAGACAATGCCACCAGATTTTATAAAGCAAATCTGCCCAAAAATACCAGGATCAGGGAAGCTAACGGAAAGACCCTTTCCACCCTGCATGTGCCTCTGGAACGGGTGGGTGTTTATGTGCCTGCAGGCCAGAGCCCTCTGGTCTCCAGTGTTTATATGGCAGTGATCCCTGCTCTGGTGGCAGGGGTCAAAGAGATAGTGATGGTCTCTCCGCCTAATCAGTATAAAACCGTCAATTCTTTTATCCTGGCAGTGGCTTCTCTGCTGAAAGTAAAAGAAGTCTATAAAGTGGGCGGTGCCCAGGCTGTTGCTGCCCTGGCTTACGGCACAAAGACCATAAAAAAAGTGGATAAGATCGTGGGCCCGGGTAATGAATTTGTCACTGAAGCTAAACGTCAGGTATTCGGAGAAACCGGTATTGATATGCTGGCCGGACCTTCGGAAGTAGCTATTATCGCTTCCAAAGATTCTAACCTGGAATATATTATTTCAGATCTGGAAGCTCAGACAGAACACAGGAACGGTCTGGGCATAGTGATCACTAATTCCAAGACCATTGCCAATGGCTTGCGCAAAAAAAGACTTAACGGGTTTGTGATCAGGGTCAGGAATCTTGATGCTGCCTGTGCCGTGGCTAACCGCATTGCTCCCGAACATCTGGAGATATTGACCAAAAAACCTTCGGAACTGGTGCGCAAGATCAAAAATGCGGGAGCGATTTTTGTGGGAGAATACAGTCCGGTATCTCTGGGCGATTATATAGCCGGGCCCAGTCATGTCCTGCCTACTAATAATACGGCCCGGTTTTTTTCCGGACTGAGCGTGCGCGACTTTTTAAAAGAAATACATGTGATAAATTATACTAAAAAAGCCTTGAATGAAGAGTATCCTGCTTTGGAGAAAATAGCTTCTCTGGAGTCTATGACCAAGCATATTGAAAGCGTAGCCAAAAGACTGGGCATTACTTCTAAACCGGAAAGCGCGAAAACCGGAGATGAAGCTCAGTCCAGGAAAGGAGACAAATGAGAAAGGCAAAAATAATAAGAAAGACAGAAGAGGTAAGCCTGGTCCTGGAACTTGATCTGGACGGAAAAGGTGAATATTCCATAGATACAGGTATTGAGTTTCTGGACCATATGCTGTCGCTTTTTGCCAAACACGGTTTGTTCAGCCTTAAACTGCGCGTAAAAGGGGATCTGGGCGTAGATATACATCATACCAATGAAGATACTGCCATAGCTTTGGGAGAGGCTTTTGTCAAAGCTCTGGGCGCAAAAAAACAGATACAGAGATTCTCTTCTGCTTTTGTAGCCATGGACGAAGCTCTGGTCCGCTGTGTTGTGGATATCAGCGGCAGGCCTTATTTTAAGATCAAACCCGGTTCCTGGAGAGCAGGCAAGGTTGTATATACTTATTCTCATTTCAAACAGTTTTTAAAAGCATTTACAGATCACTGCCGGATAAACCTGCATCTGGATATTCTGGATAAAGAAGACATGCATCATGTCATGGAAGCATCGTTTAAAGCTCTGGGCCTGGCTTTGAAGGACGCCTGTTCCCTGGACCCCAGAAAAAAGGGTGTTCCTTCCACCAAAGGACAGATAGATTAAAGCCAGCTGTTTTTGCTGGCAAGTCAAAAGGATAAAGTAAAAAGTGAATATCAAAGTATACTATAATTAATACTTGTGACTTGTGACATGTCACTTGTAACTTTTGCCGGAGGCAAACTATGAAAATAATACCTGCGATCGATCTTCTGGACGGTAAAGTTGTCCGTTTGTTTCAGGGCAAAAAAGAATTAAGCACAGTTTACAGCAAAGACCCTGTGTCTGTGGCTCAGCAGTGGATAGATGCCGGAGCAGATCTTCTCCACATCGTAGATCTCAGCGCTTCGTTCGGAGATAAAGATAATACTGAGATAATTTCCAAGATCGCCGGACTGGGCGTTGATATTGAAGTGGGCGGGGGAATACGCTATACAGATACAGCCGATAAACTGATCGATTCAGGTGTTTCCCGTATAATCCTGGGCACCAAAGCTATGGACAGTAAATTTTTGACCTCTCTTCTGGAAAAATATAAAGATAAAGTAGCAGTAAGCGTTGATGCCCAAAACGGTAAAGTAATGACCCACGGCTGGCAGTCTTCCACTGAACTGGATTATCTTGTTTTTATCAAAGACCTGGTGTCTAAAGGCGTTAAATGGATAGTCTATACAGATATATCCAAAGACGGCACTCTGGAAGGCCCCAGTATCGAACAGATGAAGAAAATGGGTTTTATCCTTGGCACTCATTTTATCCTTTCCGGAGGAGTCGGTACTCTGGAAGATCTAAGGCTGGTACAGAAAGAACTTCCCTTTGTCTACGGAGCGATTGTAGGCAAATCCCTTTATGAAAAAACCCTGGACCTTAAACAAGCCATAGCCCTCTTTAAATAAATGGGGACAGGTCCCATTTAATTTCTTTAAATTACCACTATATATTGGTGTCTTTTAATTTTTTTTTACTTTATAGTGTATGGTTTTTGTGAAAAAAAATGGGACCTGTCCCTATTTAATTATAATTTATTTTACGTAACCCTAACCTTTACCCTTTTAAAAATGTTTAAATTAATGGACATTTTCATAAAATTTGTCTAAAATCGCATAAAACCTTTAAAATAAGAACTTTATGCGAGTAACTCTCTGCCCGGTCCTATCTTTGTATGAAAGCGCTTTCATTATTATCAACAGAAAAGCGTAATTGTAAATTTTCATAGAATGAGAATAAAAAATAGACAAAAGTTTGCTTTTGTTTTTTGTTGAATATCAGTACTTTACAAAGCATAATAAGT